>ERZ813253.483-NODE-483-length-14053-cov-3.059098_pt1 | contig 14053 bp, 1 predicted proteins | sample MGYA00520893_ERZ813253 | MGnify/ENA primary metagenome ERZ813253 (study PRJEB31669, sample SAMD00080414) | marine metagenome | biome: oceanic hadal pelagic zone biome; feature: marine hadalpelagic zone; material: sea water | place: Pacific Ocean:Izu-Bonin Trench...
GAGAGGGCATTGACGAGCAGCTGGTTTGGGGTTGGACTTTTTGCAGGTGAACTGGGAGGCGAAGGGCAGCTACGCCACGATCGTGCCAGCATGCCCCAGATCCTAGTGAACCCCGGCTCGGATGTGGCCACGCCAACCGGCGGGCGCGTGTTCAATCCCTCATTCAACCTTCCCATGTATATGGGGGATGTCATGCGCGACTTCCATGTCACCACCGGCAAACTGAACTGGGGGGCAAATGATGGGAGACCAAAATTCATCGAGATCCAACTCATCGATGACGATATGGCGGAGTTCAATGAGGACATCATTATCGTCCTGTATAATCTCCAGCCGAACTATGAGGATTTTGCCCAGGATGAGGAGGAGACGGCCGATACCGGTGACGGCGATGGGGGTGGCGGCGACCCGGACGACCCGGACGACCCGGACGACCCGGAAGTGGAGAAAAAGATTTACAAGCCGGGGGCAGACCTTGGGGTGCAGTATTGGACCACCATCACCATCATAAACGATGATGAATCGGCAGGGAAAGGCCAGCCCGATTTTGTTCCTCTGGCCAACAACGACGTGTACGACATTGCCGTCCAGTCCAAGGCGGCCGATCCCGCCACGGCGTTGCGCGAGGAAAAGATTTATATCGTGGGGGATTTCACCTCGGTCAACTCGACCGCTCTGAACCGGGTGGCGCGCGTCGGCCAGTTGGGCGGCCTCGATCCCACTTTCGAGCCCGGCATGGGGGCCAACGGCTTTGTTAACGCCATCGCCATCAGCTATGTGAACGAGGATTTTCCGGGCAGCTTTGATTCCCGCGTGATTGCGCGCCCGGTGCTTGGAGGCGGGTTCACCGCATTCAACGGCAAGTCCCGGCGTGGCGTGGTCAGGCTGAATTACGACGGCTCGGTGGACTAGGCGTTTGATCCCGGTCTGGGCGTGAACGGCGAGGTGCTCGACGTCATGGTGCAGCTCGACAACAAGATCGTCATCGTTGGCGATTTCGACCAGGTCGATGCCAAGCCCCGAAACTCCGTGGCCCGCCTGAACACCGATGGGTCGCTGGACGTGCTGTTTGACATTGGCGAAGGCACCGACGGGCCGATCTACGCCGTGGACCGCATGCCGGACGGCCGCATCGTCATCGGCGGCGACTTCCTGTTCGTGGGCGACACGTTCAGCCCGGCCATTGCCGTGCTCAACGGCACCACCGGAAAACTCGATCCCGCATTCTCGCCCGGCAACGGCGTGGACGGCGTGGTGTATGCCCTGGACGTGGATTGGGACGGCTCGATCGTCATCGGGGGCAACTTCACCGAGGTGGGGGTGTATCCCCGCAAAAACATCGCCCGGTTGAAAAACAACGGCGAGGTGGACCTGGCGTTCAACCCTGGCATCGGTGCGAATGGGCCGGTGTTGAGCCTGTTCGTTGACTCCTCCGTGAACGTGGTGGCCGAGCCGACCTTTGACATGGCCGGCGCCGATGAGGTTTTCCAGGAGCGGATCAATGAACTCATCGACCTGGTCGATCCCGATTACGAGGGAGAGGTCGACTACATCAAGTCGCTGCTCGACACCGGCGGCATCATCCCGCACTACTATCGGGACTACATCCGGGACAACTTCCCGCCCATGTACCGCGTGGTGATCGGCGGTTCGTTCACCAGCTACAACGGCACCCGCCGCATGGGGGTCGCCCGCATCAACCCGGACGGCACGGTGGACACCAGTTTCATGGACACCGCCTTCAACCAGTTTGCCGGTCTGCCCAAGGAGTTGAGCACCGATCCGGAACGAACCGTGAACGCCGTGGCCTTCAACTCGTTTGACGGCAGCATCCTGATCGGCGGCCAGTTCAACGAGGTGGGCGGCGGCTTCGGGAGCGCCGGTGGTATCGTGATTGGCGGCGGTGGCATCGGGATTGGGGTCGGTGGGCGCGACGGGATCATTACCTGCGGCAACGTGGCCAAGCTTGGGGGCGGTCAGACTTGGGGTCCGGGCAGCGTTGAGTTTCCGGAGACAACCTACTCAACGGATGAGCGGAATACGGTTGGCAGCGTTTCAATCAAGCGGAAGAACGGCGCGCTGGGCACGGCGCTGGTCACGTTCCAGACCGATGTCTCGCCTGAGTCCAAGGGCATCGCCCGGGGCGGCACTCCCGAGGAATTTGCCGACCCGGACATCCCGAACGACTTTGATTTTGTGCACATGAACCAAGTGGCCACGTGGCCCTCGATCAGCGATATGGGCTTCCACATTGGAGCATCTTATTTCGATCCTATTGCGGATTTTCCAGGTCCATCGACCACTTATTTTGACTTGATGGAGTTTGGGTATTCGGATGCTCCGGGTCGCGCTCCCCAGTCGAACCTGGCGACACCGGGCCTGTTGGCTGCCGGTTTTGGGTTTGATGGCAACGGCTGGATGCTCAGTGACAGCTCGCTGGGGTGGATGTCGCTGCAGGTTCAACTTGTGCCCGATGCGGATATCGAGGGCAAAGAGGTGTTGCGGCTGAGTCTGGCCAACCCGCAGGGGGTTGTGGACCTGAACGGCGAGATCATCCCGCTTGGCCTTGGCCTGGCACCACGCCGACAGGCCCGCCTGAGCATATTGGATGACGACTTCAGCCCCGGCAATTTCCGCTTCCTCAAGCCGGAGTTCGTGGTGAACGAGGACGGCCGGCGCGCCCGCATCACGGTCGAGCGGTTTGACGGTGTCAACGGCGGGGTGTCGGTGGACTACTCCACCGGCGACGACACCGCACAGGAGGGGGCCGACTACCGGGTTCAGAAGGGCACCCTCGTGTTTGGCTCCGGCCAGTCGCAAAAGACCTTTTACGTCCGGGTCATGGACGATGAATTCCAGGAAGGCGATGAGTTTGTGTCCCTCCGCCTGACCAACCCGAGGGGCGGCGCGGGCCTCTCCCCGGTGGTGGAGGAGACCTTGGCCAAGCTGTTGATCATCGACAACGATCTCAAGTCCGGGAAGATCGACTTGGCCAGCGCCGCATATGCGGTGGAGGAAGCCAGTGGCCAAGCGGTGGTGACCGTGCGCCGGACTTCCGGCAGCCGGGGCAAGGTGACCGTGAGCTACGAGGTGCTGCCCTTCGTGGGGGATAACGCTGCGACGCTGGACGACGATTACACCGCCGTGTCCGGCACGCTCACGTGGGAGGACGGCGATGTCGGTGATCGCACCATTACGATCCCGTTGCTGGATGACGACGATGTGGAACTGGACGAGTTTTTTGAGGTGCAGTTGTCGGATCCGATTGGCGTCATCCTGGGCTCCACGGACAAGACCGTTGTGACCATCGTGAACGACGACTCGTACGGCGTGATCGAGCTGTCCAAGGCCGACTATTTTGTCAACGAGAACGGCGGCCAGTTGCGCATCTCCGTCATCCGGAAGGACGGCAAGTCCGGCACGCAGACGGTGGGCTACCTGACGACGGACCGCTCGGCGGTCTCGGTCGGCGAGTTTGCCGACTACGAGGCAGCGGTTGGGACGCTCGAGTTCGGGCCGGACGATTTCAGCAAACAGTTCATCATCAGCCTGGCCGATGACGGGGCGCTGGAGAACAACGAGGATTTTCTCATCAGCCTCGACAACGTGGTGGGCGGCGCGGCGCTGGGTGGCAACATCAGCGCGGTGGTGACCATTGTTGATAATGAGGCGTCCAACGCCCCGTCCGGCTCGATGGACGTGTCGTATGGGGTTGGCCTCGGGGCCAACGGCACCATCCGGGACGTTGAGTTGATGCCGAACGGCACGATGGTGGTTGCTGGCAATTTCTCCATCTTCAACAACAGACCGGTTAGCCGGTTGACCCGCCTGCTGTCCGATGGCGCAGTGGACCGGGTTTTCAACACCGGCAGCGGGCCTAATAAATCGGTAAATGTCGTCAAGCTGCACCAGGGCGACTTCCTGCTGGTCGGCGGCGAGTTCAACACGTTTGACAGCCAGAATTACAATCATCTCGTCCGCGTCAACCTCGACGGCGCGGTGGACGAGACGTTCAACCTCGGCTCCGGCGCGAACGGGGTCATTCACGACATCGCCGTGGACTCGCTTGGCCGCATCATCGTGGTGGGTGAGTTCGGGGTGTTCGACGGCATCGCTCGCGGCAACATCGCCCGGTTGAACCCGGACGGTTCGCTCGACGGGACGTTTGACCCGGGATTCGGCGCGGATGGGGCCATTCGTTCGGTTTCGGTGCAGGTGGATGACCGCGTGGTCATCGGCGGCCGGTTCCTGATGTTTGACGGGGTGTCGGTGCCGGGCGTGGCCCGGCTGCAGCTGGATGGGTCGCTCGACCAGTCCTTCGCCGATGCCCTGCCAGAGGTGGACATCGCGACGAGCTGGGTCAACCGGGTTGAGGTGCTCGAGGACGGCCAGATTTTGGTGGCCGGAAGTTTTGAAACCACACACGATGCGGACGGAAGCGTCCTGACGTATCGCGGGATTCTTCGTTTGAACCGTGATGGCAGTGTGGACACCACGTTCCAGCCGGCCGCGGCCGTGGCGTTGGCTGACAGGGAATACGGCCCCAACGGCGAAATCAGGGCGTTGGGAATCCAGCCGGACGGATCCATTGTCGTGGGCGGGTTGTTCACCCGGTTTCACGGCAAGACGCGCAACCGGGTCGTGCGCCTGACCCCGGACGGTGAACTGGACACCACCATCAACTTCGGCAGCGGGGCCGACGGCGCCATTCTGGATGCCGTGGTGCAAAACGACTTCCGGATTATACTGGCCGGCCAGTTTGAGGAGTTTGACGGCGAACTCCGCCTGAGCCTGGCCCGGGTTTACGGCGGATTCAACTACGATGACGGGACCATCCGCTTTGCGGAGACCTCGTTTGTCGTCAACGAGAACCGGGAGGCGGACACGATCCTGCTCCGGCGCAACGGCGGCATCACCAGCGAGGCCACGGTGAACCTGACGGCGTCATCTGACGAGGCGGTTGAGGGGGAGGATTTCCTCGCGATTGACGGCCTGCCGGTCGCGTTTGACGCCGGTGAGGTGTTCAAGGAAATCCCGGTCCGCTACCTCGTTCCGGATGAACTGGGCGACGAACGGCCGCTTGTAGATGATTCCGGAAGTCCGATCCTCTACATCGTGGACGATTTCGTGGCCGAAGGGGATCGGTTAATCAACCTGGAATTGTCCGACTTCCAGGGAGCCTCGCCAGGGACGCAGACGGCTGCCCTGCTGAAATTGGTCAGCGATGATGCCGCAGTCAGTTTCGAGGCGGTGTATGTCGATGTCCGCGAGAGCAGCCAGAATGGCCACGCGCTCATGGTGGTGAACCGCATGGGGCCTCCGGATCAGGAGGTCTCGGTCGATTACCGCACCGAGGACGGCACGGCCATTTCGTCCGGTCTGCTGCGGGATTACATGCCCCGCAACGGAACCATTGTTTTTGGCAAGGGGGTGAACCGGCACCTCTTGAAACTGCCCATCATGGACGACACCCACCAGGAGGGGGTGGAGACGTTTTTTGTGCGGCTCCTGAATCCGTCTCCCAAGGGATCGGTTTATATTTCAGGCGAATCGGTTGGCGAGGTCAGGATCATCGATTCGGATCGGGACACCCTTCGCAGCCGCGTGGAGTTTGGGGCGGCGGAGTACGACTTTTACGAGACCGACGGCGTGGTTCAACTGACCCTGAAACGCACTGGCGACATGGATCGCGAATCGACGGTCGAGTTTGGCCTCGTGAGCAAGACCGCCGAGGTCGATTCGGATGTGCGCATTCAGCCCAACCGCGAGGGGCGGGTGATCACCAGCCTGACCTTCAAGCCGAGTGAGACCACAAAGGTCATCAGCCTCGTGATTACGGATGACGACCTCGACGAGGGTGATGAGTTTTTCGAGGTGGTCATCACCTCGGTCCTGGGCGCCAACCTCGGCAACAACCGTTCCGCCCGCGTGAATATCCGGGATTTCGAGGCCGGCACCATCGTCTTCACGCAGTGGAACGACGAGACCAACTGGCGGGACCAGTCCGGCGCCGGCAAGCGCACCTGGGATGGCGAAAACTTCATCGACCCGGACGTGGTGGGCGACGTGGATTGGAACGACCGCAAGGCCCTTTATTACGTCAGCGAGAACGACGGCATCCCGCCGTGGGACGCGGATGCCGCCAACCCGAACGCTGCCTTTACCACCGCTCCATGGTACTGGGGCACCACGAACAAGATCAGTTCCGACAACCTGCACCATGTCTCCGGCCAGGAACATCGCATTGGCGGGCCCCACATGGGGGCCGCCGTGACGGTGACCCGCGTGAAGGGTTCTCGCGGCAAGATCGCCTTCGACTACGCCACCACCGACGGCACCGCCCGAGCAGGCGAGCATTATGTCAGCAAACAGGGGACCATCATCATGGAGGATCAGCAGTTGAGCGCCCAGTTGGTGATTCCGATCCTGCCCGGCGGCGATTTCGACCAGTTGGAGTTCGATCCCCTCACCGGCGCCATCACTACGGTGACCGTTCCTTCAGTCGCCTTGAACGTGAAAGTGTTCAACATCCGTCCGGCCGTGGGAGAGCCGGGCCATGTCCGGCCGTTCCTCTCGAACAAGGACGGCCAACGGCGTCACGAGATCACCGCTGAAGTAAGGATCAACCGCCAATACCTCCTGGATAAGCGGCCTCTGGATTTAGTCGGTTTCCACTTCTACAGGGCCAAGTACCGTGTGAAGGAAAGCGAGGGATTTGTTACACTCCGAGTGAACAGGGGCTCGCTGGATCCAACTCAAACCTGTACAGTCGATTATCTCGTCGGGCCGACTTATGCCCTTTCCCCGGGTGGAGGAAACACAGGTACAGGTTTGAAAGGGGTTTGGAATGCTCCAGCGACATCAATGGAGGTGGGGCAGTATTACCTTGACCCATACATCCCTTTCTTCTGGGAAAGTGAACTGGCCAAGGTGGGGCTTGAGGCGGGTTCCGAATATCCGATCCCTGCACAGGATTTTACCCCGCTCCGGGGCACCCTGACATTCCCGCCGAACATCTACTGGCAAGAGTTTTCCATCCCGATCCTCAACGACAAGGAGGTGGAGTTCAATGAGGACATGTTCGTGTACCTGTTCAATCCGACCCCTGATATTCGTGCAGATCTAAATGCATTTGCGTATATTGGCAACGATCCCTATTGGTGGTTGGGGAACGGTGTGGCGGGTCAGTATTACGCCAAGGTCACCATCATGAGCGATGACGACCTGGTGGATCATCCGGTCGAGCCGCCGACGATCACCGTCGTCGACTCGGCAACGGGAGAGCAAACCACTGTCCCAAACCCGCTCTTTAACCTGCCCTCCGAGCAACCGGCCGGCTCGTCGGATCGCAAGTTCAATCCCGACTACCATCTGTTCACCTCCCCGCCGCTCAACAGCGCGCCGGGTGCCAACGACGATGTTCACGCCGTGGCCGTCCAATCAGATGGCGGCATCCTCGTCGGTGGCGATTTCACCGCGTTCAACACGGTGGTGCGGAACCGCCTGGCCCGGCTCGATATCAACGGGGCGCTCGATGCCGGTTACGTGGTCGGCACCGGCGCCGATGACTACATCAGCAGCATCGTTGCGCTGCCCAGCGGCAAGGCGCTGATCGGCGGCGGCTTCACCTCGTACAACAGCACGGTGCGCTACTCGATCGCCCGGATCAATGATGACGGCTCGATCGATGCCACCTTCGATCCCGGCACCGGGGCCAACGCCGCGGTGCGCGATGTCGTCTCGCAGGTTGACGGCAAGGTGCTGATCGGCGGCGAGTTCACCACCGTGGCCAACATCAATCGCAAATACATCGCCCGCTTGGCCAAGGACGGCCAACTGGACGGCTCGTTTGTGATGGAGGAGGAACTCGACGGCCCGGTCTACGCCATGGCCGTGCAGCCCGACGGCGCCATCCTCGTCGGCGGCGGGTTTGAAAATCTCGGCGAATTCCGCCGAAGCCGTCTGGCCCGGCTGCTGCCCAACGGCGCCATCGACCCGACCTTCGAGTCGGTGCACGGCGCGGACGACACGGTTTACGCCGTGGCCATCCAGCCGGACGGTGGGATTTTGATCGGTGGTGCCTTCAGCCATGTGAACCTGATTCCCCGCAACGGCATTGCCCGGCTGAACCCGGACGGCTCGGTGGACGAGAGCTTCGACATCGGCACCGGCACCGACGGCCCGGTGTACAGCATCACGCTGGCGCAGGACGGCGGCGTCTATCTCGGCGGCCTCTTCACGTCGTTCAACGGCACCCGCCGTTTCGGCGTGGCCCGGCTCTACGGCAACGGGGTGCTCGACACCACGTTCATGGACACCGCCTACAACCAGTTTGCCGGCCTGCCTCGCGGCGGCCTGAACGACCCGGTCAACCACGTGCAGGACATGGCGCTCGATGCCAACGGCCACCTGATCATCGGCGGGTCGTTCAACAAGGTCGGCGGCGGTTACACCCGCGACTCGATCCGCAACCAGTGGAATGTCACCCGCCTCGTTGGCGGCGCGACACCCGGCCCGGGCAACATCGGGCTGACCCACGCCGGCTACAGTGGCGACGAGAATATCGGGGAGTTGTTCATCCAGATGGGGCGCACCAATGGGCGACTGGGCGGCGCGCTGGCCCGCGTGGTCAGCCCCGACCTGCTCAGTGGCAGCGGTCTGGCCAAGGGGGATGACGACTATTCCAACCTGCTGGCCGAGGTGTTCTGGCCGTCCATGTACTGGAAGTACAGTACCAATGCCTTCAACGGCGGCGGCTGGATGAAGAGCGACGCCTTCGTGGGCCTCAACAACGAGGGTTCTCCCGACAATACCGGCCGGCTCTGGTTCACCGACGAGAACAACCTGACCCTCACGATCAACGAGGATGACCTGGTCGAGGGCAACGAGTCGCTCGAGCTGCAGTTGCTCCGTCCGCTGGGCAACCTCTTCCTCGGCGGCGAGCGCATCATGACCACCCCGGCGCTGGGCCGCGGGCTGAGCAGCGTCTTGGTCGTGGACAACGATTTCCATCACGGTGTCTTCCGGCTCGACCGGGAGGAGTACGCCGTGGATGAGCACGCCAAGACTCTGTCCATCACGGTCGAGCGCGTGCAGGGCGACACCGGCGAGGTGGCCGTCGCGTACACGGCCATCGCAACCACCGAGCGGCAGTTGCAGAATCTCGGACTCAAGCTCGGCGGCCTGGGCCTGGCCGAGTCCGGCAGTGCCACCCCGGATTTCACCGCCGTTCAGGGCACCCTCACGTTCGGCCCGGGCGAACGCTCCCGGCAACTCGTCATCCCGGTTCACGACGACACGCAGAGTGAGCCGGACGAGGTGTTGCTCGTGCAGCTCTCCCACCCATCCGGCGGGGCCATCATCGGCGGCGGCTTCGGCTCCGGCGTGGCGACCGTGCGGATCGTCGACAACGACTACGCCTCCGGCAAGATCGAGTGGGTCGGCACGAAGTTCGAGGCCGCCGAGTCGGCCGGCACAACGCAGTTGGCCATTCGCCGCATCGGCGGCAGCGTGGGCGAGGTGTCCGTCAACTACGCCCCCACCGCCGACAGCACGGCCGAGGAAGGCGTGAACTACACCGGCGCAGCCGGGACGGTCACCTGGGCCGACGGTGAGACCGGCACGAAGCTCGTCACGGTGAACCTGGTCGACAACGCCACGGTGGCGGCGGATCGGGAGCTGGTTCTTGAATTGAGCGAGCCAAGCGGGGCGCCCGGCAAACAGCCGGTGCTGGGCCGGCGACTGGCTTCGTTGACAATCGGGAATGATGATTTCTTCGGTCAGTTGGCCTTCACGTCGTCCGACTTTTACGTGAACGAGAACGGCGGGTCGTTCGTGGTGACGGTCGAGCGCCTGGCCGGTGTGGCCGAGGCGGTCAGCGTGCGCTACGAGGTCTTCAATGGCAGCGCTGTGGCCGGTGCGGACTACCTGGCCAACTCCGGTGTGCTCGAGTTTGTGCCGGGCCAGGCCAGCGCCACGTTCGCGGTGGCCATCCTGAATGATGACGTGGTTGAGGGGGCGGAGACGATCTCGGTCGCCCTGACCGACCCGCTGCCCAATCGCGGCCGCTGGGAGAAGGCCATCCTCGGGACGCCGAACATGGCCACCATCACGGTGATCGACGACGAGTCCGTCAACGAGCCGGCCGGCTCGGTGGACACCGCCTTCAACCCTGGCGCCGGCGCCAACGACTTTGTCAACGTGGTCGCCCTGTTGCCGGACGACAAGTTCATGATCGGCGGCGACTTCACCCAGGTGAACGGCCTGTTCCGTGACCGTTTGGCACGGCTGAACGCGGACGGGACCATCGACCCCACCTTTGCGCTTGGCCGGGGGGTGAACGACTCCGTTCGCGCCATCGCCATTCAGCCGGATGGGCGCGCCATCCTGGGCGGCTTCTTCACCTCGGTGAACGGCGAGAACCGAAACCGCATCGCCCGGTTGAACTATGACGGGTCGCTAGACTGCACGTTCAACCCCGGTGGCGGCGCGGACAACCCGGTGCAGGTCGTGGTGCTGCAGCCCGACGGCAAAGTGCTCATCGGCGGCGACTTCGCCTCGTACAACGGCTACAACCGCAGCCGCTTTGCCCGGCTGAACAGCGACGGCAGTCTGGACCAGGACTTTGACATCGGCACCGGCGCGGACCTCGTCGTCAACGCCATCGCCTTGCAGCCGGACGGCCGGGTCGTGGTGGTCGGTGACTTCGCCCACTTCAACGGCGTGCCGCTGCGCGGTATCGCGCGGTTGAACGCCGATGGCAGCATCGACGAATCGTTCAACCCGGGCGTCGGGTTCAACGACTCGGTGCGACTGGTCGGGGTGCAGGAGGACGGCCGAATTCTGGTTGGCGGTTTCTTCACGGAGTTCAACGGCGTGGTTCGCAACCGCGTGGCACGCCTCATGCCGGACGGTTCGCTTGACGGCTCGTTCGATGTGGGCGCGGGCGCCAACGGCTCGGTGTACTCGATGGCCGTCCAGTCTGACGGCAAGATTCTGGTCGGCGGCAGCTTCAGCACCTTCAACAATCTCAATCGCAGCGGCATCGTTCGACTGAACCCGGACGGCGCGGTCGATACCGGCATCAACTTCGGCACCGGTGCCAACGGCTCGGTGCTCGATATCGCGGTGCTGCCCAATTACAAGATCCTGATCGGCGGCGGCTTCACGCTCTTCGACGGGCTCGAGCGCGAGTACTTCACGCAGTTGCACGGTGGCATCATCGAGGGCCGGGGCACGCTGGAGTTCGCGGAGCCGTTTTACTCGATCAGTGAGACCGGCACCAACGCCACCATTCGCGTGGTGCGGCGCGGTGGCCTGTCCGGCGCGGTGCAGGTTCGCATCAACACACTGCTCTCCGCCGGCGACACGCCGGCCGTGCCGGGGCTGGATTTCGTGAGCATCGACCGGGTGCTCGCCTTCCCCGAGGGCGAGGTGCTGCAAAAGGTGCAGATCGACATCATCGACGACTCGGACGTCGAGCCGAACGAGACCGTTGACCTGCAGTTGAGCGGCTTCACCGACGGCACGCAGGGGCTGCAGTCCCGCGCCTTGCTCGAGATCGTCAGCGACGACAGCGTCCTTTCGTTCTCCGCGCCGACCTACAGCATTGGCGAGGATGCCAAGAGCGGTTTCGCCCGGATACAGGTGAACCGGCTCGGCTCGAACATCGGCGAGACCACGGTGGCTTTCCTGACCGCAACCAACGGCACCGCCGAGGCCGTCATTGATTTCCAGATGGTCAGCAACACGGTGAAGTTTGCCGACGGTGAAATCACCCGGAGTGTCGAGGTGCCGATCGTGGACGACACCGAGGTGGAGGGCATGGAGAGTGTCGTGCTGCTGCTCACCAACGTCATCGGCAAGGCGATCCTCGGCCTCGATGAGTCGGCGCTGCACATCGTCGATAACGACTTCGCGCCGGGCGAGTTTTACTTCGAGAAACCCACCTTCCGCGTGGAGGAAACCGCCGGGTTCGCCACGGTCACCGTGGTGCGCACCAACGGCTACACTGGCCTGGTGGAACTCGACTACTCAACCTCCGACCTGACCGCCATTGCCGGCTCCGATTATCGCGGCATCACCGGCAAGCTGGTCTTCGGTGACGGCGAGTCGGTCAAGAGCCTCGATATCCCGGTTTTGGACGACAAGCTGGAGGAGGGCGCGGAGGCGTTTCGCATCCGCATTTTCGGGGCCACCGGCGGGGGCGTCGTGATCCCGCCGAATTTCTCGACGGTCATTATCGTGGACAACGAGTTGCACAACGGCCCGGCTGGGCCGAAGGGTGACGGGGCCAACGCCCCTGTTTACGCCGTGGCCATGGATGCCGGCAACAACGCGCTGGTGGCGGGTGAGTTTGGTGAGGTCAATGCGGTGGAGGTGCAGCGCTTGGCCAGGCTGAAGAATAACGGCGTGCTCGATGCCGCGTTCGACGCGGGCGACGGCCCGAACAACACCGTCTTCAGCATGAAGCTGGATGACGCCGGCTCGATTTACATTGGTGGCCTGTTCAACCAGGTCGATGGCACCGCACGCACCCACTTGGCCAGGCTCACGGCCAGCGGCGCGGTGGATGCGGCGTTCGACCCGGGCAGCCGGGTTGGCGGCACGGTGTTCGACATCGCGCTTGGCTGGGATCGCGTCCTCGCGGTCGGTGACGCCGGCGTGGCCGCCCTGGCCCTGGACGGCTCGCGTGCCGCGGGCTTTACGCCGCCGGGCATCGACGGAGACGTCTTCGCGGTGGCGTTGCAGTCCAACGGCAAAATTGTCATCGGCGGTGAGTTCACACGGGTCAACGGTGTTGCGCGCAACAACGTGGCCCGGCTCAACCGGGACGGTTCGCTCGATGAGTCGTTCGATCCCGGCGTGGGCCCGAACGCATCCGTGCACGCCTTGGCGGTGGATCGCGACGGCATCCTGATTGGCGGCCTGTTCGTGACGGTGGAAGGCTTGTCATCCCGCCGCCTGGCGCGGCTTGGGTTCGACGGCAGGTTGAGCCGCGATTTCAAGGTGGGCTCCGGCTTCAACGGCCCGGTGCAGACAATCTACCGGCGCGTGGACGGTCGTTACCTGGTCGGCGGGTCGTTCGGGAATTACGACGGCACCATTCAGGCCAACGTGACGCTGATCAACGGCGACGGGTCGCTGGCAAACAATGAGCTGGGTATGTTAAGCCTCAACGGCCCGGTTTATTCCGTCTCCGAGTTGCCCGGCGGCAGCAGTGTGTTTGGCGGTTCCTTCACCAAGGACAAGGATCGGGGTTTCAACAGCTTCGCGCTGCTGGATTATCTCTCAAGCGTGCAGCCCCCGAGGCTGGGCATTGTCACCGGCGAGGCCGGATACAGCCTGTCGGTCTCCGGTGCGGTTGGCCAAACCTACAATCTGGAGTTTTCTGGTAATCTGATCGAGTGGCTGGGTCTGTCCAGGGTGACCATCCCGGAAGAGGGCACCGTGGTGATTGACTTGGGCCCGGCTGCGGGGAACCGCTATTACCGTGCGGTTTATCAGGAATAAACTGCAACGGGGCGCAGCACCCGTTCGTTTTTAGAGAGTTGGCAACCGGAGGGACGGCAGGGGTTTGTTGTCTATTTTTTTTGTGAGTTGATAATGGGCGGACTCAAGCGCAGGTTGACCTGCTGGGTCCGGCCCGCTGAAAAGACTTTAAAGCACAGAAAAATGAAAAGAATCGTCTTAAGTGCTGCTCTCACGGCAGTGATCGGTTGGGTGGCTCTGGTATTGGCCGATGGCTGGCCAACGGCTCCCAAGTCTGAACTCAAGGCCAAGGCCGGTTCACCGGCGGAATCGTTGCCAACCGCTTGGCGCACGATTGTCGCCGACGCACCCCTCCGCTTGGCCAAGCGCAGTCTGCCCGCCCAGGTCGGCGGCAATCTCTCCGACACACCGCGTGTCGGAAATGTCCGGAGGCCCGGCTACAAGCTTCTTGGCGCGGAGGCAGGAGTCAGCCCCAGTCGCGGGGAAAATTACCACATCAGTGCTTGGGAAGCGGTGATCTCTCAGGGGGACAAGGATGTGCTGATGATACGGCTGAATTTTA
>ERZ813253.484-NODE-484-length-13969-cov-3.941266_pt1 | contig 13969 bp, 13 predicted proteins | sample MGYA00520893_ERZ813253 | MGnify/ENA primary metagenome ERZ813253 (study PRJEB31669, sample SAMD00080414) | marine metagenome | biome: oceanic hadal pelagic zone biome; feature: marine hadalpelagic zone; material: sea water | place: Pacific Ocean:Izu-Bonin Trench...
TCTTCCGATCTCTGTCCTGCAGTGGCAAGCGGTTTTTTTGATACAGCATACTCGATATTCATACCAAATTTACTTCCATCCCCAAAATGTTTTTCAATTGTTTCATGAAGGTAACTCACACATAGAACGATATCTTTTACGCCATTTTTTCTAATCCACTTGATTAGATGTTCCAATAGTGGTTTCTTACCTAAAGGCAGCATTGGTTTTGGTTTTTTATTAGTAAGTGGACGAAGTCTTGTGCCCAAACCACCAGCAAGAATTACAGCTTTCATGAATTTGTATTCTAATTGTTGGACTATTTATGTTAGATTACACAATTTTTAGTGATAAGGTCTCAACTTTGAAACCTTTCTTATTACATCATCAGGATTTTTACCAAAGATTAGAATCATTGGCTCTTTTCCGATGTCACCCTTGTGATAAATTATGTCAGGCGATTTTGTCTTAAGAGAATTAGATATTCCCCAAGTGATGGAAGTGTTTTCCTTTTGTTTTGACTTTTTTGGTTCCTTGCTTCTGTCATAGCTTAGAATAGTGTATATTGATTTTTTTGCTTTTGAAATAATTTTTGTGTCATATTTTATGTTAAGGCCAGAACGAATTTCTGGAAATTTTTTGTTTACTTGAATGACAGCAGTTGCAACATGCTGTGAACCACCATAGACTATTTCACCAGCTGTTATAACCTCTTTACCTGATTTAACCAAACGACCAGATATTCCCAATACATCTTTTATGGTCTTTGGGTTTTTTTTAGCAAAAACAAAGTTTGTCTGGCATTCTGGAATTACTTTGTAAATGTTTTTGATTTGCTTAAAGTCATTGATTGAATTTGATAACTCCTTCATTCCATTGGAAATACTTCTATGAGTAAGATTGACACCTTTTCCAATCTTTTTTGAATTTTTTATGGATTGGTAAACGTAATCTTTGGCTATTTTTACCGCTGAATGGATTGTATTTCCCTTTGCAAGTGAGGCTGCAATGGATGCAGAATAGTTGCATCCACTTCCATGGTTTGTAATGGGAATTTTTTTCCCAGAAATTAGATATTCCCTGTTTTTCTCTAAAATATAATCAGAAATTTGACTATTTGATGAAGTTGCGCCAGTAATGATTACACACTTGGCACCCATTGATTGAATCTTTTTTGCAGATCTGTTTGTGTTTGATGTTCCTGACAAAACTTTTGCCTCATACTTATTTGGAGTTATCACATCCGCTAATGGAATTATCATCTTTTTGTAATTATACAGCGCATTTTTTTTAAGAAGTGTTGCACCTGTTGTTGATTTTATTATGGGATCGATAACTATTGGAACTTTGATATTTCTTAACTTTGAATGAATCACCTTTATTATTTGAGAATTGTAAACCATTCCAATTTTGATTGCATCGATATGAAAATCAGACAGAATTGAATCCAGTTGTGCCCTCAAGCTTTTAGTAGAAACAGGTTCAATTGAGGTAACTTTTCTTGTATTCTGACTAGTAATTGCAGTTACAACTGTAAATCCATATACATTATGATTGGAAAATGTCTTGATGTCACTTTGTATTCCAGCACCAGAGGATGGATCAGATCCTCCAATAGAAAGAATGTTCATATCTGTATTGAATTATGTATCATCTTTTAAAATTTGATCGCTGGCTTGACGACTGTTTAAATTTAGCAGAAGGGTAGTACATTTATGGCTACTCAAATGAGCTCTGCAAGAAGGGGTATTGCAACTGACGAGATGAAACAGGTTGCAAAAGATGAGGATGTTACACTAGATTGGCTTTTACCAAAAATTGCTAGCGGCTCAATTATCATTCCAAGCAACAACGTAAGACCTCAAAAGATTCACAATGTGGGAATTGGAAAAGGTATGAAAACCAAAGTTAATGTCAATATTGGTACTTCAACATTAAACGTCAATGTTGATGAGGAGGTTGAAAAAGCCAAAGTTGCTGTAAAATATCATGCTGATACAATTATGGATCTTAGTGATGGTGGAGATGTTGGCAGTATTAGAAGGACGTTATTAGATGCCGCGCCTATAACATTTGGAACTGTACCAATTTACGAAGCGTATAATTTTGGTGTTGAAAAGCACAAAAACCCTCTTGATATTACTGAGGATGATTACCTAAGGGCATTTGAAAATAACATAAAAGATGGAGTTGACTATACAACAATCCACTCTGGTATTACAAAAGAAATTGCAAAAAGAATTCTCAAAGTACAACGATATGCTGGAGTTGTAAGTAAGGGTGGAACAATAACTGCAGCGTGGATGTTGAAATATGATAAGGAAAATCCATACATCACTCATTATGACTATATGATTGAATTAGCGCAAAAATATGATGTCACTTTCAGCCTAGGTGACGCATTACGTCCAGGTTCTATATTGGATTCACATGATGAATTACAAGTACAGGAAATGATCAATATAGGAAGACTAGCAAAGCGAGCAATTGAAAAAGACGTTCAAGTAATGGTTGAGGGTCCAGGTCATGTTCCACTGAATGAAGTTACTGCAAACGTTATACTAGCAAAATCACTGATTGGAGATGTTCCATACTATGTTCTAGGACCTCTCGTTACAGATATTGCATCTGGGCATGACCATATCGCAAGCGCAATTGGCGCTGCAGTTTCAGCAAGTGCGGGTGTTGATCTTTTATGCTATCTAACACCATCTGAACACTTGGCGTTACCAACTCCAGATGAAGTAAAAGAAGGTCTGATAGCATACAGAATTGCTGCTCATGCAGGAGATTTGGTGAAGCTCCGAGAGAAGTCCATTAAATGGGATATGGATATGACTGAAGCAAGAAGAACTCTTGATTGGGAAAAACAACTGGCTTTATCAATAGATCCAGAAAAGGCCGCATTAATTCATGGACGTACAGGCCAGCATCCAGGAAATAATGTACCGTGTACTATGTGTGGTGGTGCTTGTGTGTATATCATGCTACCAAAACAACGTAAGTACGAAAAAGAAGAAAAAAAATTACAACAAGCTGAATAGTATTTTTTCTAACTCTGGAACGGTTTCATAATTTTTAATCTCATTTGGTTCTATCCATTTAAATTCTGAATTTTCCCAATTAAGTTTAATCGCTGGATTTTTTGTCCTGAATAAAAATGGAAAAATATTCCACTCGTGATTTTTATATTGAGCAGATTCAATTTTTATCTGTTCAATAGATTTCAATAGTTCTATTTCTTTTTCATTAATTCCAGTTTCCTCAAAAATTTCAATTTTTGCTCTATCCAGCGGTGTTGTGTCATTTTTTTCAATAATTCCACTAACTCCAGCCCATAAACATTTCATAGATTTTACTTTGTCACTTCTTTTCAGAATGAGAATTTTATCATCATTTTTAATAAATGACGTAACAATATTTGTAGAATACAATCCTATTTTTCAATTGCTTTCATCATTGCAGATAATTTTTTATATGATTTTTCTAAATCTATATTTTCTGAAAGTTTCTGTTGGCTTGATTTAATATAATCAATTATTTCTTCGCTTTTTCCCTCCTGAGAATCTGTAAGTAGTTTTCCCACATCTTTCCAAAATTCTTCGGCAAATCTTCTTACTTCCGGGTTAGATATTATTGTCTCAATTAGCTCTGGCGATTCCGTAAGAATGCTTTCAGCAATAATTTTTTGAGCTTTAAATGTGGTGCCTGACATTTTTTCAGTCAATGAAATTTTTTCATCTTTTGCAAGTATATTTGCAAAAGCGATATTAATTATATGAGTTAATCCAAGAATTACAGCAATTTTTTTATCGTGTTCAACAGCATCAATTGTAACAAAATTTGCTTTTGGAAAAAGCAATTTTGTTATAGATAATTCTTTTTTGGCATCCTTAATTGGAATGATAATTATGTTTTTGCCATCAATGCTTTTTGTACCTGGACCAAACATTGGATGAATACAAACAGGGTTCACTCTAGATGGTGTTTTTAAAAGTGTTTGAGCAGTTTTAAATTTTTGTGAAGATATTTCTATTAGATATGAACCACGCTGCATTTCTTTAGCAATCAATCTGACGATTTCAGGGGTTCTTTTTGTAGGCGTGCATAAAAGAACATAATCAGTTTTTAATATGGCACCCACGAGAGAATTTGCTTTAATGATAAATTTTTCTTTTATGTCATTGTTTATGTCAAATCCTACAACCTCAAAACCCATTTTATGAAAATAACTTGCAAACCATTGACCCATTTTGCCATTTACGCCAATAATTGCTATTTTTTCATTCATACAGTTTCCTTAAACACGGTATCTAATATTGTCATTCCTTCCATTAGCCTTGTTTCATTTATAGCTGTGATTCTAAAAAATTCCTTGTAATCTCCAAATCCCTCGCCTGGGGCTATGGCAACGCCATGTTCTAACAATTTTTCCGAGAATTTTGTGGCATCAAAATTCTTGTGTTTTGTCCTAGCAAATAAATACATGGATCCATCAGGCTCGATGAATTCGAGACCTATATCTTTCGCACTTTCTTTTAATGCATCCAACCTTGATTTTATAATTTTTGTATTCTCAGATGTGTCCGCATTAAGAGCTTCTAATGCAACATATTGAATTGGCTCTGAGACATTTGTCAGACTAAGTGCTTGTAACTTTGACATTTTCTCTATGATGGATGGTTCTGCAATTGCATATCCAATCCTGAAGCCGGTCATAGCATGAGATTTAGAAAATGATTTTGTAATTATGGATTTTTCATAACCATATAGCAAAACACTCTTCCAATCATCATTTGCATATTCAGAGTATATCTCATCACTGAGTACATAGAGATCATACTCTCTTGCTATTTCGATAATATTATCTTGAATTTTTTTTGGGAGAATCTTTCCTGTAGGATTATTCGGGTAGTTTAGGATAATCATTTTTGTATTTTCATTTATCGCATTGTTAATTTGATCAATAGATGGTTCCCATCTTGTTTCTAATGTTGTCTTGATTGTTCTAACTTTGATACCAGCATTTAATGCGCATTCCTTGTATGCTGGCCATGCTGGTTCTATTACAATCACTTCATCACCAGGATTTAGCAGTGTAGTTATCGCCAAGTAAACTGCAAATCTTGCACCTGGACAGACCATTATGTTTTCTTCATCATAATCATCATTCTCTAACTGATTTGTGTGATGAGCCAAAGCAGTTCGTAATTCTGTAATTCCCTTTACAGGACCATACTTTCCGTATCCTTTGTCGTATACCTCTGCAAGCGCAGTTTTCACCTCTTTCGGTGGCTGAAAGTCTGGTTCTCCAACTTCCAGATGGATTATTTCTTTACCTTGCTTTTCAAGTTCTTTTGCCTTTAAAAAAACTGAAAGATGTGTTTGCTTGTTATCAGATTGTACCTTTACAGATTCGTTAAATAGAAAATTGAGAAATTTTAATGCTGTTGATTGATCCAAGTCAATTTCTTTGCATAACTTGGTAACTTGGTTTCGCAACGCATCCTCTCTCTCCTCATCTGTTACAGTCATGCCAAGGCTTGCTTTTGCATCGCCTATCTGTTTGGCAATGTTTGTTCTTGTCTTTAACAGCTTGATCATCTCAAGTGTTATCTCTTCAATTTTCTTTCGATGTTCTTCTATATCTGACATTTTCTAGATAACTGGTTTTATGAAACCGCCCTGTAACGCTTGGTCTGCAATTACTAGCGACACTATGGAATCAACAACAGGAGGTGCCCGTGGCACTACGCATGGGTCGTGTCTGCCTTCTACCCTTAATTTTGTATTTTTCTTAGTTTTGAGATCAACCGTTTCCTGAATCTTGCCGATTGATGAAGCTGGCTTGAAGGCAACTCGCATTATTATTGGCATTCCATTTGATATGCCGCCTAAAATTCCACCAGAATTATTTGTCTTAGTAATCACCTTGCCATTGCGGAATGTGTAAGAATCATTATTTTGTGAACCAAATTTCTCAGATCCTGAAAATCCAGAACCAAATTCAACCCCCTTGACAGCAGGTATTGAATAAATGGCTTTACTGAGTTCTGATTCTAGCGAGCTAAAAATCGGTTCACCCAAGCCAACAGGAATGTTGTTTGTTATGGATTCAATAACACCGCCCAACGAATCTCCCTTTTTCCTAGCATCAAGTATTGATTTTTTCATTCTTCCTGCGATTGCCTTTTCAGGGCACCTGACTTCGTTTGTATATATTGATTTGAGTGATTGCCTAGTAGCCTGATTTTTCATCTGTATTTTTCCAATTTTACATGTGTATGCGTTTGTTTCAACACCAAGTGTAACTTTGAGTAATTTCCTCGCAATTGCACCTCCCATTACATACGTAGCAGTTAATCTTCCGGAAAACCTTCCACCACCACGGTGATCATTGAATTTTTTGTATTTTACAAAAGCAGGATAGTCAGAGTGGCCAGGTCTCATTGTAGTTCGTAATTTGGCATAACTTTTTGAGTCATGATCCTTGTTCCAAATGATCGTTGTAATGGGTGCACCTGTTGTGTATCCCCTAAACACACCAGAAAGAATCTCCACAATGTCGCCTTCTTTTCTTTGAGTTGAAACCAGTGATTGGCCAGGTCTCCTTAAATCAAGCATTTTTTGTATATCTTTTTCGTCTAATTCTAATCCGGCAGGGCAGCCATCAAGTACTGACCCAACACATTTACCATGACTTTCACCAAAACTTGTTAAGACTAAATTATGTCCAATTGAACTTCCTGCCAACAATATAATATTATTTTAAGATAAATATAACTCTACAATTTTTTTGGCAAATAATTTCCTATCAATCAAGAAAAATTTTACAGCCAATTCTTTTCATTTCAGAAATAAAATTGGGATATGAAATTTCCACCGATTCTGGGTGTGATATAGTACAATTGCCAACATACATTCCAGCTATGCAAAAAGCCATGAATAATCTATGATCATTTTCAGAATTAAGATCAGCACCAGTCAAATTATCCGAATTGTTCAGCACTAACCCATCTTTTTTTTCTTTAACCTTAATTCCTAATTTAGCAAGTTCCCGTGCAATTACGGCAATTCTATCTGTTTCCTTGTATCTTGCATGTTCAACATTGAAAATTTCAATCGGCTTTGATGTTTTCAAAGCAAGTATTGCAATAGCAGGAATAAGATCTGGAGAGTCACTTAAATCAAATTTTCCACCATCAAGTTTTTCTGGAGATTTTATTTTTATTGTATTCTTATCTAATGTAATTACTACTCCCATGATCTCTAAAATGTCAATGATTGCCTCATCCGCCTGCGGCATAGATCCTGTAGATATTTGTATCGTAAGGTCTTCTCCAAGCAATACAGCTGCTGATAGTAATAATGCAAGGCTGGAAAAATCAGAGGGTATTGTCAAAGTTGTGGCTTTGTAATTTTGTTCGGGTATAATGTATTTTTTATATGGAGTTTTAGTTTCTACTTCAACACCAAATTTCTTCATCATTATAATCGTTGCATCAATGTAAGGCTTTGATACTAATTTGCCTTGAATGTTTAGTATAAGGCCATTTTCTAATTTCGGTGCGGTAATCATTAAAGCTGAAATGAACTGGCTTGAAATATTTCCAGGAATTTTAACTTCCCCTCCCTTTATTGTCCCTGAAACTGATATGGGTGGATTGCCATTGGAAGAACTACATTTAGCCCCTAGTGATTCTAGAGCATCAAGTAATGGCTGCATGGGTCGTTTTTTGAGGCTTGAATCTCCTGTTAAAACTATTTTGTCATTTGCCAAGGCTGAAATGGCAGTTGCAATCCTAATGGTTGTTCCAGAATTAGCAGCGTCTATAGTATTGCTATGTAGTTTTAATACACTTGCACTGGTTACTGTTATATCATCTCCCACATCTTTTATTTCCACTCCAAAGTTTTTGCAAGCGTTAATTGTGGCATTAGTATCGCCTGATCTCAAAATGTTTTTGATAATACTTTTGTCAATAGCTAATGATGCTAAGAAAATTGCTCTATGTGTATAGCTTTTGTTAGAAGGACATGCTATTTTTCCACTAATCTCAGATTTTTCTACCCTACAATTCATGCACTTCAGCCTTTTTGTTATTTATCTGAGCTACGGTAGTTTTACCTTCAAGTGAGGAAAACACACTCTTAATTTTTGACACATCATCATTTTTAACAATTGCAGCTATTGCTGGTCCATTACCAGAAACCGAAGCTCCTAGTGCCCCATTTTCAATTAATTTGGGAATGATTTTTGGTTCTGAGCTTAGGATAGTAGATGTAGCTAGACCGTTTAGAATCATAGCGTTCCAATAATCAGATTTTTTTGCAAGATTCCAAGCCTGCTCAAAAACGTCGCTTGATGTTTTAAGTTTTCTAACGTTCCCCCTTTTTCTTGATTTAGGTATAAAAATTACAGCAGATACACGATTAAGGCACTTTTCAGAGTGGATGATTTTTTTGTTATAATTATCAGTTACAACAAATCCACCATAGTAGCATGCGCACGCATCATCATATGCTCCTGTCAAACTAACTTTAGTTTCAATAGATGCAGCTACACCCACATTTAATATTTCAAAATCACTCATCCCCGGTTTGAATAATTTTGCGCATACCATGGCTACGGCAGTGGAAATTGCACTTGAACTTTTTAACCCATATCCTGTTGGAACTTCTGAGTCCAACGAAATTTTCAATTTTGTTTTGGACAGTTCATTTTTTGAAACAATTTTTTCAATGACTTTATTGATTAAACGTGAGCTCATTGACTTATTTTCTACTTCAATTACTATACCATTTCCGTGTGAAGTTTCCATTTCAACATTAATTTTTTTTGAAATACCTAGTGCTGCTCCCTTGCCTGTTGCGATTGCGCTTACTATTGAAATTGCACCATGAATAGTCGCTCTTGCTACTGCCATTAAGCTCCTCCAAGTAACGTTTTTTTCATCACATCATACGGTGCTTCCATTTTGTGCCAAATTTCAAACGAACATGCAGCTTGACTCAGCAGCATTTGATAACCGTAAATTATAGTTGCGCCATTTTCCTTTGATTTTTTAATAAGATCTGTATTTATTGGCTGATAAACTAAATCGTAAACTATAGAGTTTTTACTTATGTTCTCAGTTGAGATAGGGCTAGGTTCATTCTTCATACCAATAGAAGTTGAATTAATAATAAATTTGTAATCTGTAATTAATTTATTGGCTTCCTGTATTGAAACTGTATCTGCATTGCCTCCAATTTTTTTTGCGAACTCGGCTAATTTGTTTGCATTTTCCATAGTTCTATTTACAATTGTAATTTTACTTGCTTTTTCTTTAACCATCGCGGTTACTATTGCTCTTGCAGCCCCACCTGCACCCAAAAGTAATACTTGAGAATCTTTTATTGTCAAATTTTTCTTTTTGATAGGATCTAGGAATCCAATCATATCTGTATTGTAACCCTTTAGTTTTCCATCCTCATTTAATACAGTATTTACCGCTCCAATTATTTTGCATGTTGTGTCCATTTCATCTAAAAACTTCATCATCTCAATTTTATGAGGAATTGTGACGTTAAATCCTGCAATTTTTATTGCTTTTAGCGCCTCTATTCCTGCAGATAGTTCTCCAGCTGGTATTTTGTATGCAATGTAAGTATGGTCTAATTTTAAATGGCGAAATGCCGCATTATGTATATTTGGTGATAGAGAATGATCTATTGGATCTCCTATCACAGCATATGTATTAGACATCTACTTTCTTATCGTAAAGATTGATTTAACCTCATCCACACTAAATTGTCCCGGCGCAATTGGCTTACCTAACGACACGTACGTATATGGACTTCCTAAAAGCAAGCAAAGTAAACGTGACATCCTTCCAAAACTTCCCATTGAAAACGCAACCAGTCTTACATTATTGCTATTATTGTATAATGATAATATTCGTGATCCATCGTTAATTGATTTTGCCATTGTAACTATTTTGATATTATTTGAAAATTTTTTCATTTCTAATAATTTCTTTTTTAGCACAGAAATGTTTGGCGTTTGATTGAAATTATGCCAAGAAACAAGAATGTTTGTTTCAGTACTTTTGAGATAATGCTGGAGATTTTTATTTTTTCTTAAGGCGTTAAATTCTATATCTAGTAAAAACGGATTATATTCAGCAATTAATTTTATAATTGAAATTCTGTTTTTCTCACTACTCGAAAATTTTCCCCCCTCGTAAATTGGCCTCAACGTACCAACACATTTTCTTAAATCCTTCCTGATCAGGTGCAATGCTTCAGGTACTGCGTTTGGATTTAGGAAGTCAAATCTAATTTCAGCATAATCTGATTTTTTTAATGCTTTTGTAAGAGTCTGCTTGAGCTTTTTTGGAGTTTTTTCAGCAATACTAACACATGTTTTGTATGCCATTTTTCTTACTTCTCTAAAATGTACTCATCAGATATTTCCATTCCGAAATGTCTACCCGTTGCAGCCTTTGAATGGACTAGTACTGAATCACCCTTTTTTAGATGTGTAACGGATACTAGATGTCCATTAGGTTTTACAAAACGAATTGTTTCAGCATCCTGTGCTATAATACCACCTATTTCTTCGCCAACTTTAGCCTTAATCATAAGCATTGGTCTTTTTTCTATCTTACATCTGCCTATTGTAGCACGCCTTGCTTTTCCTTTAGAATCAAGTACTAATATTTCCACTCCTGTTTCTAATTCAGATAGGTATTTTGTAGTACCATCTGGTGCTAGAGTGTAACAATGCACTGCGCCTGCATTAACTCTAAACGGTCTAGGCGAAGTAAATGATGAACCAACAGATTCGTTATGAACTAAAAACAAAAAGTTAGCTCTACTTCCAATCAACATACCCTCACCCCGATTCAGCATAGATGCCGTATCAACACATACTCTTTCACCGTCACCCACTTCCTGAATTTCTACTATTTTCGCAGAGCTGAGTTCAAAGCTTTTTGAGCCTAAATACACTAACGCTTGCCTAACTTCATTCATTGAATCCGTATTGAAAATAACACCATCTACGCCAACATCTAAAATGGAAAACATTTTTCTTGCCTCTTTCGCATTTCTTGCAATAGAAAAAATCTTAGTATGCATTTTGTGAAGTTTTGCAATAATATTTTCTAGTGGAATTATCTTCCAATCTTTCACTTCTATTATAACAAAATCTAATCCCTTTTTTGCAGAATCAAGAATATTCTCAATGTCTTTATTTGATAAGACCTTAAACCGTCTTCCAATCTTCTTTCCCTTGAGTTTTTTAGTTGTGGGTTTATCCAAAATTACATAATCAGCATTTTGGGAAGGAAAAATTGTTTGAATTTTCGTCTTGCCTAAACTTTTTGGATCCGTAAAGACTATCCTAATACCTTCATCTTCCAAATTTTTAACAAACTTTGCAAGATGATTCTTAGCAACTTTTGGTTGTATGATTAACTGTTTATTAATTGCCAATTATACTCGCCACTTCCTTCGCTGTTTGATTTTTGAAGATTATCCCTGCAAGAGCCTCTACAATTTTTTCTGGCGAATTGTGCGCAAATATGTTTCTTCCATAAGTCACTCCCTTAGCACCTGCTTTCATAGCATCTTCTGTCATTTGTAAAATTTCCATATCTGTCTTAGCTTTTGGACCACCAGCAATCACCACCGGTACAGGAATGCTTTCAACTACTTTTGAAAACGAATCTATATCTCCAGTGTATAACGTTTTAACAATATCAGCACCACATTCAGCACCAATTCTAGCAGTATGTGCTACTACTTCAGGATCGTGAGGATTTTTAATATTTTCACCCCTTGGATACATCATTGCTAACAGTGGAACATTCCATTTATGACATTGTTCAGAAATCATTCCTAAATCAGCAAGCATTTCCGGTTCTTCTTTTCCACCAATGTTTATGTGTAAAGATACACCGTCTGCACCAAGTCTTAATGCCTCTTTAACAGAACCAGTAAGCATTTTCCTGTTTGGTGCAGTGGAGAGGGATGTACTTGCAGAAAAATGAACTAAAATGCCAACTTTCGGTGGTCTTGGTAGTGTTTTGATAATGCCTTTGTTAATTATGACGCAAGTAATTCCATGGCTTTCACACTTGTAAATCATAGAATGTGGTTTTTCAAGACCCTCAATAGGACCATTTGAAATACCATGGTCCATTGGGATACAAAGCATTCTTCCTTTTCTTAAGATTCTGTGTAATCTAATCTCAGTTCCATTTGTCATAGAAGGTATAATTTTCGTATGCTACATAAAAATTATAGTAACACAGACTCAATTTTTAAGAATTAAATAGTGACTGACAAATATCAAAATTGGATTGAGCCAAATCACTGATCAAATTCATAATTCTAAAATTAGTGATATACTTGAAAATTCACTTCAGGGAACAAGACCTGAATACGATGATTACATTAGATTACTTGACTCGGATAATGTATCTTTGATGGGTTTAGTCGCTGGAACTTTAACACGTAATAAATTTGGCAGAAAGGCATCTTTTGTAAACAACATTATTCTAAACTATACCAATGTATGCATAACCGACTGCAAATTTTGCGCATTTTACAGACCGCCTAACCATGAGGAATCTTACACATTAACCTTAGATGAAATTGAATCACGTGTCAAGACTGCCTGTGACTTGTTCAAAATAAGGCAAGTATTGATTCAGGGTGGGCATAATCCTGACCTTGGAATAGAATATTATGAAGACTCGTTTAGAATGATTAGAAAAAAATTTCCACAAGTAGGAGTTCATGGCTTATCAACATCCGAAATTGATACTATTGCTAAAGTTGAAAAATCATCAACCAAGGAAATTTTATCTAGACTAAAGGATGCAGGACTACAATCTTTGCCAGGTGCTGGAGCTGAAATTTTAACTGATAATGTAAAAGAGATTATCAGTCCAAAAAAAATTACGAGTGATGAATGGTTACGCATTATGGAGGAAGCACATACTCTTGGAATTCCAGCATCTGCTACTATGATGTATGGGCATGTTGAATCAAATCAAGACATTGCTGAACACTTTCAAAAAATTGTACAACTACAAAAAAAGACTGGCGTTTTTATGGCATTCATTCCTTGGAGTTTTGAACCAAATAATACACAGATGCAAAAAGAAGGAATAATTAATTTTGGTGCTGGTGGGGTTCAACTCCTAAAGATGATTGCAATATCTAGGCTTGTATTTGATGGGTTAATTCCACATATTCAATCATCGTGGCTAACAAACGGAATTGGAATGGCACAGTTGGCGCTACAGTATGGTGCTGATGACTTTGGCGGAACGCTAATTGGTGAAGAAGTTGTATCATGTACTGGATCTCGTTCTACAGAACTTACTGCTAAGAAAATTATTGATTCTATTCATCAGATTGGATATAAGGTGGAAGAAAGAGATAATTTCTATCAAACTGTTTGCATGCATTAAAGTCCATAACTTGACCACTTTGAGTCAACCATTTTCTTTGTATCAATATCAACCTTAACCTCTTCTTGAATCTCTCGCTCAAAACCTTCCTCTTTTGTCTTTTGTGTAGCATCGATTCCTAATTTTGAACCCAAATTAACCCTAGGTGAAGCAGGATCTAAAGTATCTGTAGGTGCATTGTCTATGATAGTTGTATCTCGTGCAGCATCAGTTCTAGTTGTAACTGCCCAGATTACTTCATTCATATCGTGCACATTCACATCATGATCAACCACTATGATTATCTTAGTTAGTGCCAATTGGCCCATGCCCCATAACCCCATCATGACTTTTTTTGCCTGACCAGGATACCGTTTTTTTATTGACACTATTGCCAATCCTTGAAACCAACCTGCAGGTGGCATACTAAAGTCAACTACTTCTGGATGTAGCATTCTTATCAGTGGTAAAAATGAGCGTTCAATAACTTTTCCAATATACGCATCTTCTAAGATTGGTTTACCTACAACAGTTGTTAGATA
>ERZ813253.485-NODE-485-length-13964-cov-4.552504_pt1 | contig 13964 bp, 14 predicted proteins | sample MGYA00520893_ERZ813253 | MGnify/ENA primary metagenome ERZ813253 (study PRJEB31669, sample SAMD00080414) | marine metagenome | biome: oceanic hadal pelagic zone biome; feature: marine hadalpelagic zone; material: sea water | place: Pacific Ocean:Izu-Bonin Trench...
CCTCTATCCCGCGCTTTGACGAACTGCTCGAGAGCGGCGTCAGACGCTTCGAGGGACGCCGGTAATTACCGTGAACGATAGGCTCTCGCCCTCGGCATTAGCCACCTGTAACGGGAGCACCTTGCCGAGCAGCGCCATGAACGGACCTGGGCTCTTCTCGGCCTGGGTGGTGAGGTAGCCTATCATGCCCGCCTGGCCGCCCGCATTTTCAGCCGCTTCGAGGATGGCCTCTTTGAGCAGCCTGGTTATCTTGTTTTTGCCGCCTTTCGGACGGCCAGGGCCAGGCCCGGGAAGGTTGCCAAATTTACCATTCATGTTTTTTCCAGTTTGTTTATTGAGTGTCACCTGTCAGCCAGCGACCCGAGAATAGTCCGTCATGTCGGACTATTGCCGCCCCGTCACCTTGGCTATCTGCTGGCCCGCGTGAAAAAGAACAAGGGTGGGCGTCCCAAAAAACGGTTGACCGGGGAAACCGTTAATCCAAAAACCCTTGCGGAAATGGGCATTAAAAAGAAGACATCACACCTTGCACAAAAAATAAACGCGCTTCCTGCCGACAAGGTTGAAGAGGTATTTCAAGCGGCCCGAGACCTTGCCGTCACGCGCCGATACCACTTATGTCATCGTCGAAGGGTATGGCAACAGGGGCGTTTTTTAAGCCCGTGGGGCGGCGAGAGCGTTTCCGGGGCCGGGTTGGTGGTAGCAGGGGCTTCATGTGCCTGTGCCGTCGCCTGTGGGGCCGCGGTCGCCAGCTCAACGGCTTTTCCTATTCCTTCCGCGAAGTCGGCCAGCTCGGCCAGGCGAATCGTCAGGCCCATTTCCTTAACCGGGAACCATTGCCCCTCGCTGCCTTCACGCCATACCCGCAAGTTGACGAAATTATGGTCCTTGTATTCAGACCAGTTGACGCGCAGCTCGTCACCGTCGCGCCGCGGTATTGTTGCCAGGCGCAGCCCGTTTTCCTCGGGGGCCTGTCTTGAGTGAGAATCGCGTAACCTGGCCGCCATGCCTGTCAGGGTTTCCATTAATTAAGCCGTCCAGAGGGGTTGTGGAGTTTCATGTAGGCTTTTTGAACGATAGGGAACAACGGTGTTTCGGGGTCAACGTCAGTCGCCAACCCAAGATAAAGTTCGTCGCATTCAAGTTCGTCAATCAGGCCATAATCCTCCAGTATCTGGGGGACTAGCACGGGGTCACAAAGCCCTAAAAACACCATGATAAGTTCCAGGGTTAGTTCTTTGCCGAGGAAAGGTGTCCGCAATACCTGCTGTACTGAAGCGCCCTTGGGCGCCGGGGCTTGCCCGAGGTTATAGATCTTGCGCATAATATTCTGCTTTGCGGCCTCGTCGGTGAGCCACCCGTCGAAGGTGATTGGCTCACCTTCGCCGTATAGTCGGGCTAGAATTATCTTCTGAATTTCGGCGTAAGCGAGACATGTCTCGTTAGTCTCGGATCGAGACCAATTTGGTGGGCTGTCTGGGTCTCCATTAAGAGCGTATAGATCGCTCCCTCGAGAACCAGAACCAGGGCCAACGCGGCCAGAAAATCCTCCATGACGCCTCGCGAATGTTGCTTCTTGAGCGCATGGATACTATCTCTCCCAGTCATTGCGTAACAAAATCGGAAGACCGCCCCATGGAATTTCGCCGCCTCGGCCGCAGTGGCCTCCTGGTCTCGGATATCTGTTTCGGCACCATGACATTCGGCAGCCAGGTCGATGAAACCGCCAGCCTGCGTCTGCTCGATATGGCCTATGACGGCGGCGTCAATTTCTACGACACGGCCGAGATGTACGCGGTGCCGCCGAGGGCCGAGACTTTCGGCGCGTCGGAGGAGATCCTCGGCACCTGGCTCCGCGGCAAGCCCCGGGATTCGGTCATCGTCGCCAGCAAGATCGCCGGCCCCAACAGCGGCGGCCCGGGCGGCATCGTGGGCCATATCCGGAGCGGCGGCGGCAGTCTCGACTGGCATCACTTCGCCGCCGCGGTGGAGGGCTCGCTGAAGCGCCTCAAGGTGGATTACATCGATCTCTACCAGACCCATTGGCCCGACCGCACGCTGCCCATGACGGCCCAGCTCGAGGCCTTCGAGCGGCTCATCGAGGCCGGCAAGATTCGCTACGCCGGGGTCAGTAATGAAAACGCCTGGGGCCTGACCCGCTTCGCCGCCCTTAGCCAATCGAGCGGCCTGCCGGCCATCGTCTCCCTGCAAAACGTCTACCACCTGCTGAAACGCGACTTCGACGGCGACTTGGCCGAGGTCTGCGCCCGCGAGGACATCGGCATGATGGCCTTCTCGCCAATCGCCACGGGTGTTCTCACCGGCAAATATTCCGGCGGGATCTTCCCCGAGGGATCGCGCCTGGCCAGCTATCCCCAGCGTTTCCGCGACCGCTACGGCCATCCCAGGGCGCTCGACGCCGCCGACCGCTATGTCGCCATCGCCCGCGACGCTGGCATCGACCCGGCGGCCCTGGCCGTGGCCTGGGTGCGGGGCCGGCCGGGGGTGACCTCGGCCCTGCCTAGAGCCGCCACCAACACAGGCAATTAAAGCGTCTGGCAAGCCACCAGCTTGCTCGGCAAACTGTCTTTTGGCTTCTTTACCGATTACCGTTTGAAAGTCTCTAACCATCATTGGATAGGGGTGTGGACCAGCAACGGTACCAATAATATAAAAAGTATCATCAATGTTAGTTACCCAATCACGCATCGCCTCGTTCAGCGCATCTTTTAGCGTTTTAGAGCCAGAGGTCACCGGCACAACCTTTGCGCCCAGTAATTTCATACGATAAACATTGAGCGCTTGGCGGGCAACATCTACCTCACCCATATAAACCACACATTCCAAACCCAGTCTGGCAGCAACCGTTGCTGTAGCAACACCATGCTGGCCAGCACCTGTTTCGGCAATAATTCGTGTTTTTCCCATACGGCTCGCCAACAGCGCTTGGCCCACGGTGTTGTTGATTTTGTGAGCGCCGGTGTGGTTTAAATCTTCACGCTTTAAATAAATTTGCGCGCCACCCAATTTAGCGCTTAGATTTTTTGCATGATAAAGGGGACTTTCACGGCCAACATAGTTTTTTAAATCATCTTCAAATTCTGCTAAAAAATCAGCGTCGTCTTTGTATTTTTCGTACGCCTCTTTAAGTTCAGTTACCGCCGTCATTAGTGTTTCAGCAATAAAAATACCACCGTATTGAGCGAAATGTCCTTTATCATCGGGAAGATTGTAACTCACGGGCGAACCTTGTGAATAAAAGCCTTTATTTTATCAATATCTTTGATGCCTTTTGCGCTTTCCACCCCACTTGAGACGTCTACGGCATAGGGATTCACTTGCGCAATTGCATCAGCGACATTGTCGGCTGTCAAACCACCTGCAAGAATAATCGGTAGACCAATTTCGGTCTTTGCCAGTGACCAATCAAACACTCCACCAGTGCCACCATAAGCATTTGGGGTACAAGCGTCCAGCAATAAAGCGCTGGCTTGTGAAAAATCATCCGCAAGGCGCACAAGATTAGTTTGCTCATTAACGCGAACGGATTTATAAAATGGCATATGGTATTGAGCGCAATCAAGAGGCGACTCGTCACCATGAAATTGCAGGGTGTCGAGTGGCACTTCACACAATACTTCGTCGATTTGACTTGGATTGGCGTTGACGAACAGACCAACGCGGTTAACGAAAGGTGGCAGTGCAGCGACGATTTCACGTGCAGCGTCGATACTCACATTCCTAGGTGATGGGCCGTAAAACACCAAACCGATAGCATCAGCCCCAGCGAAGACCGCTGCTCGGGCAACTTCTGCATTGGTAAATCCGCAGATTTTTATTTTAGTCATTTTATGTTTGTAAGATGAATGACCGCTATTTTAACAAAGCCTAACTGGCTTGATTGTTCTCATTCTGAAGCAATTATTTTGGCAGTATTTCTTTGATACGGGCGTGACCCGAGCTATCCACCATGAGTACAGCAATGGCACCAGAACGCAAGTCTTTCTCAAGCTGAAGCGTTTTTTCTTTAGGGACAAAGAACGCCTCTAAGCCATAATTAACGCTCAATCCCCTCAAGCCACCCGGCGCCCGCCCACGAAGAAACACACCCTCTTCTGGCGGCTCTAATGAAACTGACGAGAAGCTATAGATGCCCTGTGAATTGGGCTCAAGAGACACGTACACTACCTCATTATCCATAATATCACCAAGCTGCGATACACGCGCCTTAGGGATTTGAGAAAAATCATAATTTAGGCGGGCGTAATTACCTCTAAATAGCGAGCGTGGATCCACCGGCTCGGTCATCACTCGAATCTCATCACCCATCCATAGTGGCAGGTCGGCCTTAATGTAGATGCCTGTTAGGAGAAAAAACTGGGCAATAACAACAACAAGCAGTAGATTGCGTTTTCTAAACATGGTCAACCTCCGCTTGCATTACCTTGTTTTTCCAGTAGCGCCCCATGCCAATCAAAATGCCGGCAAAAACCATAAATAGGATTGCACTGGAGATGTAATCCTCAACTAGGTCAAAATAACGCAACCAAGCAACAATCATAATTAATGTTGCGCCAAAATAAAAATAACGTGGGTTGAGATGATCAACGCCTTGCTTGACCAAAACCAGCCCCAACACGACAAGTAGAAGATTATCTGCAATTTGCAAATACACCAGCTTAATATAAATCGGCCCTGTTGCAATTAAACTGAGGTAGAAAATCGCATTTGCTGCAGCGGTGAATTTCATCTCGCCTGCCTTGTAAGCCGCGAAGAGCGATAGCGTAGAAAGCCCTACACAAACAATTAAAACACGCGTCTCCAATAACACGTCAAATAAATATTCGTATGAAAGTTCTTGCCAAGACAATTCGTAACTGAAAACAATGAGCCAAAACAGCGCGAACAATGTCAGCAACCCACTTAGTTTAGCGCCATAATCTCGATACTGAGAGCATTGCATTAACCATCGCGATAAGGCATAAGCCGTTATCGTCAATACAGCAAAACAAAGCACTATGTCTATGCCGTTGTTACCAGGGTCGAACTGATTATCGTACCAAAGCCGAAACAGGGCATCTATCAGCAATGTTGCAAAGGAAAATACCGTTGAAAAAAACAACGCTTGGCTTTTTCTACCCATATAAAGCACCGCTATTGCTGCCGCTACAAACAACGGAAACACTGTTGTGTCAAAGCCCATTCCTCGCTCCATAAAAAACCAAGTCAGCGCCAATAGCAAACTTTGCAACATAATCCAAGGGCTTTTTAAGTAGCAATGCCAGTGGCAACACACCCAACGCCCAGTAGAAAATACCATCAGGCATATGCTCACCCAAATGGTAGATTTGAGCAATAAGAATAATGGAGGCGCCGTAAAAAAGGCCGCCAAGGAAAAACAGTCGCTCGGCTTCTGGGAGGTTTTATCGAATATAAGCCCTACTAAGGGCAAAGCCTTGGGTTGCTACGGTATTAAGAATCACGCCCCACATACGGAGTGCTCGTGGAATCTCATCCCAATTGGCGCCAATCAGAATAATAAAGGTGATACTAACAAAGAGATAGCCGATGGTGGTTAGAATATTATGAGCACCAGCCTGATAGTCGGCTTTCTTCATACTCACGCCATAACGCTCGCATAGTGCCTCGGTTTGTTATTGACTAACTAGGCCGTCTTTAATACAGCCAACAAGCTCTTTTGCTAGGTGATTTTTAAAAAGTATAATCTGGCAAACCTTTTAAGCTGTCTTAAGCTTTAGTTTACTATTTTTTGGACTGCTTTTTTCTTTTTCTTTGCCTTAGCTTTTACTTTGATCTTACCCGCAATAGCCTTCTCACACTCTTCTAAAGTTAGATCAGCAGGTGCTTTATCGCCAAAAACTTTTGCAATAGTAACGTTTTTTTGCCCTTTACCACGCTTCTTGCCGTTCCATATGTAGGGGCCGAAACGACCATTGAGAATTTGGATTTCAGAGCCATCAAAAGCTTTAATAAGATGCTCGGCATCTGTTTTTTCTTTGGTGGCAATTAGCTCTAAAGCAGTTTCAAGATCTACTTCTTCTGGGCTAACCTCTTTTAGAGATACGTATTTTTTTCCATACTGAATATAAGGGCCGAAACGTCCGTAATTCGCTTTAATAGTTTCACCATCAGCTGTCTCGCCAACAGTTCGTGGCATTTTGAAAAGCTCAATCGCCTGATCCAGAGTAATGGTTTCAATATCTTGACCGGTTCGCAAGGAAGCAAAAGTTGGCCTCTCCTCGTCGTCCTGATAGCCAATTTGCGCATAAGCGCCGTAACGCCCAAAGCGCACACTGACTAACTTGCCACTGACCGGATCTTCACCTAAATCTCTTTTGCCATGCGTTTCGTCCCTAGAAATGTCTTTTACAAGCTCTATTTGAACGTGAAAGGGTTCGTAAAAATCACGAACAACGTCTTGCCAAGAGCTGTCTTCTTCGGCAATTTTATCAAAATTATTCTCAAGGTTGGCAGTGAACTCGTAGTCAATAATATTTCTAAAATTTTTCAGTAGAAAATCAACCAATAAATAAGCAACATTGGTTGGAAACAGCTTGTTTTTCTCAGTGCCTGTCGTTTCAGTTTGCACTGAATCAGAAATCACACCATTGGTAATTTTAATTAACTGAAATTCTCGCTGGATACCATCACGTGTCTCTTTGGTAACATAATTCCTGTCTTGCACTGTGGTTACCATAGTCGCAAAAGTGGATGGTCGTCCAATGCCCATTTGCTCAATTTCTTTAACCAATGAGGCTTCGGTAAATCTTGGTTTGGCTCTAGAGAAAGATTCTCTGGCACTGAAATCCAAAAGCGACACACTGTCGCCTTTCTCAAGTTTTGGCAATAACTTATCATCTGCCGCCATATAATCATAAACCTTCAGAAAGCCAGCAAATAAAAGCACTTCGCCATCAGCAATAAAGTTCTCATCCCGATTCGACAGAGCCACCGTAATTCTTGATTTTTGCAATTGCGCGTCGCTCATTTGTGAGGCCAGTGTTCTCTTGTATATTAAAGAGTAGAGCCTAGCCGCCTGATCATCTAAGCCCAGAATGCTTGGCTTAGTAAAATCGGTTGGGCGGATGGCTTCGTGCGCTTCTTGCGCGCCAGCCGATTTTGTTTTGTAGCGACGTTCTTGATAATAATCTACACCTAGGTTTGTTTCGATGACTTCTTTGGCGGTTGTAATTGCTGTCTCAGAGAGGTTGAAAGAATCAGTTCGCATGTAAGTGATTGAGCCTTCGCGATATAGGTCTTGCGCGATTGTCATTGTCTGCTTGACCGAAAAGCCTAGCTTTTGAGAGGCCTCTTGCTGCAAAGTTGAGGTGGTAAAAGGCGGTTTTGGCGAGCGTTTTGAAGGCCTTGTTTCAACCGCTGAAACACTCAAGCTAGCGTCAAGCAGGCTTTGTGCAAACGCCGTCGCCTCGTCTTTTGAACCAAAGTCTTGCTTCAGTTTAACTTCAATCAACTCATTCGCATCATCAAGCAATGTTGCCTTAACCTTGAAGCTACGACTGGTCACATGTGCTGTGATTTCGCGCTCTCTTTCAACCACCAAACGCACAACAGGCGACTGCACTCGGCCGGCTGATCGGGCGCCAGAAATTTTGCGCCATAAAACAGGTGAGATTTCAAAACCTACCAGTCGATCAATAATACGCCTTGCTTGTTGCGCGTCAACCAGATGGTTATCAATGGTTCTTGGGTTGTCTATCGCCTTGGTGATGGCGCCTTTGGTGATTTCGTGAAAAACAATTCTGGGCGTATCATCAGCCAGAGACAAGGTCTCTTTTAAATGCCAGGCAATGGCCTCGCCTTCGCGGTCCTCGTCCGTTGCGAGGTAGACTTTTTCAGCTGCTTTTACGGATTTTCTCAGATCGGCGACGACTTTTTTCTTGTCACTACTGATGACATAAGTAGGCTGAAAGTTATTTTCAATATCGATGCCCATGTCTTTTTTAGGCATATCTCGAATATGGCCAATACTCGACTTGACAACGTAATCCTTGCCAAGAAATTTTTCAATAGTTCTTGCTTTTGTCGGTGATTCGACAATAACTAGTTTTTTAGACATGCTGTACTTTACTGTAGCGTAGGATTGTCATCGTAAAAGACGATAGACTCCAACCATTGGGTTGGTATGACCATCTCTTCACTGTTACCTATCACCATCATCACAACCCATTTAAGGTCGTCCATTGACAATGCTGAGTCTCCCAAAGTCATTACTTGTTCAATTACCATTTCACGTTGAGCGGCGCTGAGCTGGCCCATGTTTTCCATAAACATAATAAAGCCGCGCGCTTTGGCGTTGAGTTTGCTTTGCTCTGCATCAGAGTATATTCGAACGGAATTGTGGATGGTGACAAAAGTATCAAGCTTGCCTTCTTGTAAAGCAGCAATATTCTCCAGCCAGTTTAGCGCTTTATCGATACGCCCTGCATCAAAGCCCGCCTCTGACAAATGTTCTTTAAGCAGGTCGTCGTCCAATTCGTGTGCAGAATCCTGCTCAGAGGATTCAAATAGAAAGTCGAACATAAAAGTCAAGACATCAAGAATATTATTTGTCATAAAACCTCATCAAATTAATACAAAAGTTGCTACACCCGCCTTGCTCACCCTATTAGAAAGCTCAAGCATTAGTAACGTCTGGCTTACTACTTGGGGACTCAGTTTGCTTTTTTCAACCAGTTCGTCCACCGATATTGCTTCATATGACAGGAATTTTAATAGTTCGCTGATTTCATTATCCACTTCTTCCTCGCCATTGTACTGTTTAATCAGGGGAATACAAGGCTCTGAATCAAAAGACAGTTCATTCAATATATCATCAGCATTCCTTGTTAAAACAGCTCCTTGTTTTAATAGTTCGTGCGGCCCAGTTGATAATGGTGAATGAATCGAGCCCGGCACTGCAAATACTTCCCGTCCCTGTTCAAGAGCTAGGCGTGCAGTTATCATAGTGCCGCTTTTAATGCTCGCCTCAACAACCAAAACGCCGAGGCTCATACCGCTAATCAGTCGATTTCTTCGGGGGAAATTTTGCGCTATTGGTGCCGTTCCGATTGAAAACTCAGAAACTAGTGCGCCCTGTTCGATAATTTGGTGTGCCAAAGCTCGGTGCCTTGCTGGGTAAATTCGATCGAGGCCAGTACCACAAACCGCAATCGTCTCACTGCCAACCTCTAACGCTGAAATATGCGCTTCACCATCGATACCGATGGCCATGCCACTTGTGATGACAAGACCACTCAAGCTCAAACTCTTCACCAATTCTTTGGTAATGAGCTTGCCACCCACCGTTGGATTTCTACTACCGACTATGCCTAATTGGGGTCTGTTCAATACATCCACATTGCCCAATACATAGAGTAAAGGGGGAGGGTCTGATATTTGCGCCAAGGGCTTTGGGTAGGCAGAATCAACTAAACTAATAATGTGGCACTGATCGCCTTTGGCCCAGTCTAAATCGTTATCAACAGAGCTCAAGTCCTTTTGAGTAAGATAATCCAGTGTCTTTTTGCTAAAAATATCACTTTTTCTTAACGTCAAAACATTAGCGTCAAAGACATCTTTTGGCGTCTCGAACACCCTTAACGCATTGTAAAACGTCTTAACCCCAAGTTGAGGTGCACTCAATAACCAAAGCCAATATACAATGTCCATCGGTTCAACCTTTTTTAGTCTATTATGACACTGAAAGCCTGGTTTAACAAATATGTATATCTTAAACAAGTATGGTAAAATCACACGATTTTGCTGACAGATATTCATTATGAAAAGAACATTTCAACCTAGCGTATTAAAACGTAAACGTAATCATGGTTTCAGAGCTAGAATGAAAACACGCTCTGGTCGCGCTGTCATCAATTCGCGCAGAAAAAAAGGTCGTAAACGCCTAGCAGCATAATAAAATGATCTGCTCGCTCACTCGAGGTGTGCGCATAACTAAAGCCAGTGACTACGCACACATTTTCCAAAAAGGCAAACACACCCAAGGGAGATTTTGGCAACTTGTCGCCACCCCCTCGCGTGAGTCAAAGCCAAGGCTTGGATTAGCAATCTCAAAAAAAGTGTACAAACAGGCTGTCGATCGTAACCTTCGTAAACGCTTAGCACGAGAAACATTTAGACTACAACAAGCGCAGTTGAGCAATCTTGACATGGTCCTTATGGCCAAAAAATCTCACAACGTCACCAACAAGAGCTTGGTGGCCGATTTGTCGAATTTGTTCAGCAAAGTTTCTGCTGCATAAAGGCAATGCGCGTACTTTTCCTTATTCCGGTCAAACTGTACCAATGGCTGATTAGCCCACTATTGGGCAATAACTGTCGCCATATCCCAAGCTGTTCGGAATACACTTTTGAAGCAATCCAAGAGCATGGTGCAATCAAAGGCATTGGCTTAGGGGTAAAGCGTATTTGCAAATGCCACCCCTGGGCTGAGGCTAAATTTGACCCAGTACCAAAAAAACTCTCTCATTAATTAAAACCCAGAATTATTATGGACAATCAAAAACTATTTCTTGTTATTGCTATTGGATTAACTGTATTTCTGCTGTGGAATCAGTGGGAAATCAAGCAAACCACAGATACCAATGACAACACCGTTAGCCAAACCAGTATTACTGCTTTTGAGTCATCTAATCAATCTAGCGACATTCCTAGCGTTGCCACAAGCACAGTACCGAGTTCTGTACCGAGTACTGCCAATGGTGTGGCAAATCAGAGTGGCATTACAACGGTCACAACAGACCTTTTAACGGTTGAAATTTCACACAAAGGCGGTACAATTCAAAGCGTTTATCTAAACGACTATGATTACGCATTAAACTCTGCACAAAAATTCCAGCTTCTTAGCAATGATTCTGGTAATATTTTCCACGCCCAAAGTGGTCTATGGCCGACAGACCATTTACCAGATGAGTATGCAGAATACAGCTCTGACAGCACAGAATATTTCCTCGGTGATAATAGTGAACTGATTGTGCCGTTATTCTGGCAGGACAATAACGGCATAATGGTCACCAAGAACTACCACTTTAAACCCGACAGTTATACTATTGAAGTGGATTACGTTGTGACCAACAACAGCAATTCTCAGCAAACTGCTGGATCTTATACGCGCCTCTCGCGTAGCGCCGTTGAAAGCGGCTCAAGCCTAATGATGCAAAACTTTGCTGGTGGTGCAATCTATATTAATAATGATGAAGACGACGGCGTCTTTGAAAAGTTTGATTTTGACGAGTTTAACGACCAGCCAAAAACTGTTTCAACCGGTGGCTGGGCTTCGATGATTCAGCACTACTTCTTTGCTGCATGGGTACCTGATGCCTATGTTCGAAGTACTTATACTTCCAAAACTGAACAAGGCCAGTACGTCTTGACAACTGTTAATCCTGGCGTTGATATTGCGCCGGGTCAAACAATTACCTTGGGCGGCGACCAGCTCTATGTCGGCCCCAAAGAACATGCACGTCTTGAGAATTTAGCAGAAGGCCTAGACAAGACAGTTGACTACAGCTTCCTCTACATTTTTGCCAAACCGCTTTCAACTTTCATCCATTGGATCTACAGCTTAATCGACAGCTGGGGCTGGACAATTATCGCCGTCACAGTTACCATTAAACTGGCTTTCTACAAGCTTTCTGAAAAGTCCTACCGCTCAATGGCTGGCATGCGAAAACTGGCGCCACGATTGGCAAAGATTAAAGAGACTTATGGCGATGACAAGCAGAAAATTGGCAAAAAAACCATGGAGCTTTACAAGAAAGAAAAGGTCAACCCTGCAGCGGGCTGCTTACCAATCTTGGTACAAATTCCAGTCTTTATTTCCATGTACTGGGTACTACAAGAAATGGTTGAATTAAGACACACGCCTTTCTTCTACTTACCAGACCTGTCAGCGAAAGACCCTTACTACATCATGCCGCTAATCATGGGTGCTTCGATGTGGTTTCAGCAACGTCTCAATCCGCCACCGGCAGATCCAATGCAAGCGAAAATTATGATGATGCTACCGATAGTCTTTACCGTGTTCTTCCTCTTCTTCCCAGCAGGCTTAGTGCTTTATTGGGTAACGAACAACCTTCTCTCTATCGCTCAGCAAATGTTGATTAATAAAATGTATGGCGAGAAGAAAAACAGCGCCTGATAACGCTTGATGTTGGAGCACCTCCAAAAACAACGATACCAAACCTGGCGAGACCAAAAACTTGCCAATGCCACCTCTAACCCTGAAACTCTTTTTGTAGAAATTGGCGACCCACTACGACTCTCAAGTGCAGAAAAAACAGCAATTACACGTAATTGCCGACATAATAACCTCTCGTTTATTAGGCTCAAGCCTAGCGGCGACATCAGAAGGGCAATAAGTTCAATGAATGCCCAATTGGGTCTTTTTGATTTCGACCAGCACCTCTGTGCAGAAGATGATGGCCTTGTTGTTATTGAAGACACCAATACCCCAATTAAAGGTGGCTACGTTCCTTATACCAATAAAGCGCTTAATTGGCATACCGATGGCTATTACAACCCAATGGACGCACTTGTGTGTGCGTTCTCCTTGTACTGTATTGAGCCTGCATCCTCAGGTGGAGAGAATCACTGGATAGACCCAGAAATGCTCTATATCCACTTTAGAGAGCTTAACCCTGACATTATTAGCGCACTATCACACCCAAAAGCGCTCACCATTCCTGCACGTCAAGATGGCGGTACAATTGTCAGGGAAGCTTCTATTGGGCCGGTATTTTTTATTGATAGTGGGTCTCAAAAACCGAAAATGCGGTTTACTCAACGCAGCAGAAATATTAACTGGCTGGACTCGGTTAATATTAGCAATGCGCTATGCAAGCTAAATGACTTTCTAGAGGGTGATTCAGAAATTCATAATCAGTACAAACTCGCCGCTGGCGAAGGCTTAATTTGCAACAATGTGTTGCACAATCGTTCTGCGTTTGTTGACAGCGCCCAACAAAAACGTCAGCTGCTCAGAGGAAGGTATAAAAATAGTGTTGCTTTCGACTAAAAATCAAAGCACCCAACACCGACCCTTGGTACAATAGGCACAGTAGCTTAAGTTTTTAATAACTCTTGCCCTATGGAACTAGACAACAAAGCCTCAGACAGCGCTAAATCGATAAAGCTCCTCATCTTGGACGTTGATGGTGTACTCACCGATGGTGGGTTGTATTTTGATGACAACGGGGGCGAGTTCAAGCGTTTTAATGCGTTGGATGGGCACGGCATAAAAATGCTGCTCGATTGTGGCATTGAAGTTGCCATCATAACAGCCAGACAAGCCAAATGTGTTGCGCATAGAATAAAGGGTCTAGGTGTAAAGCATTATTACCATGGACAATCCAATAAAATTATCGCCTTTGAGGAGCTGCTTACAAAACTGGATTTGCAGCCGAGCCAAGTCGCTTATGTCGGTGATGACGTTATTGATCTAGGCGTGATGTCTAAAGTGGTGTTGCCAATTGCGGTTGCCAACGCCCACACTTTTGTCAAAGAACACGCTGTTTTAACCACCAAGAATACGGGTGGCAATGGCGCAGTTAGGGAAGTGTGCGACTATCTATTGACTGCACAAAACAAATACGATGATTTAATGACTTCATATTTAGCTTAGACTATCCAAAATGACCGATTTTCAATATCAATGTTATGAAGCACTTAAGAAAGTTCCACGTGGAATGGTAATCAGCTACGCTGGGCTTGCTGAAATGATAGGAAGGCCGCGAGCACACCGGGCTGTCGGTAGTGCGATGAATAAAAACCCATTTGCCCCTGAAGTGCCTTGCCATCGAGTGGTGAAGTCAAATGGCAATTTAGGTGGTTTTGCTGATGATATCAGCGTTAAAATAAAACGCCTTCATGAAGAAGGCGTTTTAGTGTCTGGTAACAAGGTTGTTGACTTTGAGAAAGTTCGCTTT
>ERZ813253.487-NODE-487-length-13953-cov-3.581441_pt1 | contig 13953 bp, 10 predicted proteins | sample MGYA00520893_ERZ813253 | MGnify/ENA primary metagenome ERZ813253 (study PRJEB31669, sample SAMD00080414) | marine metagenome | biome: oceanic hadal pelagic zone biome; feature: marine hadalpelagic zone; material: sea water | place: Pacific Ocean:Izu-Bonin Trench...
CTCGCTGCTGTGCAGGACATAGATGGCCATACCAGACGATGTCACGGCGATGGACAGGTTGGAGAGACCAGCGGCGAGCGCCTGCTGGGCGATGGCGGTGATGTTCACCGTCACCGAGCCGCTGCTTCCCGGAAGCTGGGCTCGCGGTTCCCATAGGTCGCGGTCGTCAGCCCCGTTCGCCCCGGCGTCATTCCATGTGGTGTTGTGCGTTCTGTTGAGATAGGTGGCATTCGCCTCCTCGTAGGTCCCATTCAGTGCTGCTGCGTGGATGTAGGTGCTCCCTTGACTTCCGGCATACACGAAGTGGAACGTGACCGACGCGTTCTGGATGGATCCTGCCGCAGGCACCATTTGGGTTCCGCCGACGTTGGAGGTCAACGGGAATGTGAACAGCAGCGTAGGCCGTTCATCCATCATTCCTGAGGAGAGGTTCAGGTTGTACGATGAGCCGTGGGTGGCATTAGGTGAGGTGACGTTGAGCATCGTGTCGGCGCTGGCGGTCGACGAGCCCGTCACCCAGAATGGACCCGATTCATACTCCAATTCGGTCGGAGATGAAAATGCACTCCACGGAACCAGCACCATCAGCAGCGCCAGCAGGCTCGCAGTCACCCACTTTCGATGCGATTCTTTCCCCGTCAGCATTGCAATCATCCTTATGCGACACACTGCTGCCATTAACCGCTTTCGGCGACGGGACCCTCCTTAGGAGTGTCCCGCAGGAGGAGCATCTGCACAACATGCTGCTGACGCAATGGTTATCGGCGGTCGTACGTGAGTTGACGACGGTACGCGCAGCATGAGTCAGATGTGGGTCGAGAAGCACCGGCCGAAGAGTGTCGGGGACATCCGCGGACAGGCCGCGGTTGTCAACCGACTGGAGGTATACGCCGAGTCGGGTACCTTCCCGCACATGCTGTTCGCCGGCCCCCCGGGAACGGGCAAGACCACCGCCGCACTCGCCCTGACCAGAGATGTGTTCACGGACTCCTTTCGGGAGAACACCCTGGAGATGAACGCCAGCGATGAGCGTGGGCTCGAGAGCATCCGTACCAAGGTGAAGCAGTTCGCACGTGCCGCCCCGCTCGGCGGCGCGACGTTCAAGGTCATATTCCTCGACGAGGCGGACGCGCTCACACCCGACGCACAGGGAGCGCTTCGTCGTATCATGGAGCAATATTCAGGGACCTGTCGGTTCATCCTGTCGTGCAACTACTCGTCCAAGATCATCGAGCCGATCCAATCCCGCTGCGCTGTGTTCCGCTTCCGCCCGATAGCTTCCGACCAGGTGGCTGAGGAGGTGCGCAGGATCGCCGCCGCAGAGGGTATCGAACTCGACGACGACGCCTGCGATGCGATCGTGCATGTCAGCCTCGGCGACCTGAGGAAAGCCATCACGGCGCTGCAGGTTGCCGCCTCACTCGATACGCACATCACCCGCGCTCTCGTCTACGAAACCACCGCCACCGCACCGCCCGAAGCGCTGCACGGGTTCGTGCTAGCCTGCAAGCAGGACGGATTCCATCCGGCACGGCGACGACTGCGGGAGATCCTCGACCAGTACGGCCTGGCAGGAACGGACTTCGTGAACCAGTTGCACCGCTCCGTGTTCGACATCGAGTTCATCTCAGAGAGACAGAAGCTCGACCTGACGGAGACGATGGCGGAGTTCGACTTCCGACTTGTCGAGGGCGGCGGTGAAGCGCTGCAACTCGACGCCCTGTGCAGCCGCCTGTGCCAGATGCTCGCCGACTGATGGGCTGCATGCTGTTCGGGCGGTTGGAACGCTGGCACCCACGGAACAGGTGAGTGAATTCAGATTCACTTTCACTTACAGTCAGGATTGCCTCCGTGAGAAATCAAGGTGTAGTCTAGCCATGTGTCCCACTCTTGGTGATGGAATGCAAGACAAGACGACGAGAAGCCTGCTGTTCGGGGACCTGCTCGCCTGTACACCGCTCGCTGAGAACGTCCGCAGGTGGCGCTCCGCGCGAGTCAGTGACAGCGTGATGGACGAAATACTCAGGGAAAAGCTGCGGCCGATGTTCGAGGCGATGGTGAATCAACACGCTGATCTGCTGAAACCGGCGTGGACTTGACGCCGATGCCAGGCAGCGGATCAGAGCACGGTCAGTCGCCACGATTCACCGGCGGAGTTGAACCACGGATCGCCCTGCTCCGAGAGCGTCAGCGAGAGGTCGTAGTCACCCTCGGAGAGTCTCCCAAGGTCGAGGGCCACGCAGGAATCCGCCTCATGCAGCACGATCCTGTCACGCTGCTTGGGCGAGAGAGTATCCCATATGGGAGCGCATGAACTGTTCCCACTCACAAGGTCGCCGACCAACCCGTCGGCCACCGTCACCGATTCCGCGCCGGGAGCGACCTTGAGATGGCTCAAGGTGAGCGTGACGGCGTCGGGGTCGGTGTTGTCACGCACCGCGAACACGATGGTCGCGGAGGCGATGCTGTCGTTGCGGAACAGGGTGAATTCGCCGCCTTTGGAGGTCAGGTTGCCCTCGTCGAGAATGACCGTCCCATTCTCGTGCACCAGCACGACCGTCCACCTCCCTGCCACCTCAGGGGCTGCGATGTCCCCAATCGGCGGATTGACCACCAGGAAGGAGATGGACAGCCAGGTGAAGATGTAGAGGAAGGACGCACGGAACCAGTTTCCGAAAGTGTACAGCGACTTGTACGGCTCCGGAATCAGCACCTTGTGCAACGATGGCACGATCACCACCAAGGCCAGCGGCAGGAACCACAGCACATCCCGCGGCGCCTCCATCCCGGGCATCAACAGGTAGCGAAACCCTAGGCCTACGGCAAGCCCCAGGGTGATCATCAACCACATCGAGATGGTGTCCGCCTTCTCCTTCTGCACATGCTCAGCAGGGTCGAACGGCTCCACTCCCAGTTTGCTGCCTGGCCGCTTCTTGCCCTTCTTGTCCCCACGCCTGCGTTTACCGGATTGTGCGCGGGCGGCGGCCATCGCGGTGTTCACGTCGACCATGTGCGTCGCTCCGCCCCAGCGCGCACCCCCTATCATGCGTTCGCTGCCTCCCGCCCCGGCGGAGCAAGGGGTACAGCGAAGCGGTACGCTGAACAGGTGCCGGGAGCGGGACTCGAACCCGCGACCTTCGGATGTCTCAGACATTGCGAAGGGGCTTCAGCGCTCACTCTGCCAGAAGGCTGCCCTATGAGTCCGACGCGCCACCAACTACGCCACCCCGGCGGTGGGTGCGGCCAGCCTGCCTCTCTCTTTCAACGATTCGGGGTGGGATACGACGAACAGTCCACTGCCGAGCATCGGCGCGTTGATGGACCGAAGCGGCACACGGTGAGACATGGTGGCGGCGGACGGCTTGCCGCAGGTCGGCTCGAAGGTTCGCCTCAACGCGTCGACCTGGAACGGGCCGACTGTTGTCGAGGGTGTACTGCTCGCTCCGAGCGCCGAGGGATGCATCACGGTCAAACTGCTTAACGGCTACAACGTGACCCATCGGCTGGAGAACGTCACTGAACTCGAGGTCGTGGCCGGCCCGGATGCCGAGTCCGCTGGAGATGAGGGTGAACTGGTCGAGGATGCCGGTCTGCCGGTGGTGTTCATCCTGCACACCGGCGGAACGATCGCCAGCAAGGTGGACTACAGCACGGGCGCGGTCACCGCTCGCTTCGAACCCGAGGAACTGCTCGCCGCGGTTCCCGAACTGGCGCGGCACGCACGCATACGCACGCGTAAACTGGGGAACATGTGGTCGGACGACATCAGGCCGCAGCACTGGAACCGGATGGCCAGCGCGTGCACCGAGGCGTTCGCCGAAGGAGCGGCGGGGGTGGTCATCACCCATGGCACCGACACGATGCACATCTCTGCCGCGGCGGTCGCGTTCGCCTTCTCAGGGGAGGGGGGCAGACCTGCCGGCAGGATCGCCTTCACCGGCTCACAGAGGTCCTCGGACCGTGGGTCCACAGATGGGGTGCAGAATCTCATCGCCGCCGTTCACTGGGCTGCTCACGGTCCAGAGCCTGCCGGGGGGTGCGCCGATTCCACGGCGCTCATCATGCACGCCGGTTCCGATGATGGCGTGATGGCCGTTCACCCGGGTTGTGCCGTCCGCAAGGACCACTCATCACGCAGGGACGCCTTCCAGAGCGTGAATCAGGCTCCCCTCGCCGAGGTGGCCGTGTCCCAGGATGGTGCTGAGATAACCTTGGACGAGGGCTACGCGGCCCGACGCCAGCAGGCGACTGCAAGGGAGGTGTGCGAATCACCCACTCCGTTCTCGGAGGATGTTCGCATCCTGCAGCTCATCTCCGGCTCGCAGCTCTACGCCGACCAGATAGAGTTCGCTGGCAGCGCCGGCTACGACGCCATCCTGTTCCACGGGACCGGACTGGGGCACCTCCCGCTCGATGACCCGGGAGACGCTCCTGAGAACACAGCCGTCGCCGACGCGCTCGGCGTGTATGTGGCGGGCGGTGGGGTCGCTGTGGTCACGACCCAGTGCATTCGCGGACCGATACATCTCGATGTCTACAGCAAGGGGAGGGATCAGCAGAGACTGGGTGTGCTCGGACACGGCTCGACCTCCTCGCCAGAGGCCTCACTGGCCAAGTTGCACCATCTGCTGAGCCGCGGCGTTTCCGGAGATGAACTGGCGGCGGCCTGGAAGGCTGACCTGGTGGGTGAGAACCCCGACACAATCTGAGTGATTCCTCAATTGGAGAATCACTTTTTCAATTGGTGCAGTGTGGAGAATCCTCCGCCGCTTTCGTGATGGACCGTCAGCACTCCCCACGCAGTGTGAGTCCCCCCCGACGCGGCAGTTCGGAACTCTCCGAGGACCTGGTCTGGCGACGCCAGCAGGCTGAGAGGGGAGGGGGGCGAGCCAAGGTCGAGGCACTCAGGGCAGAGGGCCGCGGAACAGCGCGTGAACGGCTGGATTCCCTGCTCGACGAGGACTCTTTCATCGAGGTCGACACGTTCGTCACCCACCGTAATCAGGAGTTCAACCTGCACATGCACCCGTTAGAGGGCGATGGCGTCGTGTGCGGCCACGGTTCGATCAACGGGAGGAGGGTCTTCTGTTTCTCACAGGACTTCTCAGTGTTCGGCGGCTCGATGGGCGAGATGCACGCCCTGAAGATCTCCAAGGTGGTCGAGATGGCAGAGCGAGCGAGGATTCCCTTGGTGGGGATCTGGGACGGTGGGGGCCAGCGTGCCCACGACGGCGTCCATTCACTCGCCGGCACTGGACAGCTGCTCGACCGACCGGTCGCCGGCGGCGGCAGGATTCCGATGATCGGCATCGTGCTGGGTGCGGTCGTGGGCGCATCAGCGCTGGCCGCTGGCCTCACCGACTTCGTGGTGCTCGGCTCCGAGCATGGACAGCTGTTCCTCTCCAGTCCGCTGGAGACCGAGGAGACCACCTCCGCCGAGATGACGCCCGCGGAACTCGGCGGCGCGGAGGTGCACGCCAGCCGTTCGGGAATCGCCTGCCTGATCGCCGACGGAGAGAAGGATGCGGTGAACATAGTGGCCGAACTGCTCTCATTCCTGCCCGATCACTGCATGGCTGAACCACCTCAACTCGCAAGTCCCGACGACTCGGAGCGCGAGTGCCCGGAACTCGCGACGATCGTGCCAGACGACCCGAACCGCCCCTACGACATCAGGCACGTCGTCACCGCGTTGGCCGACGAGGGACAGTTCGTGGAACTGTTCCCCGGTTACGCTGAGAACATCGTCGTCGGGTTCGCCAGGCTCGCCGGCTGCCCGGTAGGCATCGTCGCCAACCAGCCGAAGGTGCTCGCCGGCTGCCTGGACATCGATGCGAGCATCAAGGCGGCACGGTTCATCCGCATGTGTGACTGCTTCAACATCCCCCTGCTCACTTTCGTGGACGTGCCCGGTTTCCTCCCCGGGACGGTACAGGAGTGGGGCGGGATCATCAGGCATGGAGCCAAACTGCTCTACGCGTACGCCGAAGCGACGGTCCCGAAGTTGACAGTGATCACGCGTAAGGCCTACGGTGGCGCCTACCTCGCCATGTCATGCAAGCATCTCCGCTCCGACTACAACGTCGCCTGGCCATCCGGGGAGCTGGCGGTCATGGGAGCCGAGGGCGCCGTCGCCATCATCCACCGCCGTGAACTGGAGGCTGCTGAGGATTCCGCCGCCACCCAAGCCGAACTGGTAGCCGACTACAAGCGTAAGTTCGGTGACCCGTACGTGGCCGCAAAGCACGGCTGGCTCGACGATGTCATCGACCCCGTCGAGACCCGCATCCGACTCATCCGCGCGCTGCGCCTGCTGCGCAGCAAGCGAGAGTTGCGCCCGCCACGCAAGCACGGCAACATCCCCCTCTAGCCATCCATTCCACGGAGTGGGCCGGCTGCGGGAGGCTCACTGTTCGGGATCGGTGCGCCATGCCAGGAACAGCAGCACAGCAGCACCGAGCAACGCCACCAGACCACCCACGATCCAAACCGTCGGCGGTATGGACGTGCCGCCCCCCCCGGTGGTTGTCGTCAGTGCATCGGGATCATTCTTGTCGAGCCAGAAGGAGGTGTGGGGGCTGGTGTCCTCACCGTCGAAAACTCGCAGGTTGAGTTCGTGGTCCCCGTAGGTGAGCCCATGGGCGAGCAGGTCGAGTTGGCACTCCCAGGTGGACTCGGTCTCGCCCGCGCGGGCACATGAGGGTGAGAGTTCCTGCCAGTTGGCGTCGTCCCAGTTGTACTGCACGACCCACGGACCGTCGCTGTCGAGGTCGGTGAGCGTGAAACGCAGTTTGGTCACGTTGTCCTCGAACGGCCCAGGCTCCTGCCATTCGACGGTCGTGATGTCATTCACGGATTCGACGATGATGCGCATCGGCTGGCGCACCACGTCATCTCCCGCACTCGCCACCACAGCCCAGTTGACGCTGTTCCCGTTCCAGTCCGCCTGTGGGGTGATCCTCAGATACTGATGCCAGATGCTGACATTCACCACCGACTCCCCCGCCTCCAGGGTGACGCTCACCTCCTCCCCGTCAGGGTCGTAGACCAGGTCTGCGAGTTTCACGTCGAGGGTCTCATCCTCCGCTAGCGTGATCTGGGTGAAGTTGAAGCGCGGCTCGTCCGGAACTGATGCCACCTGCACACCCACGATGAGATGGATCGGCTCGCTCGTGCCATCGGACATCGAGACATTCACGGTGCCGCTGCCGTGCCAGTCGAGCTCACCCTGTAGCGTCAGCACAGTACCTTCAACGCTGGCGACGATGCCCTGTGAAGCGTTGAGCGACTCGACGACCGCGGTCGCGCCCTCCTCGTCGTAGACGAACTGCGAGAGTTCGAGCGTGAACGGCTCATCCTCCTGCAGTTGCAGCAGCCCGGGGTCCGACACGACTTGCAACTGGTCGTCGACGGCGGTCACGGTCACGTCGAAGCAGACCTCGATCGTGAACGAGGTCTGCTGGGGTGGAACCACGTCGCGCACGTCCACGCAGACCTTGACCGTGCCATCTTCCGTCCGGGACTCCCAATCGGTGACATCCTCGAGGACCAGACGTTCGGGGGTCGGGAACTCCGGCGACAGGGACAACGGTGGCTCCCCTGCGGTCAGAGATGGTGTGCGGCCCGTGTCGAACTCAACGTCGTGTCCGTCGACATCGCTGGCCAACGCGGACGCGTTGACCACGACGGTGCTGCTCTCCTCGATCACGAAGGACGGCATCGGGTCGGACGGACTGGGCGGGGCGTTGGCCCGCTCGAACGAGGTGACCACACGTGCTCCCATGTGGTCGACGGACACCCTCAGCAGCGCGTTGTGGAATCCGGGCGCCACGCCGTAGGGGGACATGTCGCATGTGGCGATGTCACTGCTGGAGTTCCACGAGCCGGCAGTCCAGTTGGTCGATGACCCGATGATGCGGCACTCGACGGTGAGGTTGGATGGCGGGGAGCCGAGGTCCCGCTCGGATACGCTCGCCTCCATGTGGATCATCTCCGATATGGTGACTGCCGACGTGGAATCGTGCAGCGTCCAAGTGGAATTGAGCACATCGAACAGCCAGGTCTGATCGGATTGACCATCGTCCAGGTAACCGCCGAACAACACGAGCCGTTCGGCGTGAGAATCCCAACTCATCGAGGACCACTGGGCGGCGGGCGGCCCGGAGGTCGCCAACTGCTGCCATGTCAGTTGCTGCATGTCGAACGCCCACAGGTCCCCGAGGTAGCCCTTGCTGCTGACCCCACCCCACAGGTAGGCCACCTGTTGCTTGCGGTCGACGGCGTAGGCTGCTGCGGAACGAGCCTCGGGATGCGCGCCGGGAAGTTGCATCCTGGACCAGGACATGGTCTCGCGGTTGAACATCCACGTCTCGTTGCTGTGGTTGCCCTCAACGTCCATTCCCCCGAACAGGAACGTCAGGTTCCACGCCGGGGAGTAGAACATCGCTGGGCTGACGATCCCTGTCGGCGAGTTGCTGACGTCAAGGTTCTGCCAGACTCCTGATGCGGGGTCGAATGACCAGGTTTCATTGTAGAAATCCCAAGAAGAGGCATTCCTGCCACCGTAGAGCAGGTAGGTGTCATCACCAGCGTCCCAGACGATGCTGGAATAGCCGGTCGCGTTCGGTCTCGGTCCCGCTGGATATTCGTCCCAGGTGCTCGACCAGCCGTTCCAGCGCCACAGGTCCCCGCCGCTGTCCGCGACCCCGTAGAGCAGACCCTCGGCCATGCCGTCGCTGGCGAATGCGGGAGCGAGCAGGTCCCCCGGTCGACCGGAACTGGAATCTGACTGCCATGATCCTGAATCCGACATGTCGAGTGTCCAGGTGTCATCGAGGTACGGCAGAGCAGGCCAATCCCAGAACATGCCACCGTGGAGGATGGTGCGGTTGGAGAGGGGGTCGAAGAACATCGTAGAGGAGTAGCGCGCACGCGGGCCGTCGGTGATCGAGGCGGAGAGAGCGATGTGGTAGAACTGATCGCCGCGCAGATCCTCGGTCACGTAGGCCATCGAGTCAGCCGGGTCGTCGGGGTCCGATTCCCTGTTGCTCGCAGCATACCAGCTCGCATCGTCACCCTTCAGGACCAGGTCGAGGTAGGGAATGACGTTGTCCAATGCGTGCTGCTGCTGTTCCTCCTCTTCGATGGTCGGTGTTCCGTCAAATAAGTTGTCCAAGAACGACTGGTCATCTTCGTACTGAACGTGGTTTCCACCCACCACCTCAAGCAGTTGCCACCCACCGGGCCAGCGGGTCAGGAAGGGGTCGATGTGCTCGTCAGCCGGTGCGACCTCGTCGACCGTCCCGGTGAGGAACAGGGAGTGAGCGGGCATCGGAAGTCCGGACACCTGTACAGAGGTGCCGGTGTCGTCGGTGTCCAGACCGAGCCCGAACAGGGCGCGTGGTGGCTGCCGAACACCGCTGCTGTCGAGTGCTGCCCAACGACCCTGGACGACGGCGGCGAGCGCGGCTCCTCGTCCATGTCCACCTATTCCCCAGTGGTCCATGTCGATGCAGCCTTGGATTCCCTGCGGGTCGGAATTCAGGCCCCCTGTGTAGTTCATGTTGCCCATGCGAGCAATGAGTTCCCAGTGGTCGAAGACTGCATTCCATGCATTGTCTCCGGCGCGATGCTCCTCGATGGTCAGCACGATGTATCCAACTCTGGCGAGCCCCTCCCCGATCCACGAGTAGTCGTCCTCCCCCTCCCCCTCGTCAGCGTGGAAGGCGATCCAAGGATAGGGCGACCAAGCGCAGTCCACCACGACACCTTCGCCCTCCGATCCCGCCGGGTAGTAGATGCGAGCGTCGTACTGTTCATTCTGCGAATCCAACAGTGTGAGCACCTGCCACCCTGCTGCGAACCGGTCGGCCGCCACCGGCTGCGAGAAGTTCGGGGATTCCTCCTTGGTGGCGGCCGTGACGGCAGGCGCGAGCAGCGCAAGACTGGCCAAAAGCATCAGCAGCGACAGCAGGAGCGCCGACCCACATGTGCGAGGCATCAGAGATGCCTCCGCGTTCACGGCCTTTGAACCGCTCGCCGCCGCGCTCACATCATTGCGAGATGTTCGACAGCATCGCTGAGCTCCGGCAGGGATTCAGCGAGTCCCGGCCGAAACAGGAGCCGCCACGCCGCGAGGTGCTGGGCGGCGAGCAGCCAGCGACCGTCCAGAATCAGGCGGTCTCCTTCGCTGCGCGTCACCACGACCGGCCCGAGCCCATATGCGGCTGAGGCGACCAGGTCAGGACCATCAGCGGGTGAGCCTGGACTTGGGAGCGGGGCGAGCTCTGAATCAACAGGACGCGACGGCGCGACGTCGAAGTCGATGTGCAGGCGGCGGCCGAGATGGCCAGCGACCTGCTCTGCAGGGATCAACGACTTCGACCACGGCCCACGCTTGTCCAGAGCACGGCGCCCCCCTTTCCACCAGATCGAACCTCCGACCTCGGCCCAGGCGGTGGCGCAGGAGCGGGCCGTCGACCCCCCGCCGTGCAGACAGAGCAACGGCTCCGAGCCATCCTTCACCTGACCTTCTAGAGCAGGGAACTGGATTCCGTTCTCGCGAGCGACATCGACCAAGCCGATTCCGTCGGTGGCGGCACCCCGCCATCCATGTCCATCGTGCAGCATCTGGTTCACGCACGCGATCTGCCGCGCATCACCGAGCAGTTCGATCGCCGACTCGGGGGGCACCATGTGCTTCAGCGGTGTCGTCAGGGAGAGCCAGAACTCCCTCCGTGGTGCTGCAGCACCCCGCTCGCCCCTCCACGAACTCTCCCGGTTGCTCGTATAGGCGACCGTCATCGCCTCGGGAAGGTCAACCGTATCGATGTTCTTCAGCAACTCGATGCGAAGTTCCTCGCCATTCGCCCGGAGATGGTCGGCCACGAACATGAACAGCGCGGGAGTGAGCGAATGGTGCACTGGGTGGCCTGCGACCGCGGCGCGTATCTGGACCATTCCGCCACCTCACCCCCGACGCGGCACACAGGAGAAAAGGACACCGTTCAACAGTTGGGGTGCCGTGCGTACGCGTCTGTCGGTGAACGAGGAGGGGGGCAGAACCGGCCGTAGGCCGGCTTACCTCCGCTGAATGCTTGAATATGGCACGGGTCACGGACACACGATGCCAAGCGACCATGACATCGCCTCAGCAGCGGAATTGCTGCCCATCGAAGAGGTCGCTTGGAAGCTCGGGCTCGGAGTCGAGGATTTGCTGCCGCGCGGTGACGCGATGGCCAAGATCCGCTGGGAGGCGCTCAAGTCCCGCTTCGACGGTCCACGCGGCAGCCTCGTGCTCGTGACCTCGGTGAATCCCACTCCGTATGGCGAAGGGAAGACCGTCACGACCATCGGTCTCAACCAGGCGCTCAACCGCCTCGGGAGGTCGGCGACGTGCGTCATCCGGGAACCGTCGATGGGCCCGGTGTTCGGCATCAAGGGCGGCGCGGCCGGCGGCGGGTGGAGCCAGGTCCTTCCGATGGAGCACATCAACCTCCATTTCACCGGTGACATGCACGCCGTCACCAGCGCGCACAACCTCTGCTCCACCCTCATCGACAACCACCTGCACCACGGAAACGAACTCGGCATCGACCCCTCCAGGGTCCTCTGGCCGAGGGTTATCGACCTCAACGACAGGACGCTCAGGGAAGTGGCGATCGGGCTCGGTGGGGCCATCAACGGACTCGCCCGCGAAGAACGGTTCGACATCACTGCCGCGAGCGAGGTCATGGCGATCCTGACACTGGCCACCGATTATGCTGACCTGCGCACACGACTCGGAGAGATCGTGGTGGCGCAGGCGGTGGATGGACGCCCGATCAAGGCAGAGGATGTGGGGGCGGCCGGACCGATGGCCCTGCTGTTGCGCGAGGCGCTCCTGCCCAATCTCGTCCAGACCCTGGAAGGCGACCCGGCGTTCATCCACGGCGGGCCGTTCGCCAACATCGCGCACGGGAACTCGAGCATCATCGCCGACCGGTTGGCCCTGTCGTTGGCGGACTACGTCATCACCGAGGCGGGATTCGGCTCGGAGATGGGCGCAGAGAAGGCGGTGCACATCAAGGCCGTGGCCAGCGGGGTGCCTCCTGATTGCATAGTCCTGAACGCGACCGTGCGCGCGATGAAACTGCACGGCGGTGGGCTCGGGGCGAGCGGAGGGAAGAGGCCGGACCCGGTGAAGGTGGCGGAGGAGAACGTGGAGGCTGTCAAACTCGGGGCGGCGACCAACCTGGTACGGCACGTGCGCAACATGAAACGGTTCGGATGCCCGGTGGTCGTCTCCGTGAACAGATTCGACAGCGACACGGAGGCCGAGATCCAAGCCATCCTCGACCAGGCGACCGAGGCGGGTGCCGACGCGGCGGTCATCTTCGAGGGACACCAGAAAGGTGGGGCCGGCGGAGCGGAACTGGCCGTGGCGGTCACCGAAGCCTGCCAGGACCATCTGGCGAACGGCAGGCCGTTCCACCCATTGTTCGAGTCGGGAATGCCGGTGCTGGAGAAGATCCTGTGCATCGCCACTAAGATGTACGGAGCCGAGTCGATCGACCTGACCAAGCAGGCGCTGAAGGACCTCGAGCGCATCGAGAACTGGGCGTACGGGAACATCGCCGTCTGCATGGCGAAGACGCAGTACTCGCTGAGCCATGTCCCGCACGAACTGGGCTCACCCAACGCGTTCACGCTCCCGATCGGTGAACTGCGACTCAACGCCGGTGCCGGATTCGTGGTCGCCGTGTGCGGCAGCATGACCACCATGCCCGGACTGCCGAAGCGGCCGGCGGCCTTCGACATGGACATGGACGAGGACGGCAATCTCACAGGCATCTTCAGTTGAGGCGATGGCCGAACACGCGTCGCCTTCAAATCGCAGTGTGTTCGAGCCCCACCCGATGAGGTTCGTTGCGGCGTTGGCGGTCCTGCTGCTGCTTTCCGTCAATCTCAGCGGATGCCTGGGCGGTAGTTCGGACGTCGATGGGGATGAAACCTCAGTGCCCGACCCAGGGGATGACCTGACGGAACCGGAGGGTGACCTGGCGGGAGTGTGCCTCGGCAGCCACCAGAACCTGGCCCAGCACATCCACCCCTATCTCACGCTGACCCTCAACGGCACCTCATTCGGCGCTCCCAAGGATCTCGGCATCGACACAGACGTCTGCCCGGGGGGGATGCACGTGGTGCACACCCATGACAACACCAGCAAGCTGCACATCGAGACCCACGACCTGATGGATGTCACGGTGGACGTGTTCTTCCGCATCTGGGGCATGCCGTTCGATTCCACCCGGCTGGACAGGTATCACGTCAACGAGACCCACGAACTGGTGATGGAGGTCGACGGCGTCGTCAGCGACGAGTGGGGCGACCATGTGTTCCGTGACGGCGAACAGATCGAGATCATCCATCGCGAGCGGACGTAGGCGGCCCCGGACGAACAAACGCTGCCCAGTCGTGTGGTTGAAGAGCAACCGCGGCGAGCCGCGCCCACCCAGAGGGTTCCAGATGCGTCTGTTGAAGCGGTCTGACGAGGCGAAGCGCCTGCGCGTCGAGCATCAGGACGACCTGTGGACACTGGCCCAGTTAGGGCGGACTGGAAGGCGGGCGGGAATGCTCTCCTGGAGGCGGGATGCGACCACCGGGACCCAGGAAGGAGGCCGGGCGAAATCGGCGGAGCGCAAGCCGATGTGGATCGTGCTCGAGATCGAGACCTGCGAGTTCCACCCGTTCTCCGACCAGCTGCGGCTGCACGGTGTGATCACCGAGGCACCGATCGACAAGGGTTCACACCACACTCACACGGTCGGCGTCGGTGACGATGTCGAACTCATGATGGACGGGGGCTGCCGCTGGGAGGACGAACGGTTGCTGCGCTAGGCCCCGCCAGCTAGACGGCGCTCGCGAGGCCGGTTCTCCGTGGTTGTGTGCTTCGCGGTGGTTCTGTTCGATAGC
>ERZ813253.488-NODE-488-length-13926-cov-6.538880_pt1 | contig 13926 bp, 13 predicted proteins | sample MGYA00520893_ERZ813253 | MGnify/ENA primary metagenome ERZ813253 (study PRJEB31669, sample SAMD00080414) | marine metagenome | biome: oceanic hadal pelagic zone biome; feature: marine hadalpelagic zone; material: sea water | place: Pacific Ocean:Izu-Bonin Trench...
GTCTCTCCAGAACGTAAAACCTTGCGCACCGTGTTCCGCGACAAGCCCCGCTCCCGCGCAATCTCCTTGATCGCCTTCTTATCAACAATATGGTCCCGTCGAACCTTCGCAATCGTTTCCACTATCAACATCCCCCGGATACCCCGATGCTCAAAAACACCAGCATCAGGCAAATTACTGGGGGGTCAATATTGGACGCCGATTACCCCCGTAAGGGGTCAATATTCCACGCCGGTTCACATTCCTGCGCCGCATCTCCGAATTTGCTGCGTCTGAAGGGGCCTATTCTGCTCTTCAAGACACTAAACCGCAGACGCTAGCCTTCTCACTATCGGATAGCCCAGTTGGGCTTGCCGCATGGATTGCAGAGAAATTTTTGAGTTGGGCCGACCATGATGGCGCTCTTGAAAAAACAATTTCACTGGATGTGCTGCTGACCAATATCTCGCTCTATTGGTTCGGAAACACCATTGATGCGTCTCTGCGCATCTACAAAGAAAACAAGCTTCAACCGCTTGCTTTTGATACCGCCGTGTCGAACGTTCCGATCGGCGTCGCACATTTTCCAAAGGAATTTCCGACACCGCCCCGTTCGTGGCTCGAACGCTGTTTTCGGGTCGAGCGCTATACCGAGATGCCCCGCGGCGGCCATTTTGCGGCGCTCGAACAACCCGAGCTTTTGACAGAAGACATCCGCGCCATGTTCCGTCCGCTAAGAAAAACTATTAAGTAAGCGCAATTATAAGTATCGAAGACGCCATCGCCGCAATAACTGAGAAATATGGGCCTGATGTTAAAAAGTTCGTGATTATTACCAGCTGAAGAAAGATGATGTCTGCGTCTGTGACGTTGGAGAGTATGTAGGTCGGCAATTGACTAGCTTCCACTGAAAAAAATTGATAACAGGAAGCTGCAAATTCGCTGTTTTGTTTGAGGTAAAAATGTCACGAATAAGTCGCATTGAAAAATTACTATATGTAACATATTGTTATTCAATGGAAAAATATAGGTTGCATCTAACCAAGCGGTAAATCCAGAATCCAAGTTACAAAAAGGCCATCCAAGCGACTGGGTGGCCTTTTTGTTTTCAGCGGCTTGTTAAAATGACCTCAATGCGACAAAAGTATGATAATATCATACATACAAACTCACGGCAGGAGCGCAGAGCATGGCTATGACCCGCAAGACCATTACCATTACCGAGCAAATGGATGATTGGGTAAAAGGGCAGATTAGGGCCGGCAAGTACGGCAATGACAGTGAGTATTTTCGCGATCTGATCCGCCAAGATCAAAACAAAGAGGGCAGCCTCGATACGCTGCGGGCTTTACTTGTCGAGGGTGAGTTGAGCGGCATCGGCGATCGCACAATCATGGAGATATGGGACGAGGCGGAAGAGCAATACATAAGCAGAAATGCCTAAATTTCGCCTCTCGAAGAAAGCTGAAGATGACATTAGCGGCATCGCCCGCTACACCATCGATCAGTTTGGGGTTGAGCAGGCAAGAAGTTACCGGGATTCAATCATCGCTTGTTTTCAGTACCTGGCTGAAAGCCCTGGTATGGGCAGAAAGCTCGATAAAATCCGCGAAGGTTACCAGCGCTTCGACCATAGATCCCACGTCATATTTTACAAGAGTGTCGGAAAGGGAATTCTGATTATCCGCGTGTTACACAAAAGGATGGATGCGCCACAGCATCTTTAAAAAGCAAGCCATGACCATCAAGGTTTTCATCGACGGCGAGGCCGGCACCACCGGCCTGCAAATCAGGCAGCGGCTCAGCGATCATGCGGGGGTCGAGCTGTTGAGCCTTGCCGAGGACCAGCGCAAGGATGCGTCCCGGCGCCTGGCCCTGTTCGAGGCGGCGGATATGGCCGTGCTCTGCCTGCCCGACGAGGCGGCCCGCGAGGCGGTGGCGATGATCGATGACGCCGGTCTGCGGGTGCGGCTGATCGACGCCTCCACCGCCCACCGTACCCACGGCGACTGGGTCTACGGCTTCCCGGAATATGACGCCGGCCAGAGCGCGCGCATCGCCGAGGCCCGGCGGGTGAGCAATCCGGGCTGCTACGCGGTCAGCGCGGTGGCGATCCTCCATCCCCTGGTGGCCGCCGGGTTGCTGCCCGCCGACTGGCCGGTCACCATCAACGCGGTGTCGGGCTATTCGGGCGGCGGCAAGGGGCTGATTGCTGACTTCGAGGACGCCGCCTCGCCGGGCTACACCGAGGCCGTGTTCCAGTACTACAGCCTCGGGCTCGATCACAAGCATGTGCCGGAAATTCAGGCGCGGGTCGGCCTGGCGCAGCGGCCCTTGATGACGCCCGGCGTCGGACGCTTCCGCCAGGGCATGATCGTTCAGCTTCCCTTGCAGCTCTGGGCGTTGCCCGGCCGGCCGAGCCCCGGCGATATTCACGCGGCCCTGGCGGCCCATTATCAGGGACAGCCTCATGTGGTGGTGGCCGAGCCGGCCGAGACGGCGGCGCTCGACCGCCTCGACCCGGAGGCGCTGGCCGGTAGCGATGTGATGCGGCTCCATGTCTTCGGCAACCAGGCGCATGGCCAGGCCGTCGTCGCCGGGGTGCTCGATAATCTCGGCAAGGGCGCCTCGGGGCAGGCGGTGCAGAACCTCAATCTGATGTGCGGATTCGAGGCGCCATGAGCGGCCTGATCATACCCTATGGCGGCACGTCTCCCGAGATTGCCGACGACGCCTTCATCGCGCCCAACGCCGCCGTCATCGGCGATGTGGTGATCGGCGCGCAATCGAGCATCTGGTTTGCCTGCACCGTGCGCGGCGACGGCAACTTCATCCGCATCGGCGCGCGCACGAACATTCAGGACGGCACGGTGATTCACGTCGATTCCGACTCCCTGCCGACGATCATCGGCGACGACGTGACGGTCGGCCATATGGCGCTGATCCATGCCTGCACCCTGGAGAGCGGCAGCTTCGTCGGCATGGCGGCGACGGTCATGGACGGCGCGGTTGTAGAGAGCGGCGCCATGGTCGCCGCCGGCGCCCTGGTCACGCCTGGCAAGCGCGTGCGCGCGGGCGAGCTCTGGGCCGGCAGCCCGGCCAAAAAATGGCGCGAGCTGACCGACCGGGAACGCGAAACCCTGACCGACGCCGCCGCCCACTACGTCGAGCTGGCGAGCGGGTATTTGTAGGGCAAGGGGCCGTCAGCGATCAGCGGTCAGCCTTCAGCAGTCAGCAGTCAGCAGTCAGCAGTCAGCAGTCAGCAGTCAGCAGTCAGCAGTCAGCAGTCAGCAGTCAGCTTAAGAATAACTTCTTGGCTGAAGGCTGAAGGCTGAAGGCTGACTGCTGACGGCCCTTCTTCTTACTCTTCCGCCGGGGTTTTGGCGTAGGCGCCGGGGGCGGGCTCCAGGGCTTTCAGCTTGCCGTCGCCGGGGGTGCGCGCGGGGACTTTCTTGCCGGATTTCTTGGCATTCCACTTGTCCCAGTCCTGCCACCAGCTACCCGCTTCCTCCGTGGCGCCGTCGAGCCAGGCTTCGGAGGTCGCCGGGCACTTGGGATTTTTCCAATGGGCGTATTTCTTGGCGTCCGGGTGGTTGATGACGCCGGCAATATGGCCCGACGCCGCCAGCACGAAGCGCACGGTCCCGCCATAGAGCTGGGTCGCCGCATAGGTCGAGGTCCAGGGCGCGATATGGTCATCGCGGGTGGACAGGATATAGCTCGGCGTCTCGATCTTGCTGATGTCGATGGCCTGGCCGGCGAGGGTCAGTCCACCGGGCTCGATCAGCTTGTTCTCGATATACATCTTGCGCAAATAGAAGCTGTGCATGGCGGCCGGCATGCGGGTCGAGTCCGAATTCCAATAGAGCAGATCGAACGGGAAGGGCTCCTTACCGAGCAGGTAATTGTTGACCACGAAGGCCCAGATCAGGTCGTTGGCGCGCAGCATATTGAAGGTATTGGCCATGTCCGAGCCTTCGAGGTAACCCTTCTCGCTCATGCGTTCCTCGAGGGCTTCGAGCTGATCCTCATCGACGAACACGCCGAGATCGCCGGGCTCGGAGAAGTCGATCATCGAGGCGAAATAGGTCGCCGCCTTGATGCGCGTATCCCCCTTGGCCGCCATATAGCCCAGGGTGCAGGCCAGCAGGGTGCCGCCCAGGCAATAGCCCACGGCGGTGATCTCAGGCTCGCCGGTCGCCAGCTCGATGGCGTCGAGGGCGGCCATCGGTCCATCGAGCAGATAGTCGTCGAAGGTCTTGGCGGCCAGGGCGGTGTCGGGATTGGCCCAGGAAATGACGAACACCGTATAGCCCTGTTCGACGGCCCATTGGATGAAGGAATTTTTGGGCTGTAGATCGAGGATGTAATATTTGTTGATCCAGGGCGGCACGATGAGCAGCGGGCGGCTGTGGGTTTTCTCGGTCGCCGGGGCATATTGGAGAAGCTGGATCAGATCGTTCTGGTAGACCACCTGGCCGGGCGTAATGGCGATGTTCTCGCCGAGCGTGAACGCGTCCGGGTCGGTCATCTTGATGCGCAGTTGCCCGTCGCTGTTGTCCATGTCGTCGAGCAGATTGTTGAGCCCACGCACCAGATTCTCGCCGCGGCTGTCGATGGTCTCGCGCAGCACCTCGGGGTTTGTCATGGCGAAGTTGCTGGGCGCCATGGAATCGGCGAATTGCCGGGTATAGAACTCGACCTTCTTGGCGGTTTTGTCGTCCAGGCCGTCCACATCACTGACCGTGGTTTGCATCCAACGGGCGGTCAACAGGTAGGACTGCTTGATGTAATCGAACAGGAAATTGTCGTCCCATTCGGCGTCCTTGAAGCGCCGGTCGTCTTTCGCCGGCTCGATCACCGGCTCGCTCTGGCCGCCCATCATGCGTTGGGTGGTGCTCTGCCACAGGGCCATATGGTCCTGCCACAGGTTCACTTGCGCGGCCATCATCTTGCCCGGATCGGCCATCATCTGGCGCATCATCTCCTGGAAGGCGTCGCCGATCTTGCTCGGATCGGCCATCCCGGCGCCGCCCTGCTGGCGGGACATAAAATCAGCGATGATGCGCTGGCTGCGCGCCGCGACGGCGGCCATGTCGCCTCTGTCGGTTGGGGTTTCGGATGCTTCGGGTTGATTGCTGGACTGCTCGGCCATGGAACCTCTCAATGGTTGGCTCGGTACGCGCCGGGCCAAGGTTTTCGAAATTGTATCGATGCTTTCAGCCCGCCGACAAATCGGCTAAGCTGCTTCTTGCGCATCTATAGAACAATCTCGTTATTATTGCACTGCACAATAAACATGTTACGCGACAAAAAGACTGAAGGTTCCCAAGAGGAGCTATTCCAGTGGGCATGGGGGGCTTGAAGAACGATATGGGAAAGATTGAACGTCATCGCGCCGAACATTCTGCCGGCCGCCCGATTGCCGCACTTGCGGCGCTGCTGGTTATAGCGGGCTGTTCCAGTGTGCCCGATTACGCCAATCCGGTGGAATGGTACAGCAGCACCGTCGATTTCTTCGACGAGGACGCGCCGCCGCCGCTCGCCGCCGTGACGGTCCCCGGCGCCGACGATCCCTATCCGGTGCTGGCCGATACGCCCGAGCCGCCGCTGCGCGAAATCGAGTTGGATTATCTCGATACCATCAGCGAAGGTCTCGTCGCGGACCGCGCCAACGCCCAATACACCGACACGGTGATCCGCGCGCAAAGTGAATTGGTTATCGTCGAGACGCCGGTCTTTCAGGCCGCGGCGCCGCCTGCTCCCCCGCCGCCGCCGCAGCCGAGCGTCACCGAGCCGGCGCAACCAGTCGTTGCGATGACCGAGCAGAGCGTTGTTCAACTCGCGCCCGTGCAGCCCGCGACCATGCCCTTACGGACGGTCGGGCGGGGGATCGACGTCCAGACCATGTTCGCCAATCTATTCACCTCGTCAGGCCCGAGAGGCGTGGCGCCGCCGACCGGCGGTACGCAGTTTATCGGCGGGACGCCGAGCCCGTCCGCGTCGCTCTCGGGCTCTTCGGCGGGCTTGCCGAGCAGTACGGCGCTGATCTCGCGGGGCGGCGGTCTGCTTGCCAACAGCGGGGCGCTGTTTGGCTCCAACAAGGCGGCGGTGATTTATTTCGCCCTCGGCTCGACGAATATCACCCAGGAAGGCCGTGACGCCCTGCACAAGGTTGCCGATTACCAAAAGCAGAGCGGCGGCAGCCTGCGTGTCGTCGGACATGCGTCGAACCGGACCAAGGAGCTCTCGCCGGAGCGTCATCAACTGGTCAATTTCAACATTTCCTTTGGGCGCGCGCGGGCGGTCGCCGATGAGCTGATCCGTCGCGGCGTGGCGCCGGACAAGCTCAAGGTTGTCGCCTTGTCCGACAGCGCGCCGGCCTATGGGGAATGGATGCCGTCGGGCGAGGCGGGTAACCGCCGGGCCGAGGTCTTCATCGAATTCTGATCCCTCCGATTTTTCGTCAAGCGCCCCCTTTATCGACGTCGTGGCGCACGGTTGAGTAGCTTATGTCCGAAGATTTGAAAATTGGCATCGCCGGTCTCGGCACTGTTGGCGCCGGCGTCGTTCGCCTGCTTGCCGAGCGCGCCGAGCTGCTTGTCGAACGGTGTGGGCGGCGGCTCGAGGTGGTGGCGGTGTCGTCGCGCGACCGAGGCCGTGATCGCGGCATCGATATCGGCGCCATGCAATGGTTCGACGATCCCGGCGCCCTGGCCGTCTCCGCCGATGTGGATGTTGTGGTCGAGCTTATCGGCGGCACCGACGGGGTCGCCCTCGATAGTTGCCGCGCCGCCCTGGCCGCGGGCAAGCCGGTGGTCACCGCCAACAAGGCGATGATCGCCCATCACGGCGCGTCCCTGGCCGAGGCCGCCGAGGCCGCCGGGGTATCGCTGGGCTATGAGGCGGCGGTCGCCGGCGGCATTCCCATCGTCAAGGCGCTCCGTGAAGGGCTCGTCGGCAATCGCGTCGAGCGCGTCTACGGCATTCTCAACGGCACCTGCAATTATATCCTGAGCGCCTTGAGCGTCAGCGGCGAAGCCTTCGGCGATGTCCTGGCGGAAGCGCAACGGCTGGGCTATGCCGAGGCCGATCCGAGCTTCGATATCGATGGCATCGACGCGGCCCACAAGCTCGCCATCCTCTCCGCCCTGGCCTTCGGCAGCCTGCCCGATATCGACGCGGTCTATACCGAGGGGATCAGCCACATCACGCCGCTCGACACCACCTATGCCGCCGAGCTTGGCTACCGCATCAAGCTGCTCGGCCTGGCGACGGTGACCGATCATGGCCTCGAGCAGCGGGTGCATCCCTGCATGGTCCCGCTCACGGCGCCGATCGCCCAGGTCGAGGGCGTCTTCAACGCGGTGATCACCGAGGGCGATTTTGTCGACCGCACCATGTTCAGCGGGCGCGGCGCGGGCGGTGGTCCGACCGCCTCGGCGGTGGTCTCGGATCTGGTCGATATCGCGCGCGGCCTTCGTCTGCCGACGTTCGGCGTGCCGGTGGCCGACCTGCGCAGCCTCCCGGCGGCGACCATGGCGCATCATATCGGCGCCTATTATATTCGCCTCACCGTGGTCGATCAGCCCGGCGTGATGGCCGATGTGACGGCGGCCCTGCGCGACGCCCAGGTCTCGGTGAAGGCGCTGATACAGCATAGCCACGATCTCGGCGACGGCGCTTCGGTGGTGCTCACCACCCACGAAAACAGGGAAGATTCCATGCTCCAGGCCTTGGCCGAAATTGCCGCGCTGGATACGGTTCTGGAGACTCCCTGCATGATACGCATCGAACAATTATAGGAACTGCCGCTTATGGCCAATCCACGCTCCTTGGATCGAAATCTCTCTCTCGAAGCGGTACGGGTTACCGAAGCCGCGGCCATTGCCTCCATTGAATGGATGGGCCGCGGCGACGAACATGCCGCCGATCAGGCCGCCGTCGACGCCATGCGCACAGCCCTGAACGGCCTGGCGATCGACGGCACCGTGGTGATCGGCGAGGGCGAGCGCGACGAGGCGCCGATGCTGTTCATCGGCGAAAAGGTCGGCACCGGCAAGGGACCGCGCGTCGATATCGCGCTTGATCCCCTGGAAGGCACGACGATCACCGCGACCGGCGGCTCGAACGCGCTTGCCGTGCTGGCCCTCGCCGAGGACGGCGGCTTTCTGCACGCGCCGGACACCTATATGGAGAAGATCGCGGTCGGCGGCGGCCTGCCCGACGACGTGGTCGATCTCGACGAGACACCGGGCAGCAATCTGGCCAGCCTGGCCAAGGCCAAGGGGTGCGAGGTATCCGATCTGGTCGCCTTGATCCTTGATAGGCCGCGCCATGAGGAGCTTATCGCCAAGACCCGCGAGGCCGGCGCGCGTATCCGCTTGATCCAGGACGGCGATGTGGCCGGGGTCATCGCCACCAGCCGCCGCGAGACCGGGATCGACATCTATATGGGCACGGGCGGCGCGCCGGAGGGGGTTCTCGCCGCCGCCGCCCTGCAATGTATCGGCGGCCAGATGATGGGCCGCCTGGTGTTTCGCAACGATGACGAACGGGCCCGCGCAAGCCGCATGGGGATCACGGATTTCAGCGCCAAATATAAGCTCGACGATCTTGCCCACGGCGATATTGCCTTCGCCGCCACCGGCGTCACCGAGGGCTGGATGCTGAAAGGCATCGAGCTGCGCCCCGGCTGTATCACCTCGCAATCCATGGTCATGCGATCGAAGACCGGCACGGTCCGGGTGATCAGCGCCGAGCACGACATCCGCCGCAAACCGGCGCTTTGATCCGGCTATGAATTCGACCGTCCCGGTGGCCGTCCTGGGTGTCGAGCACTCGGTCAGCGGCCGTCTGTGGCGGTCCCGGCTCACCGATTCCCGGCTGGCGGCACAAATATCGCAACAGCATGATCTCCCCGAAGCGGTCGGCAGGGTGCTCGCCGCCCGCGGGGTGAGCGCCTCGGAGGTCGAGGAATTTCTCGATCCGAGATTGCGCACCATGCTGCCCGATCCGTCTGCCTTCGCCGGCATGGATGCGGCGGTGGCGCGGCTGGTGGCGGCGGTGGAGGCGGGCGAGACCATCGCCATCTTCGGCGATTATGATGTCGACGGAGCGACCGCCTCGGCGGTGTTGCAGCGCTATTTCCGGATGATCGGCGGCGACGCGCGGGTCTATATCCCCGACCGCCTCGCCGAAGGCTATGGGCCGAATGGGCCGGCATTGCTGCGCTTGAAATCCGAGGGCGTCGCGGTGGTCGTCACGGTCGATTGCGGGATCACCGCCTTCGAGCCCCTGGCCGAGGCCGCCGATGCCGGCCTCGATGTCATCGTCGTCGATCACCATGTCGCCGAGCCGCGCCTGCCCCGCGCCGTCGCGGTGGTCAATCCCAACCGCCTCGACGACAGCTCGGGCTGCGGCCAGCTCGCCGCCGTCGGCGTCGCCTTCATGCTCGTGGTCGGCCTCAACCGGGCCCTGCGCCAGGCCGGCCGCTTCGAGAACCGCCCCGAGCCGGACCTCATGGCGCTCCTCGATCTGGTCGCCCTGGGCACGGTTTGCGACATGGTGCCGCTCACCGGAATCAACCGGGCCCTGGTGTTCGCCGGCCTCAAGCTGTTGTCGCAGCGCCGCAACAGGGGCCTCGTCGCCCTCGCCGATGTGGCCGGGCTTGATGCGCGGCCGGAGGCATATCACCTGGGTTTCGTGCTCGGCCCCCGGGTCAACGCCGGCGGGCGGGTCGGCAAGTCGGACCTCGGCGCCCGCCTGCTTGCCACCGAAGACGCCGACGAGGCCATATCCCTCGCCCATCGGCTGGATGAATTCAACACCGAGCGCCGCGCCATCGAGGCGGCGGTCGAGGCCCATGCCATCACCCAGATCGAAGACCAGGGCGACGGCGCGGGCCCGATCAGCATCGCCGTCGGCGAAGGCTGGCACGCCGGGGTCGTCGGCATCGTCGCCAGCCGCCTGGTCGAGCGCTTTCGCCGCCCGGCCCTGGTGATCGCCCTGGCCGACGGCGTGGGGAAGGGCTCCGGCCGCTCGATCCCCGGCGTCGATCTGGGCGCCGCGATCATCGCCGCGCGCCAGGCCGGCCTGCTGATCACCGGCGGCGGCCATCCGGCGGCGGCCGGCCTGTCGCTCGCGGAATCGGGCATCGATGAATTGCGGGAATTTCTCTGCGCCCGCCTGGCGGACGCGGTGGCGGAACATGGCGGGCGGCCCAGCCTGGGCCTCGACGGGGCGCTCAGCGCGGGCGCCGCGACCGTGTCGTTCGTCGACCAGCTCAAGCGGATCGGTCCCTTCGGCATGGGCAATCCTGAGCCGCGCTTCGCGGTGTCCTCCTGCCGGGTGGTCAAAGCCGATCTGGTGGGCGGCAATCATGTGCGCTGTGTGCTCGCCGACGGCGGCAAGGGGCGGCTCAACGCCATCGCCTTCCGTGTCGCCGACAAGCCGGTGGGCCAGACCCTGCTCGAATCCCGCGGCCGCACGCTCCATGTGGCGGGCCATCTGCGCAGCGACAGCTGGCGCGGCCGGGAGCGGGTTCAGCTTTTCATCGACGATGTGGCGCATGCGTCGGGATGAGGCAATAATCCACCTTGATTTCCTGGCTTGATTTCCACCTTGATTTTCTGGCCCGAGCCCACTAAATCTCACCCCGTTGCGTCCCCATCGTCTAGAGGTTAGGACACCACTCTTTCAAGGTGGAGACACGGGTTCGATTCCCGTTGGGGATGCCAGCTCGCTAAAGCTATCGTATATGATTGAAAATAAACAATAAAACAGAAATTCTCTTCACGTATACCCCATACAAATACCCCACACATTTACACGAATAGACACCCTTCCAGACGACTCTCCCGCTGTATCTCATTGATCGCAGCAACGTTCCGCTGCCACGCCGGTCACGTGTTATTTCTTTGTGGGTGGTGGCGGCGCTTGCGGCTTCGGTGGCTTCGGGGGGATATACCCGGCATCTGGCTTTTCCCCTCTCGCGGGCCTCGGTGGCTTCGGAGGCACCACGCCCTCCCTTATCTGTTTCTTTACCATTATTCCTATCCTCCACCAGGGGTGTTGAGAGCAACAAATACAGTCAAACTGATCGTACCAGCAACAAACAGAAGCAGCGCAGAGATATTTAGACGGAATGTTCTCTTTGCAAATTTGTTAGTGGTCTCTGTTGAGTTTTCTTTATCTTCGGCAGGTAGGCTATAGAGGTAGTCAATGATGTCACGCTGGCGTTTTAATGCCGCTTGGCTCACTTGGAACGAGACTAAGGTAGACAACAGGCTACCAATAAAAAACACCCAGCCTGTTTTAAGCCAACGCAAGGTGTCCCCGTCGATGTTGGGAACGGCCTTGTCTATGAACGTCAAGGACAGACCTAGCGCGCCGCTCGATAGCACAAGAATTGCTCGATCAAATAACCGGGATTGATCGATCTCAGCATCTATCAAAGAGCGTCTCTCATCAAGATATGCCGTCCGCTCCAAGCGTTCATTCATGATCGTAATCTCGAAGTTGCTGCGACATCTCTAATAGTAGAACATCGGAAATCCTTAGGCTACCATCGGGCGCACCTGTGGCGACCACACGTCAACTCCCGATAACCAGTCCTTTAGGATTGAGAATGCTTGGGGAACAGATGCGGTTTGCAGCCCTTTGTTGGAGATACTGATATGACGATTAAAAATCATGTTCGTAGGCGTATGGAGCAGCTTATCGAAGAAGGAGCTACGCTCGCACTGGATACTGACGATGGATGGTGCAGGAACGAACAACAAATCTCCAAATGTCAGGGGTGGCTTGCCGCCGCCAACAACGTGCTGTGCCTCATATGTCCCGTACCAAATGATGCGTACCGCAAGGCCAGTGAACTTATTCTGAATCTTGCCGCCGTGTCGGAACCTTCACACAAAGGCCGCTACGTGGGCCAGATCACTGAGTTGCTGAAGAGGTTACTTGCAGACATCGACGATGGACTTCTTGCCTCGGTTGCTAACCAAGCGCGCGCTGAGACCTTTGATGATCTTCTTGATCACGCACAGAGCTACTTGGACGAAAACCGAAAGGAAGGATCAGGCGTCCTCGCATCGGCGGTGTTCGAGGACACAGTAAGACGCATTGGTGAAGGCCATGACAGGAAAACAAGCTCGATATGGTTATCTCAGCCCTCGCCAAACAGGACGTGATTACTGGTATCGTTGCCAAAGGTTGCAGGCTCGCCGCTGGTGTTCGCAGCGAAGCGCTACATGCGAACTGGGATGGTTACGAACTCGCCGACGTGAAGCGCGTGATTGAGATTACCCGAGAGCTTTTGAAGGAACACTTGACCCGATAGGGCGATTACGGCGACAGTTTACTATTTATAAAAAATTCAGAATGAAAAGCAAACTGTCACCGTTACGCTGGCGCCGCGCTGATTGCGCGATCCTGACCCCGTTTTATTCTCTCATCGGCGTGCTTTCGTGCCCCTCCGCAGCATGTCGAGGGCGGAATTCTTTCTATCGGACCTGTTCAGTTTTTCCAGGTCGCGCGCGATCTTGATGACTTCTTTATTTTTTTTCGGCGTCACTTTGGGGCCGTCCGCCAGCCTGCGAAGGTCTCCCGCCAGTTCAACCCGTTGCTCCATGGTCAACTGGGCATGCGGTTTCAATTGAGTCGTAGCCATTATCCATCTCCCATGCGCCCCAAGGAAAACCCTACGCCAAAGAAGAACGCCCACACAAGCGGATCGAGGGTAGCTTATGCGGTTGTCTTCCGCTCGCCCGCCTCCGTGCGACGCCCTACGGCAGGGACGCGGCTACTCTCCTTCAGCGGATGCCAACACAAAACCCCTCCGTCAGTTTTTCTTCGGCGTGCCTCCGGCGACCAGGGTCAGGGCGTATTCGATCTGATCCGGGGCGCCCATGATGCTCATGAAGCTGTTGGAGCCCATCATCGAGAGGTCCGGGAAATTGATGGCGATGCGATAGACCTTGGTGACGCCGCCGTTGTCCCACAGCGAGACCCGCTGGGCCGCGGCGTAACCGCCGGCCTCGGTCAGGCCCGCCACCGATTTCAATTTGTCGCTGGTGACGGCGATCAGGGTGGTGCCGGGATAGGGCGAGTTGGTGCCCACGACCTCGAAGTCGCCGGCGCGCAGCTTGTCTTCGGTCGCGCTGACCAGGGCCGCCATCTCGCCGGCGCTGCTCCAGGCGAGGACGAAGGGTTTCATCTTCTCGGCCGCCTGGGCGATGCTCGCGACCAGGGCGAGACCGCTCACGGCAATCATGACCGGTCTTGGCGGATAATATATTCACTTTTTGTTGATTATCATTGTGCCGGCTATTCCTTGGTATAAGACTGGCGATGCGCTATCTGATAACGCAGACAACGATGAGGGGAATGTTCATGGCGAAGGCGACATTCGCGGCGGGCTGTTACTGGGGTGTCGAGGCGGAATTCCGCCGGCTTCCCGGCGTCACGGCGACCCGTGTTGGTTTCATCGGCGGCGCCTCCGCGGCGCCGAGTTATCGCGATGTCTGTTCCGGGGGGACGGGCCATGCCGAGGCGGTCGAAGTCGAATTCGACCCCGAAGCCGTGACCTACGACCAGCTTTTGGAGCAGTTCTGGGATATCCATAACCCGACGACGCCCGACCGCCAGGGCTGGGACGTGGGCGATCAATACCGCTCGGCGATCTTCACCCACTCCGAAGAGCAGGAAGCCCAGGCCCGCGCCTCATTCGCGGAACAGGACGCCTCGGGACGGTTCCGCGACCCCATCGTCACCGAAATTGTCGCGGCCTCCGCCTTCACCCCGGCTCATGAGGATCACCAGCGCTATCTGGAGAAGCGCGGCATGGTTCCCAAATCGATGTTGAGCGCCGCCGGTTAGGGTAGTGGATAGAATCTAACATATGGCGCCCCTACGACGGCGTCCCAAGCTCGTCCGGAAAGGCGACCG
>ERZ813253.489-NODE-489-length-13924-cov-5.460390_pt1 | contig 13924 bp, 8 predicted proteins | sample MGYA00520893_ERZ813253 | MGnify/ENA primary metagenome ERZ813253 (study PRJEB31669, sample SAMD00080414) | marine metagenome | biome: oceanic hadal pelagic zone biome; feature: marine hadalpelagic zone; material: sea water | place: Pacific Ocean:Izu-Bonin Trench...
GTTATGGTACCCTCCACAATTTTACTCCATCTGGTATTGGTTAAGCTAATATTTGCAAATTCTAAAGGATCTCCTGTTTTGCTATCAAGCACTTTTCCTCCTATATTTCCTTTGATGTAGTCTTTAGAATTGTCTTTTCCAAAACCTTTAAAATTACCTCCTCTTCCTCCACCATGACCTCTGTCTTGAGCAAGGGTGAAAAATGGGATTAGTATAAGTAGGAGTAATATTTTTTTCATATTAAATATTGATGCTTAGAGTATAGTAGAAAAATAAGATTTATTTTTTATTAGGTGTATAATCGCATTTGCTTCCAAAAAGAGATTTTTCTTTAATTATTTCTGCCACTCCTTCAGGTACCATATCTTCCCAACTTTCATCTTTACAAGATTTTATTAGTTTAAGGACTTTTCTAGAAAAAATATGCAGCACTTTTGGGTCGTAATCCAAATCCTCAATTCTGCCATTAGAGAAAAGATAATTGTAAATTGGTTTTATTCGTGGGTGAATGGCAATATTATTGCTGTTTTGTAATTCTACTTTATCGTTTGGTTTATATGGGTAAAGGTATATTTTAATATCTCTTGTAACCATAATCCCGAAAGCTTCCATTATACCGCCATTAAGGTTACGATAATAAACCTCATCAAACATTTCAAGTAAATTATCCACCCCAATAATTAAACCCATTCTTGCGCTTGTAAATCGGGAAAGGTACTCTATTAATTTGTAATATTTCTTGTAGTTGGAAATCATTACTGTATAGCCCAAAGAACATAAAATATCAGCACGATCTAAAAAGTCTTTTTCATTTATTTCTCCTTCCATCTTTAAGTTTGAGAGCGTTATTTCAAAAAGGAGTTGTAAATTTTGTTTCTTAACTTTTGGATTCTTTAAAAACTTGGCTAATCCATTTTCAAGCATATTTATATTTACCTTGGTTACTGGGCGAAAACTTCCTCTAATTGTCAGGATGTTTTTTTTGTAAAGTATATCGGCTGCTTGCTGATTTACGCCATCCGGACTGAAAATAACAGCATCTGTCATTCTCTCTTTTACAAGTGAGAGACTCAGCAATCGATTATCCACCCCTTTAAAGTCTGGACCCTTCATCTTTATCATATCTATCTCAATATTATCTCGGCTTAAATTGTCGTATAAAGATTTCAGTAATTGCTTAGGATCTTCATAATTAAAAAAGCAAGCGTGGAGCAAATTTGTTCCAATTACTCCAATTGTTTCTTGTTGCAATTTAGCATCCACATCATTTAACCGCAGATGAATAATAACATCATTGGCATCTTTTTTAGGGTCAAGCTGAAACCTGATTCCCATCCACCCATTCCCTTGCATGGTTTTTTCATGATTGATAGTGGTCATGGTATCTGCAAAAGCAAAGAAAAGTGTTTCTTTATGCTGTTTTCTGTCCAATCTTTCTTCCAAAAGGTCATATTCCTTTTCAATCATGTTTTGCAGACGAGATTCACAGACATATCTACCATCTGCTTCCTTTCCATAAATAGCATCCGAAAAATCTTTATCATAAGCCGACATGCTTTTAGCAATGGTACCAGAAGACATTCCAGCTCTGAAAAAGTGCCTTACCACCTCTTGTCCTGCGCCAATCTCAACAAAGGTGCCGTAAATTTTTGAATCTAAGTTTACTTGTAATGCTTTTTGGTCTGTGGATAAAATTATTGCTTCAGTCATTTTTTATTTTTTGAACAAACTGCCGCAAATTTATACAGATAAATTCATTGCAACAAGATTAATGTACTAATTTTGTCTTTTCTTTTAACATAGTATATATGAAAGTTACATTTTTAGGAACAGGAACATCACAAGGAATACCCGTAATTGCTTGCGATTGTAGGGTGTGTACATCAGAAAATCCGAAAGATAATCGACTTAGAACCTCCATACTTATTGAAGAAAATAATCAAACCATTGTAATTGATACTGGTCCTGATTTCCGTCAGCAAATGCTGAGAGAAAATGTGCAAAAGCTGGATGCCATTGTATTTACCCATCAGCATAAGGATCATGTGGCAGGTATGGATGATATTCGTGCTTTTAATTATAAGTTCAAAAAGGATATGGATATTTATTGCACAGCAGAAGTGGAAGAAGCACTAATTAGGGAATTTCCTTATGTGTTTTCGTCTTACAAATATCCTGGGGTGCCAGAAATAAAAGTTCATAATATAAAAAACGAACCGTTTAATATTAATGGCGTTGAATTAATTCCTATTGAAGGGCTGCATTATAAGTTGCCAGTTTTTGGCTATCGCATAAAGGATTTTGTGTATTTAACGGATGTTAGTTTTGTCTCGGAAAGGGAAAAAGAGAAAATGAAAGGGGCAGAAGTAATTGTGTTAGATGCGTTAAGGAAAACGCCACATATTTCTCATTTTACCATGGATCAAGCGGTGGAATTATTAGAAGAACTAAAGCCAAAACAGGGCTATCTTATTCATATCAGTCATCTGATGGGGATGCACAATGAGGTAGTAAAAGAATTACCAAATTTTATAAAACCTGCCCATGACGGGCTTGTACTATCGCTTTGAGTGCATAAGAAATAATAGAAAATTTTATATACACTAATCCATCTTGCTTAAAAATAGTAAATTGCAAGCGATTTTAAAAACAAAAATAAAAATGAAGAAAGTCACTATTTTCACCTTAATTGTAATAATGTCAGTATCTGTTTACGCTTATGATAATCATGGTACTGATGAGTATGAAGTTCGTTATATCAAAGAGCAAATTTCTATTGATATTACTTTACAACAAACCCTAAGAGAACAAAATGCTTGGCAAAATTTCCTTGCTAATCATCCGCATTGGTTTGTGAGTTTTAATCAGTTTAACTTAAAACCACATAGGGCTTATGGCGAGCCAATCGAATTATTATCTGGCAGCTCTATCCAAAATAAAGTAATGCAATTTATAGTAGATGAGCTTAGTAGTTTTAATATTCCACTTTCCGATATTTCGCTTTTGGATATAAGGGAAAATGAAAAGTATAAATATTTAGATTTTTATCAAACTTATAATGGATTGAAAGTGCATGATAGTCGCCTTTATATTAAAACTACAAAGGATGACAAATTAGTAACTTTCGGTTTGGATGTTTTCTCAGACATCAATTTGGGTGTTCTTCCAAGTATTTCGGAAAATGATGCCATTAGCAGTGCTACTTTTGGAATTGCAAACACAATTTCAAATGCAACTGTAAAGTCAGATTTGAAAATACTTCCTGTTCCAGAGCACAACAAATATACTTATCATCTTATTTATGCAATTGAATTTGAAACTATTATAAGTGTTGGGCCAGCAAAATACCTTTGCTTTGTTGATGCAAATACAGGCGAGTTGTTGATGAGAAAAAACACTATTTTGTACGAAACACCACCACAAGCAAGCGTTCATGTAGAATCCAATGTGTATGCTGTGCAACCATATATTCCAACTACAGTGGAAAATTTAGTAAACCTTAGAGTTTATGTAAACGGGACAAGCTATTATACCGATTCCAATGGCGACCTTTCGCTTTCTGCAAATGTGGGTAGTAATGTATATTATGGACTGGAGGGTCGTTGGTCAAAGGTAGAAACAGCTGGGTCAACCCCTAGTATAAATACTACCTTAGGTGCTACTAATAATATTTCTTTTGATAATGATGCTACTTCACAAGAGCGTTCGGCATATTATCATGTTAATATAGTGCACGACTATATGAAAACTATCTTCCCAGCTTTTACTGGATTGGATTTTGCCATGACAACCAATGTGGATGTTTCCGGCTCTTGTAATGCTTTTTATGGAGGAGGGAGTATCAACTTTTATGCCCAGGGAAACGATTGTAATTCCATGGCAGAAATAGGGGATGTGGTATATCATGAATACGGACATGGAATAAACGATTACAGATATGGAAATAATGGGATGTGGAATGGGGCTTTAGGAGAGGGTTATGCTGATATTTGGGGCTTGTCTATTACACTAAACCCCATTTTAGGTTTAGGAATGAGTTCGGTAGATCCTACTGATTTTGTTAGAAGGTATGATGTTGACAGAAAGGTATATCCACAAGATTTAACTGGAGAGGTGCATGCTGATGGTGAGATTATTGCTGGCTGTTGGTGGGATACTTATTTAGGCTTTAATAATATGGGACAAATGATGGACTTATTTAAGGATACTTATGATAGCGCCCCTGATGGATCTGGCGGAACAGAGGGTATTATTTTTACTGATATTTTATTGGAAGCACTAATGTCGGATGATAATGATGGAAACATATATAACGGAACACCCAACGACCAAATAATTGTAGATGCTTTTGCTTTACATGGTATTAGTTTACTATCTAATGCTAATATCATTCATACTCAGGTGATGATGTCAGCGCCAAATAATGATATTACAATAAATGCATCCATTGCACTTACTTATGCTTGGGCATTAAGTAATGCTAAAGTACACTATAAGCTAAATAATGCAACTAGTTGGAATTCAATAGTATTAAGCAGTGCTGGAGGAACTAATTATATAGGACATATTCCAGCTCAGCCAGCCGGAACACTTATTGCTTATTACATTTTATTGGAAGATACCTATGGTAAGCACTCGGGCATAACGCCAATGGCTGCCAACCTTAGTCAGTATGCCAATGTTCCTTATTTTATTTTGAATGGATTTGAGTTTATGGGAATAGAAGATTTTGATGCTAATGTTGGTTTTTGGGATTTGGGAGATGCAAGTGATAATGCTACTACCGGCATGTGGATAATTGATGAACCTATAGGATCTTTTAGCGATCCAATGGACCCGAGCACCATTGTGCAAACGGATGAGGATCATACGCCAAATGGGGTAGAATGCGCTTTTACCGGAAATGCAAATCTTTTTGATGGCATTGGAACCAATGATGTGGATGGAGGACATACCACTCTTTTTTCTCCTTTTTATGATTTGACTTCTTATACCAATCCTGTTTTTACCTATTACCGTTGGTACACCAATAATCCTCCATCTGGGGCCAACCCTGGTGCAGACTGGTGGCAAGTATTGGTTACAGATAATGGGGTGAACTGGCAGTATGTGGAAAGCAATATGACTTCCGACAAAAGCTGGAGAAGAGTAGCTTTTAGGGTAAATGATTATGTAAACCTGACTAACCAAGTTAGGGTAAAATTTATTGCTTCTGATAGTACACATTTGGGACAATACTTAGATGGAGGATCACTTATTGAAGCAGCAGTAGATGATTTTTCTTTGTATGAGGAAGTTGCCACTACATCTTCATTAAATGATCAGGACTCAGAAAATGCCATGAGAAAACTAATAAAGATTACAGATATTTTGGGTAGAGAAGTTATACCAAATCAAAAAAAGCAAACCCTTTTCTACATCTATGATGATGGAACAGTGGAGAAGAAAATAGTGATTGAATAATTAAAAAGTATAAGAAATACTATTAATCAGTTGGTAGTCGGTTTCTGGAATTCCCTCTGCTGGGAAGCTATCATAATTAAAAGTATTATTGATGCTTAGCAAAAAATGAGAATTAAGCGAAATTCTTATAGCTAGCATTGTTTTCAATCGGAAATCGCCTACCTGCTGAATATTTGGCTGGTATTGGTTTGCACTTAGAAGCTCCACATTTTTGTTCAATTTAATAGAAAAATCTAGGTTGGCGCTCATTCGGTTTTGAATTTTATCTTCCCCATTTATGGGCGTTTCTTTTTCCTTTAGTACAGAAATTCCTATAGCTAATTTTTTATCATCCTCTTGAATAAAAGCGTATGAAAGCCCCAATCCGCTAGTCCATCTTGTTTTTATGCTTCTGCTAATATCGTATAGGTGTTGCAGAGAAATATCAGCACCAAGTTTTTTTCTTTTGTATGAATATTTAAAATCTTGTGTTCCTTTGTTCAGTAACTGTTCTTCCCCAGTTTTGCTGATAAATGAAATATTATTTCCTAAACTGAAATGGGAATTTCCCTTTTTGTAGCCTAACAAAAACACATTGTTGAACTGAAGGGTTTTTTCGATATTCTGGGTATAATTGAGCCCCAAATCAAAGTTACCTTTAATGCCATCTGTTTCAGTTGGATTGGCAGAAAAACAACTGAAGGAACTAATAGTAAATAGAAATAATAAAAACTTTTTAGCCATTTGATATAGCAGATAATTTTTCTGTTAAAATCTTAATTTTTTTCTTAGCGTCTGCTAGCTTGTTTTGCTCATTTTCAACAAGTTGTTGTGGGGCATTTTGTACAAATTTTTCATTGGATAATTTTTCCTCTACTATTTTTAAGAAACCTTTAGTGTAATCCATTTCTTTTTGCAGTTTTTCTTTTTCTTCTTCCACATCAATATTGTCGCCCAATGGAATAAAATATTCATTTGATTTAACCATAAAGGAAAATGCCCCTTTTGGTTTTTCTACTGCTGTATTTATAGCACTTAAATTACCCAATTTCGCTATTATAGCATCCAAATTATTGCTGGCTTTTTGGTTGTCAATCACTAACAATTCCAACTGCTCTTTTTGGGCAATATTCTGCTCTTTTCTTATTGTTCTGATTCCTGCTACCACTTCAGATGTATGCTCAAAATCAGCTAATAATATTTCGTTTACATCACCTGCTTTTGGCCAATCTGCTACAATAATATCGTTAGTCCTATCATCAATTAAATGCCAAATTTCCTCAGAAATAAAAGGCATAAAAGGGTGTAATAATTTCAATATTTTTTCCAGTTGTTCAATGGTTTTTGTATAAGTAATCTTGTCAATTGGACTACCATAATTTGGCTTTACAATTTCCAAGTACCAGGAGCAGAAATCATCCCACACCAATTTGTAAGTGCTCATTAATGCTTCTGAAATTCTGTATTTTGAGTAAGAGACATCAATTTCATTTATCCTTTTATTTATCTTGCTTTCAAACCAATTAATGGCTTGCTTAGCAGATTCTGCTTGCTCACATTCATCTACTTCCCATCCTTTTATCAAACGAAAAGCATTCCATATTTTGTTGGAGAAATTCCTTCCTTGCTCACAAAGTCCTACCTCAAAAGGTAAATCGTTTCCAGCAGGGGAGCATAAAAGCATCCCAACTCTCACCCCATCCGCCCCATATTTTTCCATCAATTCAATAGGGTCAGGAGAATTTCCTAATGATTTACTCATTTTTCGCCCTTGTTTGTCTCTTACAATTCCTGTTAGGTAAACATTTTTAAACGGCAATTCTTTTCGGTATTCATATCCTGACATAATCATACGCGCTACCCAAAAGAATAAAATTTCAGGAGCTGTCACCAAATCATTAGTTGGGTAGTAATAATTTATCTCTTCATTATCCGGATTTCTTATTCCATCAAAAACCGATATTGGCCACAGCCAAGAAGAAAACCAAGTGTCTAATACATCCTCATCTTGGCGTAAATCAGACATAGTTACGGATGGTTTTTCTTTTTGTGCTAATGTAAGGGCTTCTTCTTTGCTTTCAGCCACTACATATTTGTTGCCTTCATAAAAGTATGCTGGAATTTGTTGTCCCCACCAAAGTTGTCGCGATACGCACCAATCCTTGATGTTTTCCATCCAATGGCGGTAGGTATTTTTGAATTTTGCTGGGTGAAACAGAATATCATCATTCATTACATGCTCTAGTGCTGGCTTTGAAAATTCTTCCATTTTACAAAACCATTGCATAGAAAGTTTTGGTTCAATTACAGCATCTGTTCTTTCTGAAAAACCAACTTTATTTTGATATTCTTCCGTTTTTATTAAGTAGCCTTTAGCTTTTAAATCAACCGCTATTTCTTCTCTTACAACAAACCTATCTTTTCCAACATATAGTTTTGCAGCTTCACTTAAAGTACCATCATCATTTAGGATGTCTATTGTTTCCAAGCCGTGCTTATCTCCTAATTGATAATCATTTATGTCGTGAGCTGGAGTTATCTTTAGCGCTCCAGTTCCAAATTCCATATCAACATATTCATCAAATATAATAGGGATTACCCTTTCCACTAAAGGAATAATTGCTTTTTTATCTTTTAGGTGTACATAGCGCTCATCATTCGGATTTACACAAATGGCAGAATCTCCTAAAATAGTTTCTGGTCGTGTAGTAGCGATAGTAATTTTTTCATCACTTCCTTCAATATTGTAGGCAATATGGTAGAGGTTTGAATTTACTTCTTTATGTATTACTTCTTCATCCGAAAGTGCTGTTTGTGCTGTTGGATCCCAATTTACCATACGCACTCCTCTGTAGATGAGTCCTTTTTGGTGCAAGTCCACAAAAACCTTAATTACGGATTCACTCATGTCGTCATCCATGGTAAACTTTGTGCGCTCCCAATCGCATGATGCACCTAATTTTTTCAATTGTTCTAAGATGATTCCTCCGTGTTTCTCTTTCCAGTCAAAAGCATGAGCTAAGAATTCATCTCTTGTTAGGTCACTTTTCAGGATTCCTTCTTTGGCTAATTTCTGTACTACCTTTGCTTCAGTGGCAATAGAAGCGTGATCCGTACCAGGCACCCAACAGGCATTGAATCCCATCATACGCGCACGCCTTACCATTACATCTTGTAGGGTATTGTTTAGCATGTGCCCCATGTGTAAAACCCCTGTTACATTCGGTGGTGGGATTACAATGGTATAGGCCTCACGCTCATCAGGAGTGGAATGGAAATAACCTTTCTCCACCCAATGGGCGTACCATTTCTTTTCTGCATCTGTAGGATTATACTTTTTTGTTAATTCCATTGTTTTGCAAATCTATAAAAATCTGCAATTCAAAACTTATTTATCAATCTCATTTGCAGAAGAAAAATAAATTAGTAAATTTGCCGTTCGTTATGATTGGAGAAGTTATTAAAAATAAAAATTTAAAAAGAAATGAAGAAGATAATATTATTACTAAGTGCCTTTCTAATTGGATTTGTGGTTTTAGCTCAACGAATTCCCCAGCCAAAAAAAGCAGATCCAGTAGTTGAAATAGAGGAAGTAAAACAAGAACAAACTGAGAAAGAAACTTCAAACTCTATAATCGATTTTGAATCAAAAGTTTATGATTATGGAGTTATAGAACATAATGGTAATGGAGCAGGAGAATTTGTATTTACCAATAACGGAACAGAACCACTTATTATAAAGAATGCGAAAGGAAGTTGTGGTTGTACAGTTCCAACTTGGCCAAGAGAACCAATCATGCCGGGTGAAACTTCAAAAATTGGTGTAAAATACGCAACTAATAGAGTAGGAAAATTTACTAAAACAATTACCCTAACAACCAATGCTAGTAAAAAACCAGCTATTTTAACAATTAAAGGGGAAGTGTTGCCACCACCAAAAGATGCGGCAGCACCTGAAAAAAATACAGAAGGATCCCCTTTGGAAAACAAATAAACAAATCCGAAAAATATTACGACATTAGCACCCTCAATAGAGGGTGTTTTTTTGTTTAAAATAAAACTGTATGCCAAAAATATCGAATAAAGGAAATGCAATGCCTGAGTCGCCAATCAGAAAGTTGGTGCCATTTGCCGAACAAGCTAAAAAACAAGGAAAGAAAGTGTACCATTTAAATATTGGGCAACCTGATATTAAATCGCCTGTTGTAGCATTGGAAGCAATTCATAATTTTTCGAATAAAGTAGTAGAATATTCTCATTCTGCTGGATTTGAAAGCTACCGAAAAGGATTAGCAAACTACTATCAAAATATTGGGATTGATGTGGATTATACTGATTTGATGGTGACCACTGGTGGCTCGGAAGCCTTACTTTTTGCACTTAATTCTTGTTTGGATGTAGGTGATGAAATTATTATTCCAGAGCCATTTTATGCCAACTACAATGGTTTTTCAATTTCAGCAGGAGTAGTAGTAAAACCAATTACCACATCCATTAATGATGGATTTGCACTTCCTAATATTGAGGAGTTTGAAAAACTAATCACACCCAAAACAAGTGCAATTCTAATTTGTAATCCTGGAAACCCTACTGGATATTTATATTCCAAAGAAGAATTAGAAACACTTAGAGATATAGTTATAAAACACGACCTTTTCCTTTTTGCAGATGAGGTGTATCGTGAGTTTGTTTATGATGGATTGGAGCATCATTCCGTATTAAAAATGGAAGGATTAGAACAAAATGCAATTGTGATTGATTCTACTTCCAAAAGATACTCTATGTGTGGAATCAGAGTAGGATGTATTGTTTCCAAAAACAAAGAAGTAATAGCTACTGCTTTGAAATTTGCACAAGCGCGTTTATCGCCACCCACATTTGGTCAAATTGCTGGAGAAGCAGCTCTTAAAACAGAGGACTCTTATTTTCAGCAAGTAAGTGCAGAATATGTAAGCAGAAGAGACCTTTTGATTGAAGGACTCAATAAAATTGAAGGAGTAATTTGTCCAAAACCAAAAGGGGCTTTTTATGCAATAGCTCAACTTCCTGTTGATGATGCTGATAAATTTGCACAATGGTTGTTAGAGGATTTTGATTTAAGTGGAGAAACTATTATGGTGGCACCTGCTGCAGGCTTTTATTCAACACCAAATACTGGGACTAATCAGGTTCGTATTGCTTATGTTCTTAATAAAGAATCCTTGCAGAAATCAATTGATATTTTGGAAGCAGGACTTAAAGTTTATCCTGGGAGAAATATTTAGTATAATATTAAATTCAAAGCCATTTTTTCAATTCCAAAAATTTTCCTTTATTATAAATAGCCAAAGCTTTTCCTTTTAGCTTTTCCCCAATAAATGGGGTGTTTACCGATTTGGATTTTATATCTATTTTTTGAAATTCCCATTCTATATCCGGGTCAAACAGGGTGAGGTTGGCTGTATTTCCTTCTTCTATTTTTGCGCTTTCCAATTGTAATAGTTTCCTTGGGTTAATGGCAATCTTCTCTATTATTTCCGCCAAGCTTAAATGCGCACTTAGGTGCTTTCCAATAAGTCCAAAAGCAGTTTCTAAGCCAATAATACCAAATGCTGCATTGTCAAATTCTGTCTTCTTGTTTTCCTCATCTTCTGGAGAGTGGTCGGTGCAAATCACATCTATTGTTCCATCTTTCAGCCCTTTTATTAGGGCAGTGCAATCTGTGTTGCTTCTAAGTGGCGGAAGTACTTTGTAGCGGGTATCAAAGTGACTAATTTCCTCATCTGTAAGTATCAAATTGTGTAGGGCAACATCTGCCGAAATATTGATGCCTTGTTTTTTTGCTTTCTTAATCTTGCTTACACTATTTTTGGTGGAGATATACGATAGGTGCAGCTTGCTATCAGTGTATTCGCAAAGGGAAATATCTCTATCAATCATAATTTCTTCCGCCATGGCAGGGATTCCTTTCAGTCCCAGTGCGGTGCTTATTTTTCCCTCATGTATTTGTCCACCATTTGCAATGCTGCTATCGTTCGGGTAGTTCATTATCAGTCCATCAAAATCCTTAGCATAAAGTAGCGCCACTTTCAACACATCATTATGCTGCACCGAATTTTTATCATCCGTAAAGGCAGGTGCGCCCGCATTTTTCATATCATACATTTCTACCATATCTTTTCCTTGCATGCCTTTGGTGAGGCTTCCTGCTGCATGCACACTAACAATATTATCCTTTCCCTTGCTGTGGATGTATTCTACTTGTGCATTGTTATCGGTTACCGGATTATTTTGGGGCATTAAAAGTACGCCCGTAAAACCACCTTTGGCAGCTGCTTTGCAACCAGAATGAATATCTTCCTTATACTCAAAACCAGGATCTCTAAAATTGGCGTGTAAATCCATCCATCCTAGTGATACATGCAAGTTTTTAGCAGCATAAATTTTGGCTCTTCCATCTTTTATTTTGGCTGACACTTTTTTGATAATTCCATTTTCAATAAGGATATCTCTAATCTTATTGTGGTGCTTTCCTTTGGGGTCAATCACCTTTGCCGATTTAATAAGGATATTCATGATTTTAAAAATTTAATAAGCATTATTTCCGTTAGTAAAAACAGCAATGCTAAAATAATGCAGAGTTTCCAATAGCTTTTTCCCAATTGTATTTGCTGCACTATATTGCTGATATTCTGATTTGTACTACTATTTATTTTAATATTTTTGATGTTGTTTCTCTGCAAAATTTCTTCCACCTCTTTGCTAGAATAAATATTGGGTTGAGATTCTTTATTTCCATAGTTAAAAGAAATGGCTGAAAGGGTTTTTCCATTTCCTGTAAGTAGATAATTTCCAGATTTTTTTATTTGCCCTTGCAAATATAATTTTCGCTTTCCGCCCACAAATTTTTCGCTTGGAATAATATCATAATTTTCCGATTTTAAATGATAGATATTTTCCATATTCTTAGATGTGGGAGCATCAAAATATTTACTTTTTCCAATACTATAATAAAGTCGGCTTGTTTTATAACTCATCAGAGCCATATTGTAAAGAAGAGGTACAAAAAGGGCATGCTTCCCCAAATTGCTACTTGCACTGTTTAGTGGGGAGGCAAAGAGGTAAACATCCCCTCCAACAAAAGTAAAATGGCTGATAAAATCATCCCCCATTTCAAGAGAAAGAATGCTTTGGCGGTTGCTACTATTTTTAGCAGATATTTTATAATGATTCGATACTATTGGTAAGTTAATTTTTTCCTCTTCTTTTTCAAAAACACCTTCAAATACTTTATGTCGATAAGCGATAGTATTTACTTTTTGTTTTATAGTATCCTTTACCATGTACTGATCTGTATTTAGCAGTTTGCAAAGGGATTTGTAATCCTCAAAATTGATATTATTAGATGGAAAAATTGCAATGCTTCCACCATTTTCCACAAAACTGCCAATACTTTGTTGCAAACCAGAAGAAATATCACTCAGCCCATCTAAAACCAACAACTGCTGACTTTTAATTTCTTCATAATTTATTTGCCCAATACTGACTGCTTTGTAATTTATTGTTTCATCCTTTTCAAAAAGAGATTTTAGAGAAAAACTTTGACTTTTCTTATACACACTCATTACCTTTATTTTATCTAATATTTCAAAGGAGAAATAAAAATTATCGTCAAAGGAAATAGGGTAGTCCTGTAAGGAAATCTTGCACTGCTTAAATCCAGAGGAAATGGGTGTAAATTTGAAAGTAATTTCCACGCTTTCATTGGGTAAAATACTGAAATTACTAATTGCTTTTTGCTGATTATTTACATGCAAAAAGGCGGGGATATTAGAAAGTTCTACTTCCGATTTATTTTGCACTCTTGCCAGAATTTCAATGGCTGTTCCTTTCTGAATAATAGGACTGCTCATCCAACAACTATCTATATATAAATTGCTTTCTGCTATTTTGATAAGCGGAATAATTAGAATATTTAAATTGCTATCATTTTGGTTAATATTTTCAATACCAAAAGTGCTTTTTTGCAAATCGGAAAGCACATACATTTGGGCATTTTCTTTTTGCTTGTTTAAGCTTTCTTGTCTGCTAATTATTTCCGCAAGGGTTTTGTAATTAGGGGTAGTTTCTACTTGCTGAATTACACTAGTTATCTCTGCTTTGCTAAAAGCCCTAGACTGCTTAGCAGAAAAGGCGTTGGTAATAAGATAAAAGTTGCTTTCAGCATCATACTCATTGGCAATTTCTTCTGCTTTATTTTTTGCAATATCCAATAGCATTCCATTTTCTGAAACAGATTCCATGCTAAAAGAATTGTCAATGTAAAAGAAAATATTTTTTACCAAATCTGTTTGCTGTTCTTTTACTGGGATGTAGGGCTTTGCAAATGCTAAAACCAAAAAACTTATGGCCAGAATTCTGCTCAGTAGAATAAGTAAGTTTTTAAGTCTGGAACGAGATCGTTTTGCTTGCTTTATTTCTTTCAAGAAACGAATACTGCTAA
>ERZ813253.490-NODE-490-length-13920-cov-2.863119_pt1 | contig 13920 bp, 10 predicted proteins | sample MGYA00520893_ERZ813253 | MGnify/ENA primary metagenome ERZ813253 (study PRJEB31669, sample SAMD00080414) | marine metagenome | biome: oceanic hadal pelagic zone biome; feature: marine hadalpelagic zone; material: sea water | place: Pacific Ocean:Izu-Bonin Trench...
CGCCAGCTTGGCGCCACCGCTCTGTCGATCACCCACGACATGGCCAGCGCGCGCAAGATTTCCGACCGCATCGCGATGATCCATAAGGGCCGCATCATCTTGGCCGGCCCCACCGCGCAGATCGATCCCAGTGGCAACGACCATGTCGATCAGTTCATCCACGGCCGCGCCGAAGGGCCGATCCAGATGGAAGTCCGGGCGCTGTGACGGGCCGGGCGTTGTAATGGCCAAGCCGGCGAACGCCTACGTGTGCCAGGCTTGCGGCGCCAGCGGGGCGAAATGGAGCGGGCGGTGCGATGGCTGCGGCGCGTGGAACACCATTGTCGAGGAACGCCAGTTGGCGCCCGGAAGCCGGGCCGGCAAGGGCCGCGCCATCGGCCGTGGCGGGCGGGGGCACGGCGCCGGCCCGGCGGGCCGCCCGGCCAGCGGCCCGGCCCGGGGCGGCCACGCAGGGGGTGCTGCGGTGGCTGACGCCGGGGCACAGCACCGAACGAGACCACTACGAGGCTGTTGCCGAGGGCAGGTACTTCAAAAAAACTCTCATCGTCCAGCGGACTGACGGGCCGGTGGAGGCGCTGGTGTACATCGATCCCGTTCGTGAGTTTGGCCAACCGGAGCCGGCCTATCTCCGGACGATCCTCGAGGGCGCAGCCCACTTCGGGCTGCCGGCGGAGTACATCGCCGGTTTGGCCCGGGACTGGGATGTGACGAACGCTACTTCCGGGCAGCGGGAGTGATAGAGAGTTTCACACGTTTGCCCTTGCGCAACACTTCAATGCCCACTGGCTTTCCAACTTTCACTGCGTCTAGCGCGTAGGTGTAATCGTAAATGTTGGTGATATCCTTGCCGGCGAAATGGACAATGACGTCGCCCCCCTTTAGCCCTGCCTTGTCGGCCGGGCCGCCGCCGCGCACGCCGGTGAGCAAAACCCCTTTCACGTCCTCCGAGGCGTAGTCGGGGATGGTTCCGAGGTACACGCGGATGGTATCGCGACTGCCGCCCTGGTCGGATTTCTCGACTTTCAAATAGTCCGGACGGTCACCGCCCCCGGCGAGATCGCGCACTATGTTCGCGGCGAACTTTGTGATGCGCTCGAGCCCTTCAAAATTCAGCGTGTCGGTGTCGTCGCCTGGCCGATGGTACTCCTTGTGGCTGCCAGTGAACCAGGCGAGCACTGGGATGCCTTTCGGATAAAACGAGGTTGTGTCAGTTGGTAGATAGGGATCCTGTTGCAGCGAGAGATCAAACCCGGCAAGGACATTCCGGCGCTCGATCAGTTTCTTCCAGGAGCTCGACGAGCCGACGCCCTGCAGCGTGAGCTTGTTGTCTCGGAGCCGGCCGACCATGTCGAAGTTCAGGTAGGCAACGACGTTGCTGAGATTCACCGTCGGTTTGGCGGCGTAACGCGCTGAGCCAATCAGTCCAAGCTCTTCGCCGGACCAAAAGGCGAAGATCACGCCGCGCTGAAACTCCTCCGGCCTGGCTTCCCTCCGCTTGGCCAGACTGGACGCCATCTCGAGCAACGTCGCTACGCCGGAAGCGTTATCGTCCGCGCCGTTGTGAACCATGCCTTCTTCGCCCTTGATGCTGAAGCCGCCGGTTTCTCCGCGACCAAGGTGATCGTAGTGCGCGCCGAGCATCACGTACTCGGTTGGCGTATTCGTCGTCGCTGGGCCAACCGGAGGCAACAATGCGACGAGGTTGCTGTCCTTTTGCCGGATGCGCTTGAGCGAGGTTTTTATGCTCAGCACGATGCCTGGCAGCGACAGCTTGTGCACCGCGTGCGGGTTTTCCTTGTCGAGCGACGATTGCAGTTGCTTAAGTGACTTGCCGTAAAACTGCACCAGCGAGTTGCCAACTTCGCCGCTGATGGAGATCACCGGAATGCCCGCGCCGGCCATGCTGCTGTCGAAACTCAGCTTGGCCAGCGCGCCGGGGTTTGGGGAGTTCGGGCCGGTGACAACAAGCAGTGCTTTGGCGCCATTGTTGCGGGCAATGAGTGCCTTGTAGCGAAGGCCGGCGTAGCGGTTGAGTTCCTGCCGCCGATCGACCGAAATGTCCTCCGGCACGTAGCGAAGAACCATCACGATTCTGTCTTTCACATCGAGGTCGCCGTATGAGTTGTAGCCGACACCGAGTTCGCCCGGCTTGGTCAGCCCGTAGCCGGCAAAGACCACTTCGCCCTCGACCACGCCATTGGCCGAAAACGCCAGTGGCCGGAAATCCTTACCTAACTCGAAGGCTTGATCTTCGCCGGTGTGGCCTCGGAGGATCATGCGGTTTTCCTGTTTCACCAGCTCGACACCGCCGGTGAACTCAAACGTGTGATCGAAGCTATCCTTACCGGAGCCAATTGGTTGCAGTCCGGATTTGGCCAAATGCTGCCGAATGTAGTCGGCTGCCTTGCGGATTCCTTCGCTGCCGGTACGGCGGCCCTCCAAATCGTCTGATGCGAGAAAGGTGACATGTTCTTTCAGGTCATCGATCGAGACGTCGGAGGACAGGGTGGCTTGGCCGGATTCGCGTTCCGGTGCTTGGCCAAGCGCGGCCAGTGAGCCCTGATGGTTCCACTTGGCGAGAAAAAGTTGCGACTGCTTCTCCGGCGTGGCGTTTGACGTCCAGCAAAGTTGTGTGCCGTCTGGCGAGAAAACCGGTAGGCCATCGAAGCCGGCGCGCTCGGTGACACGGATCGGTTCGTGTTGGCCAAGCGCATCGACGAGGTACAGTTCGAAGTTGGTAAAACCAAGCTTGTTGCTGGCGAAAATAATGTAGTCACCGGACGGATGAAAATATGGTGCCCACGACATTGAATTGAAGCTGGTTATTTTGCGGACGTCTGAACCGTCGGGTTTCATCGTGTGAATTTCCGCTACCGTACCGGACTTGTTGAAGCGTCGCCAAACAATCCTCGAGCCGTCCGGCGAGAAAAACGGGCCTCCGTCGTAACCGGGTGTGCGGGTCAGTCGTGTCTGTCCTGAGCCGTCGGCGTTCATGATGTAAATTTCGCCAAAGTACGAGAGGTCGATCTCACGGAGTTTTTTTTCCTCGTCGGAGAGGTTGTCGGCATAGGCGCTGCGAGTGGAACTGAAAATAATCCTCGAGCCGTCCGGCGAGAAGCCGGCCTCGGCGTCGTAGCCCAGCGCGGTGGTGAGTTGGCGCAGGTCGGTGCCGTTCGGGTTGGCGGTGAAGATGTCCATCGTCTCGTCGTAGTCCCACGAGTAACGGCGCTGTTTTCCGGAGGCGCGAAAATCGAGTTCGGCCTTCTGCTTGGCCTTGGCTTGTGGGTCGTGATGCGTCGAGCCGAAGAGCACTCGCCCGCCGCTGGGGTGAAAAAATGCGCAGGTGGTCTTGCCGTGTCCAGGCGAGACACGCGCAGAGTCGCCGGTTTCGAAATCGAGCGTGTAAATCTGGTAGAACGGATTGCCAGCCTCCCGTTCGCTTTGAAAGATCAGCTTGGAGCCGTCGGTGCTGAAGTAGCCTTCGCCGCTGCGCCGACCCTCGAAGGTGAGCTGCCGGACGCGAGAGAGAAACGCGCCTTGCCCCTCGGCGGCATGCGCGCCTGGCCAGGCGGCGGCGAACAGTGTGGCGATAAGCAGCGCGCCTGGCTTGCTGAAAGAATGGCTTTTCATTTCGCCGCTGGTTTTAGTTTCAACCGGCCCAATTTTCAACTAAGAGATTGGCCGTGATCCGCATCGAGACAGTCGGGAGCCGGGCGCAGCTCCGCGAGTTTGTCCGGTTTCCGCTGCGCGTTTACCCCGGCGACTCGCCGTGGGTGCCTCCGGTTTGGCGCGATGAAATGATGCGGCTCGATAGGGCGCGCAGCCCGTTCTTTAGGCACTCGGACGCGGCGCTGTTCCTCGCACGGGACGCCGACGGCGAGCCGGTCGGGCGCATCGCGGCGATCCGGTTCAACCGCCACCTCGAGATGTACGGCGACGGCGTTGGCTTCTTCGGCTTCTTCGAGTGCGTTGATGACGAGTCGGTGGCCGGACGCCTGTTCGCGGCGGCGGCGGAGTGGCTGCGTGGGCAGGGGCTCCAGCGCATGCGCGGCCCGGCGAGCTTCACCATCAACGAGGAGATCGGGTTGCTGATCGAGAACTTCGACGAGCCGCCGACGCTGCTCACGACGTGGAACCCGCCGTACTACCAGCGGCTCGTCGAGTCGGCCGGCTTGGCCAAGGTGGAGGATCTGCTGGCGCGCGAGGTGGCGTTCGCCGACGTGGACGTGCGGTATCTCGAGCGCTTGGCCAAGGCCGGTGCGCGGAACGGCCAAGTGACCATTCGCCAAGCAAACCTGCCCAAGCTCGAGACGGAGATCGACATCCTCGTGAAAATTTACGCCGAGGCGTGGAGCGAGAACTGGGGCGCGGTTCCGATCAGCCGTGACGAGTTTTTGAAACTGGCCGCCGACCTCAAGCCGTTCCTGCTGCCGGAGTGCACGCTGATCGCCGAGTGCGGCGGCGAGCCGGTGGGTATCTGCATAGCGGTGCCGGACATCAACGTGGCGGTCAAGGCGTGCGGCGGCCGACTCGGGCCGCTTGGCCTGTTGCGCTTTTTGCTCGCGCGCCGGCGGATCGACCTGATCCGTGGTCTGGTGGCGGGGGTGCTGAAGGCGCACCGCAACAAGGGCATCGAGTCGGCGTTCGGCTCGCGGATTGCTCGGGCGCTGATGGACAGTCGCTACAAGCGGATCGAGTTTTCGTGGATGCTCGAGTCGAACTTCCGCGTGCATCGCGTGCTGGAAAACTCCGGCGCGAAAGTGACCAAGCGCTGGCGCGTCTACGAGCGCGAACTCTAAGCCCCTCACCCCTGCCTCCTCACTTCTTATGAACGACGTCTTTGTCGCAGTGGGGGCAGTGGTACCGGCCGGCGGCCTGCTCGGCGGCATCCAGCTTTAGGCTTTGGCCGCACTCGGCGCAGTCGACGATTTCCGGGATCGGCTCGCGGCGTTCGCCCTCGGGAACCAACTCGGGGTTGATTGAGTGAAGAACCCCGATGGCGGCAGCCTTGGGATCGGCGGCGCCGGTGATGGGGCGGCCGATCACCAGCCAGTTTGCCCCGGCTTGGATGGCCTCGGCCGGTGTCATGGTGCGTTTTTGGTCGTCGGCCTTGCTCAATTCGGGGCGGATGCCGGGCGTGACCAACTGGACGTCGTCGCCAAGCTCGGCGCGGAGCATCTCGATTTCCCGCGGCGAACAAACCAGCCCGCGCAACCCGGCGCCGGTGGCCAGCTTGGCCAGGCGCAACACCTGTTCCTGAACGCTGCCCGCGATGCCCAACTCGGCGAGGTTGTCGTCGTCCATGCTGGTGAGCACGGTGACGGCGAGCACGAGCGGTGCCTCGGCGCGGAGCATGGCGGCCTGTTCGTGGGCGGCGTTCTCGGCGGCGGCAAGCATCGCGGTGCCGCCCGAGGCGTGGACGGTGGTCATCTGCACGCCGAGGTCGGTCGCGGCGATGACGGCCTTGGCCACGGTGTTGGGGATGTCGTGCAGCTTGAGGTCGAGAAACACCTTCGCGCCGGTGGCGCGGAGTTTGCGGACGACGTCCGGCCCGCCGCTGACGAACAACTGTTTGCCGACCTTGAACATGCCGACAAGGGGGGCGAGTTCCTCGGCGAGTTTCAGGGCCTTCCGCGGGCTGGGTAGGTCGAGCGCGACGATGATTGGGTTGTCCACGGCAGCAGTCTATTGGGGTGCGGTTGGATTGTCAGGCGGTTTCGCTGATCGCCTGCGGCTCGTCGGCGAGCATTTGCTTGAGATTCCCGACGTGCCACTCGATGCCCTCGATGAACGACTTGAGCAGCCCCTCGAGTTTGCCCTGCCACAACACACCAAGCTTGAGTGTGGGAAAGCCGGGCAGCGGAATGGCGCGTACGCCCGGCACGCGCCTGGAGGAGGGCGACACGACACCGATGGCGATGCCGAAGCCCTTGGCCGCGAGTTTCTCCGCCAGGTCGAACGAGTTCACCTCGAGCGTCGTGTGCCAGTCCACGCCCGCATCGGCCAGGCCGGTGCGGAAGATTTTTGTCACCGGCTCATCCGCCGGCATGCAGATGAGCGGCTCGGTGATTTTTCTACGCTCTAACAACTCCTCGACCGACTTGATCTTGGACGCCCGCCGGGCCACCAGCACCAGCGGAATCTCGAGCAGTGAGCGCGCCTCGATGCCGGGCGGCGGTTCCTTCTCAAGCACCGTCACGGCGACGTCGATCTCGCGAGCGAGCAGGGCTGTCTCCAGCGCCGGCTGGTGTCCGGGCCGAAGCGACACCCGCAGGTCGGGCCGGTCCTCACGAACCTTTTCCATGATCGTTGGCATGTAGTCGCTCAGGATAATGTGCGATGCGCCAACGCGGATCCGCTGCGATTCCCCGCCGCGCAGGTCGTCGGCCATCTTGTCGAGGTTGCTGAAAAACGGCTCGACGAACTCGTAGAGTTTCCGCCCCGTTTCCGTCAACTCGAACGGCCGGCGGTGGAACAGCGTCGCGTCGATGTGCTCCTCGAGGAGCGCGATCTGCGAGCTGACCGCCGGTTGCTGGATGCCGTAGGGGATCTTGCGCACGGCGTTGCTGATGCCCTCGTGCTTGGCGACGTAGTAAAACAGTTCGAGATGATGGATGTTCATCGGGAGAAGCGTTCGGCTGCGGTGCAGCATGCCACCCGGCCGGGCGCGGAGCAACTCCGGCGGCGCCATTGCAGATTCGCATTTGCAACCGGCCAACGGCGGGGTAGCTTTCCGCCGCAGTGAATCCGGTTTTTTACAGGCGACTTGGCTTGGTGTTGGGCTTGGTTTCGGGCGCAACTTCCGCGCTTGGCCAGGCGGTCGACTTCGAGAGCCAAATCAAGCCGCTGCTCTCCGACCGCTGTTTCGCCTGCCACGGCCCGGACGAAAACGCCCGCAAGGCCGACCTGCAACTTCACACCCGCGAGGGGGCGTTCGCCAAGCTGGACGACGATCTCGTGGTCATCACCCCGGGCAAGCCGCAGGCCAGCGAGTTGTACCGGCGCATCACCGCGACCGATCCCGACGATCTGATGCCGCCGCCGGAGTCGAAGCGGAAGCTGTCGGCCGGGGAGAAGGAGTTAATCCGCCGCTGGATCGAGCAGGGCGCCGAGTGGCGGGAGCATTGGGCGTTCGTGCCGGTCGCCGCCGTCGAAGTGCCGCCGCTTGGCCAAGCGGCTTGGCCGAAGAACGAGATTGACCACTTCACCCTGGCCAAGCTGCGCGAGGCCAACATCGAGCCGTCGCCCTTGGCCAGGCGCGAACAACGGCTCCGCCGGATGTCGTTCGACCTCACCGGCCTGCCGCCGACCCTGGCCGAGCTTGACGATTTTCTGACCGACGACTCGCCGAACGCCTACGAGAAAGTCGTCGACCGATTGCTCGGCAATCCGCGCCTTGGCGAGCGCCTGGCCGTGCATTGGCTCGACCTCGCACGCTACTCGGACACGTACGGTTATCAGGTCGATCGCAACCGCTTCGTCTGGCCGTGGCGCGACTGGGTGATCCGCGCCTTCAACGACAACCTGGCGTACGATGATTTTTTGACGTGGCAACTCGCCGGTGACCTGTTGCCCGGCGCCACCGACGACCAGCGCCTGGCCACGACGTTCAACCGGCTGCATCCGCAGAAAGTCGAGGGCGGCAGCGTGCCGGAGGAGTTCCGCGTCGAGTACGTCGCCGACCGCAACCACACCTTCGGAACGGCGATGCTCGGGCTGACGCTCGAGTGCGCCCGCTGTCACGACCACAAGTACGACCCGATTTCGCAGAAGGAGTACTACCAGTTTTTCGCGTTTTTCAACACCATCGACGAGGCCGGGCTGTACTCGTACTTCACGCCGTCGATCCCCACGCCGACGCTGCTGATGACCGACGCGGCGGCGAAACAAAAAATCGCCGACGCAGAAAAACAGGCCGCCGCCGAGGCGGCGGAGTTGACGAAGGTGAGCGACACCGCCGGGGAGGCGTTTGAAAAATGGCTCGCCGGGCGGCCGGCCGAGGCCAAGTTGCCCGGACAGGTCGGCCACTTTCCGTTCGACGAATACAAGGACGGCAAGCTGCCCAACTTCGTCGCCGAATCGAAGCAGGCGTCGAGCAGCCAGAAAAACAAAATCGTTCCCGGCAAAAACGGCAACGCCCTGCGGTTGACCGGCGACGACGGCGTGAATCTCGGCATCGGCAACTTCAAGCGCACGGCGCCGTTCTCGGTGGCGCTGTGGATGAACACGCCGCATCACAAGGAGCGCACTGTCGTTTTTTCGCGTTCGCGCGCTTGGACCGATGCCGGCAGTCGCGGCTACCAAATGCTCCTGCGCGACGGCCACTTGAGCGTGTCGCTGATTCACTTTTGGCCCGGCAACGCCATCAGCGTCCGCACCAGGGTCAAGCTCCCGAAAAACGAGTGGCATCACGTCGCGATCACCTACGACGGCTCGACGAAAGCGCGCGGCTTGGAGATTTACGTCGATGGCAAACTGGCGGAAATCGAGATTCACAAGGACAACCTGTACAAAAACATCACCGGCGGCGGCGGCGACACGATCGTCATCGGGCAGCGATTCCGCGACGTCGGTTTCGCCGAGGGGCTTGTCGATGACTTCCGCGTTTTTGACCGCGAGTTGACCGGCGGCGAGGTGGCGCAGATTCACGACGGCGGGTCGCTGGTCGCGCTGTTGGCCAAGCCGGCCGAGGCGCTTGGCCAAGCGGAGCGCGCCACGCTGCGCGACTATTTTTTGGCCACCGCGAACGAGCCGCACGCGAAGCAGTTGGCCAAGCTTCGAACCGCCCGCGAGCGCGTCACCAAGCTGCTCGACGGCCGGGGCGAAATCATGGTGATGGAGGAAATGCGGCTGAAGCCCCGCTCGACGTTCGTGCTGAAACGCGGCGTGTACAGCGCGCCGGGCGAGCGTGTCGAGTCGGCCACGCCGAGGTCGCTGTCGCCGTTCCCGAAAGACGCGCCGCGCAACAGGCTTGGCCTCGCGCAGTGGCTGGTCGATCCGAAAAACCCGCTCACCGCCCGCGTGGCGGTGAATCATTTTTGGCAGCTTTGTTTTGGGCAGGGCTTGGTGCGCACGCCGGAGGATTTTGGCACACAGGGCAAACGGCCGACACACCCTGGGTTGCTCGACTGGCTGGCCGTGGATTTCACCGACCACGACTGGAACGTGAAGCGGCTGTTAAAGAAGATTGTGATGTCCGCCACGTATCAGCAAGCGAGCGAGACGCGCCCGGCGCTCGAGGAGAGTGACCCGGAGAATCTGCTGTTGGCGCGCGCGCCGCGCTACCGACTTTCCGCCGAGATGATCCGCGACAACGCCCTGGCGGCGAGCGGGCTGCTGAGTCGGCGCATGGGCGGCGCGGGCGCCAAGCCGTACGACTTGACCGAGTCGTTCAAGCCGATGGGCCACGACAAGGGCGAGGGACTTTATCGGCGCAGCGTGTACACGTTTTGGAAACGCACCGGCCCGGCGCCCGTGATGATGGCGCTCGACGCGGCCAAGCGAGACGTCTGCCGGGCCAAGCGCGAAAACACCGCGACGCCGCTGCAGGCGCTGGTGCTGCTCAACGGCCCGCAGTTCGTCGAGGCGGCGCGAACGCTCGGCGAGCGGATGGTGCGCGAGCACGGCGACAACGTCGGCGCGATGGTGCGCGACACGTTCCGCACGCTGACCAGCCGCGAGCCGTCCGCCCGCGAGACGGCGCTGCTGCGTCGGCTGCACGACGAGCAGTTGGCGGTCTTTGAAAAGGACGCCAAGGCCGCGGACGCGTTTTTAAGCGTGGGCGAAAGCCGCCTGGCCAACGGCTTGGCCAAGCCACGGGTGGCCGCCGCGGGCATCCTGGCCAAGGCGCTAATGAACTTTGACGAGTCGGTCGTGAAGCGTTAACTTGTTTTTTTACTGCGATGAAATCACCGTTTTGCACAGGGTTTGAATCGACCGTCGGCATGAGTCGGCGCGGTTTTCTGAATTCGTTCGGCATGGGGCTGGGCGGGATCGCGCTGGGCAGTCTGCTCCAGCCGGGCGCGCTGCTCGGCGCAAACGGTGGCCGTGGCGTGATGGGCGGGCCGCACTTCGCGTCCAAGGCCAAGCGCATCATTTACCTGTTCCAGAGCGGCGGGCCGTCGCAGCTCGACCTGTACGATCCCAAGCCGACGCTGATCGAGAAACACGGCACCGAACTGCCGGAAGAGATCCGGCGGGGCCAACGGCTCACGGCGATGTCCGGCAATCAGGCGTCGCTGCCGCTGGTCGGGTCGCCGTTCAAGTTTGCGCCGCGCGGCCAGAGCGGCGTCGAGATCAGCGACATGTTGCCGCACATCTCCGGCATCGCGGACGACTTGTGCCTCATCCGCTCGATGCACACCGAGGCGATCAACCACGGCCCGGGCGTGACGCACATGCAGACCGGCTCGCAGTTCCCCGGCCGGCCGAGCATCGGCGCTTGGCTCAACTACGGGCTGGGCCGCGAGAACGATAACCTGCCGTCGTTCGTCGTGATGGTGACCAAGGGCAAGGGCGGCCAGCCGCTCGTGTCGCGACTTTGGGGCAGCGGTTTTTTGCCGTCGGAAAATCAGGGGTTGCGATTTCGTTCCGGCGCGAACCCGGTGCTGCATTTGCAAAACCCGGACGGCATCGGCCGCGACAGCCGCCGGTTGATGCTCGACCGCCTGCGCGAACTGCACGAGCTGCAATTTGCGGGCAACCCCGATGCCGAGATCGAGTCTCGCATCGCCCAGTACGAGATGGCGTTTCGCATGCAGGCGTCGATTCCGGAGGTGACCGATATTTCCGGCGAACCGGAGCACGTGCTGCGCGAGTACGGCGACGACGTGAAAAAGCCGGGCACCTTCGCCGCGAACTGCCTGCAGGCCCGGCGCTTGGCCGAGCGCGGCGTGCGCTTCATCCAGCTTTATCATCCCGGCTGGGATCAGCACGGCGGCCTGCCGGGCGGTTTGCGGACGCAGTGCCGCGAGACTGACCAGCCGTCCGCCGCGCTCGTTCGCGACCTAAAGCAGCGCGGGATGCTCGACGACACGCTGGTGATCTGGGGCGGCGAGTTTGGCCGCACCAACTACTGCCAAGGCACGCTGGGTAAGGATAACTTTGGGCGTGATCACCACGGCCGCTGCTTCTCGCTGTGGATGGCCGGCGGCGGCGCGAAGGGCGGCACCGTCGTCGGCCAGACCGACGACTACGGCTACAACATCGTCAAGGACGGCGTCCATGTGCACGACTTTCACGCGACGCTGCTGCATCTGCTCGGCATCGACCATGAACGACTGACGTTCAAGTACCAAGGCCGCTACTTCCGCCTCACCGACGTACACGGCCACGTTGTCCAAGGCGCGTTGGCGTAACGCTGCGCCGCCGCTTGGCCAAGTTTTGAACGCAGAGGTCTTGGAGATGCAGAGGGCCGCAGAGAAGAATCTTTTGCAAAGATGATACAGTCAGTTACTGCATCGACAGTTGCCTGTAACCGGGTGAGATCGAGGGCTATGAAAGCTGTCACTCTCCTCTTGGCTTGCGCGTTGATGGCATCTGCTGCCTTAGCGCAAGGGACGATCAACTTCACAAATCTTAAGCCAACAAAACAGCAGGTTTTTGATGCGGATGGCAAACCATTGAAAGGGGCTTGGGCACAATTACATGCTGGGAAAACGGCCGACAGCATGGTGCCGGTTGGCCCCCTTGTTGCCTTTTTTGATGATTTTAAAGAAGGTTACTATACCAGTGGGGCAGTCGATGTTGGTTTTCTTGGTTTGGGGTTTTTCCAAGTTTGGGCTTGGAAGGGAGCCGAGACGTTCGATCTGGCCACGCAGATTGGCAAATCGAACGTGCTGCAACTGAGGCCCGGTGACCCGAGGTTAGGTGGTGGACCGGAATTGCCCAGAGATCTGATCGGCTTAGAATCGTTTAGTCTGGAAAGGGTGAATGAGCCGATTGAACCCACCGAACTCAAAATCACCGGCTCAACAGTTTTGCCCTTTGCGTTCACCTTCACCACGGCCAAGGGCGTGACGTACGAGGTGCAGGCGAGCAACGACCTGATGACTTGGGGTGTGCTGAAAAAGATGAGGGAAACCTCTGGCGAAGCCAAGTTCACCGATCACCGCAAGGCGCTTTTTACGAGGCAATATTACCGGGTGAAGCAGACGGAATGAGGCTGCCAACCCTTCTCACTCACATGAGTGGCGGTTCCTAGAGGGCGGTTCCCACAAACCAGCTTTACGATTTTTGGTGAGGCGGTAGAGTTCCCTGCGCCCGGTCAGGCGCGTGACTGATGACGATTCCGAATTACATCTCGATTTTCCGGCTGATGCTGGTGCCGGTGTTTGTGATTTCCCTGCTGGATTTCGCTGACAAGGGGACGGGTCCGAGTTGGTGGATCGCCGTCGGGGCGTTCCTGGTGGCGGTGGTCAGTGATGGGGTGGACGGCTACATCGCGCGGCGCTTCAAGCAGCGCAGCGAGTTGGGGGCTTTCCTCGACCCGATGGCGGACAAGCTGCTGCTGCTGTCCGGCCTGGTGGTGCTGAGTTTTTCCAGCGACCACCTCCCGCAACTGCCGGTCTGGATGATCGGGGTGGTGTTCGGGCGTGACCTGTTTTTGCTGCTGGGTTTTTTCGTGATCACCCATTGGTGCGGCAAGATGAAGATCCAGCCGCACTTTATCAGCAAATGCGCCACGGTGCTGCAGATGATCGTCGTCGCGTTGGTGGTGCTGGGCCGGAAAGACCAGTTTGGCCTAGGGGAGAATTGGCTGTTTTGGTGGTACCTCGTGGCGACAGTGTTTACCGGCGCGACGTTCCTGATCTATTTCCCCGCGGGGATGAAGCAGTTGCAGGCGGTGCCGGCCAGCGCGCCGAGCGAGGATCAGTCGCGGCGGCTGGTGCGGCTGGATTTTGAAGTCGACCCGGCCAGCCGCATGGGGGATGCAAAATCGTCCCGCGCCGAAAAGGACGAGAGCGCGTAACCTTGCCCTGCCGCCGGGTGTATGTTGTCTTTTGAATATGATGAGAACAGTTTGGTTGTTGGGAATGGTGGTTGTGGCCGGATCGGCCTGGGTGGGGACGGCGCATGGCGAGCATGGACAGGGTCACGACCGCGGCGGACTGGAGTTTGCGCTGAAGCCGAAGGGGCTTGGCCAAGCGGGGCAGTTTCAATTCAGCGTCGACGGCCCGGCGGTGAACTATTTCGCCCAGTTTCTCGGTGACGGTTTTCACGTGGAAAGCTCCACCGACCTGAAGCAGTGGCACGACGTCGAGCTGCTGAAGGCCACCGACGAAGAGACGGTGTTTCAGGACGGGGGCGGGTCGACGAAGAGCCGCTTTTACCGTGTGCGTTACGAGGGCGGCACCTCGACGTGGGGCATCATACGCGACCGTATCCTTGGCCCGAACTGCGCCGGTTGCCACAGCGAGGGCACGACGTTTGCGAAGCAGTCGGATCTCATTCTCACGCCGGATGCCGCCTACGGGCAGCTCGTCAACCGCAAGCCGGCCAACACCTACGCGCTCGACAACGGGCTGGAACTCGTCGGCACCGAGGGGCTGGCAAGCGTCGGCAAAAGTTTTCTGTGGGAGAAAATCAACACCGCCGAGGGGCAGCATTTTTACGACGACCACCCCGGCTACGGTTCGCTGATGCCGCTGGGCATGGATCCGCTGACCGACGGCGAACTCAAGTTCATCCTGCAATGGATTCTCGAGGGCGCGCCGGAGCACGGCACCGTGGCCAAGGTCTCCGCCCTGGCCAACCTCGAGCGCTACGCGCCGCCGCCGTCCGCGGCCCTGCTATAGTGGCCCTTCCCGCCGGCCCGGGCCGGCATCTTCGAATCGGAGGGAGCACATGGAGTACCGTCCGCTGGGCGACACCGGCCTGAACGTCAGCGCAATCTGCCTGGGCACCATGACCTGAGGCAAC
>ERZ813253.491-NODE-491-length-13908-cov-3.603440_pt1 | contig 13908 bp, 23 predicted proteins | sample MGYA00520893_ERZ813253 | MGnify/ENA primary metagenome ERZ813253 (study PRJEB31669, sample SAMD00080414) | marine metagenome | biome: oceanic hadal pelagic zone biome; feature: marine hadalpelagic zone; material: sea water | place: Pacific Ocean:Izu-Bonin Trench...
ACATCATATGGTGAGTAAAAACTTATTAAATTTTGGTCAATCTTGGTGGGGAGACTCATTACAGAATTTATATGAACAGGCGTGGGTTTATCATTTTAATGCTATTCCTACTAATCAAATGGACAGAGATTCTACTTATTTTGTAAAACGGGTGTATGAGGAATTATATGGAGAAGATTATGGTATCTCAGAATAAGATAGCATTTTTTAGTGAGTCACATCATACTGGTAAAACTGATGAGAGTTTTACAAATATGAGAACAGAATATGCTTGGTATCATGTATTAGATGCAACTCACCATCCAATTTCTGAATTACATACTCTTGATGAAAATCAGTATGATTTTGGGGTTATAATAATTCCCAAGAAATTAGATAATTATGTAAACTATCCTATAATTAATGAATTAAAAAGGACGTGTAAAAAAACATCATTTATGCAAGAAGGTCCAAGTTGGTATTTTCAGAGTTTAGATATTTGGAAACAACTGTGGTTTTATGAAATTATGAATTCTGTTGATTTTATATTATGTCATAATGATATTGATAAAGAATATTATGAAGGATTATTTGATAAACCAACTTACATAAATCCAACACTGATGGTTGAAGGTTTATTAGTTAATTCATTTCCCGCTAAACAAGATAAAGTTATAATTGGTGGTAATTTTGTTAGATGGTATGGTGGATTTAATTCGTATATGACTGCATTAAATTATGATTTACCTATATGGGCACCATCGATGGGGAGAAAGAAACAAGACGAAGATAATTTAGATGGGTTAAATCATTTACCATATATGGATTGGAAAGATTGGATTTATAAATTAGCAGAATTTAAGTATGCTGTACATTTAATTCCAAATACTATTGGTGGGACCTTCTCATTAAATTGTGCTTATCTTGGAATACCGTGTATAGGGAATAAACATAGTAATACTCAAAAATTGTGTTTTCCTGAATTATCGGTTGAACCACATGATTTAATTAAATCTAAAGAATTGGTTTTGAAATTAAAAGAAGATGATGATTTTTATAATGAATGCTCTGTAAATAGTTATAAGAATTATATGAAGTATTATAGTAAGGAAGTATATTTAGAACACATGGATAAAGTATTTGGAGGCTTAAAATGAAACCTAATGAGTAAATCAAATTATAATAGATCACAATGTAAAAATAAGTAGTTATAAAATGAATAAAAGAAACATAATAATATAGTCAATGATAGTATTGGCAGTAATAACAAGATTGTTACCACATCAACCAAATATGGCACCAATAACAGGCATAGCATTATTTGCAGGATATAGTTTTAGTGATAAAAGAATGGCATTTTTACTACCACTGCTTTGTATGTTTATAACTGATATCTTTTTGGGATTTCATATGATAATGCCATTTGTGTATTTAGCATTTATGGGTATATCTTATATGGGAATACATTCTAAAAAGATTGGTAATGGAATTATATTAAAAAGTTCAACACTATTTTTTGTACTTACAAACTTTGGTGTTTGGTTGATGGGATATCCATTAACATTTGCAGGGTTGGTTAGTTGTTATACATTGGCAATACCATTTTTTGCATATACGATTATAGGTGATTTATTTTTCACCCATAGTTTAAGTTATAGTTTTAGTAAATTAGAAGAAAAATATCCAATTTTAAAATTAGGAGAAATAAAATGAATAAGTTATTTATAATTTTATTATTGTTGGTTGGATGTAGTTCCAATCCAATAGTAGATAATACAGAACAAACAACTCAATGGATTTTTGTTGCAAACGAAGGTAACTTCGGTGCAAGTAATGGTTCAATATCCATGATAAATAATAATGGTGAAGTTTACCATGTAGAAGAAGTTGGTGATGTAGTTCAATCGTTAGAAGTATATGAAGATAAGTTAATTGTAGTAGTAAATAATAGTCATATGATTAAGATTTATGACATTACTGAAGATGGTTTGAGATTGCCAGGTATAGAAATATCAACTGATAATTCAAGTCCAAGAGAACTTGTAGTAGTTGATGACAAAGTATATTTCACCAATTGGAATACTAAAGATGTTAAGGTATTAAATTTATTCAATTACAATATAGAATCTTCCATACCAGTTGATGGATTACCAGAGTCGATAGTTTCAGATGGTTCATACCTTTGGGTAGGAATTATGATGAATGAAGATTATAGTTCAGCCAGTAGTGTAGTTAAAATTGATATGAATACCAATTCAGTAGTTGAAACATACGAGGTAGGATTGGGACCAACTTCTTTGATAGTAGATGAAGGAGATGTTTATGTAGCACGAACATTCTATGATGAGAATTGGATTCCATTTTATGGCACAAGTAAGATAGATGGTTCTGATATTACAATAAACAATTATGGTGTAGGTGTTGCTTGTGGTGGTTCTATGATGAAATATAATAATGAAATATATCGTTCATATAATGGTGGAATTGCACCATTAGAATATAATTTGGATATTAGAACATCTTCAAGAATAGGTTCATATGACCAATCTCAAGTCTATTCAACAGAGGTTATAGGAGATTATATTTACTTTGGTATTACAGATTATACAACAATGAATGAAGTAAGAGTAGTAGATTTTAATGGTAATGAAGTAGCCTCGTATGATGTTGGATTGTTACCAGGTGATTTTACGATTTGGAATAATTTAAATGACTAAAAAAACAATGAAACCTATAAGTTTAATTACACCAAGTCGTAACACCCTAAAGTATTTAAAGTGGGCCTACACGTCAATACGGACGAATATGGGGTATATACACGAGATATGTATGGCAGATGACTTTTCAGACGATGGAACTTGGGAATGGATGAAAGAGATAGCGGACAAAGATATCAACGTAAAAATTCATAGAAACGAAGGACCCACACGACTCGGACATACTATTTTATATGATACTCTCATAAATGATTACGCAACAAATGATATTGTGATGCTATTTCATAGTGATATGTACGCATGTCCCAATTTAGATACAGAGATACTCAAACATTTAGAACCGGGAACAGTAGTAAGTGCAACGAGAATAGAACCTCCGTTGCATCCAGAAGGTCCTGAGAAAATTATTAAAGATTTTGGGATAGAACCAGAAGAATTTGATGAACAAGGATTGTTACAGTTTGTATCTGATTTTGTAGGAACACGAGAAGATGAAACGACCAATGGAATATTCGCACCTTGGGCAATATACAAGGAAGATTTTCAATCCATAGGTGGCCACGACCCATTATACGCTCCACAATCAAAAGAAGATTCAGATATATTCAATCGGTTTGTGTTGAATGGATATAAACTAATTCAGACTTGGAAAGGGTTTGTATATCATATGACTTGTCGTGGTTCACGATTTAAGGACGGAGCATTCAGAAATCCAGCCGGTCAAGTGTTTATGGATGGTAGGGAAAGTAATGAGTGGTTAATACAAAATCTTCGTAGCACTCGTAATTTCATCCGCAAATGGGGACATATGGTTAAACACGATGAGATGATGAAACCTATAATACCGCCCAAGTATGATGTGGGATTTGTCGTAGAGAATTGTGGTACTAATATGTTGAAAGAATTAGAGCCATGGTGTAGTGATATTTATGGTGATTGGGTTGGTCATAAAGGATATGGAGTAAATGGTTATATAAAAGAAGAACAACCTAATACTCAATTTGATTTAAGTAAAAAGATTCATTCTCAACACATAGAACCTAAAAATAATGTGATTGTTGAATTTGATTGTAACTTTTTAACATCACAGAATTTTCAGATATTAGTGAATTTATCGGATATACTTAAAGAATCTGGTGAAGTTGGAGAAATGAAACTGGAAATATTTAAGTTTAACATAAAATCACTTGATAGTTATGAAAGAGAGTTAATAAAGGTATAATGAACATTCGGCTAGAGATTGGAAAGATAATTGTTCAGATGGCATAGAACTTTTTAAAGAGAAAGTTATTAGTAAGTTATAGATATGGCAAAGAATAAAATAAGAGTTGGAATTGATATTGATGGAGTATTAAGAGATTTTACTGGTACTTTATATAAATACATGAAGGATAATTATCCAGAATCCATTGTTAAAGATTGTATTGATGATTGGAATATGGAGAACTGTTTTGAAGGATGGTCTAAAAAAGATTTACAGAATTTATACTGGAATAAATGTCCAGAAATATTTTTTAGGGATGCCTCACCGGTTTTTGGTGCTATTTTTCAAATGTGGGATTTATTTAAGTGGGAAAAGAAAAAGATTAAGTTTGTTTGTGTTTCTTCACAACGTACTCCTGGCACACAATATTCACTTTATTGGTTAGGGGACCATGGATTAGAATTTAGAGAAGTTCATTTTATTCAGGGAAGTGATAAATGGAAAGTTGATATAGATTGGTTGGTTGATGATTCACCTATAAATTATGAAAGCTGGGTTAAAGGTAGAGGTGACGATAGTAAATTTATTTTGATGGATAATCCTTATAATAAAGATATTTCACCATTATATAGAATTAAAGAACTAAAGGAAATAAAGGATATTATTAAATGAAAACATTAGTAACAGGAGGTGCCGGTTTTATTGGTACTAATTTGATAAAACGGCTATTAAGAGATGGACAAGATGTAGTATCAGTAGATAATTATTCTACTGGATTTAAGGAAAATCATCAAGATGGGTGCCATTATTATGATTATGATTTATTAAAAACTAATAATCTTCGAAAAGAATTATTAATTGAAACATTAGAAAATGGAAAATTTGATACAATATTTCATATGGCGGCACTGGCTAGAATACAACCATCATTAAAAAGTCCACATAAAACACTTTTTAATAATTTCGTAAGTACTTTAAATATATTAGAATATGCAAGAGAGAACGACATAAAATTTGTGTATGCAGGTTCAAGTTCATTTCATCACGGATTATATGGTAGTCCATATGCCTGGTCAAAGTTTAGTGGTGAAGAATTATGTAAATTATATAGTAGTGTATATGATGTACCAACTTCTATATGTAGATTTTATAATGTATACGGAACTCATCAATTAGTGGATGGACCATATTGTACGATTATTGGTATATTCCAAGAACAATATAGAAAAGGTGAACCATTAACAATAACTGGTGGTGGGGAACAAAGACGAGATTTTACTCATGTAGATGATATAGTTGATGGATTAGTAAGAGTAAACAGAGCTATGCACGGTGAAGTAGATATGAAATATAGTGGTACAGAATTTGAATTAGGTCGTGGGATAAACCATTCTATAAATGAAATTGCTGATATGTTTGGTAAAGATTATCCAAGAGAATATATTTCCGCAAGAAAAGGTGAATATGATAGGACATTGTGTGAAGATAATTTTGCAAGAGAATGTCTTGATTGGAATCCTACCATTAATTTGGAAGATTATATTAAAGTTTTTGTAGAAACTCGGAGATTTTTAAATAAATAAAACTCGATGACATACTATTTATATAAGAGATGACATATTATCTGCTATTGGAAGATGATTCTGAAGAAGATGTCTATTTTGACTCAAATGTTTTAGGAGAAGAAAGTTTTGGAACGTTTTACGCTGGTCAAGGTTTAGTAGCCTTGAACAACATAGTTAATCAGAAACCTGAATTACTCGAAACCATCAAAATCCTTGATGATTATAAGAAATCTTACACTCTTACAGAATTTTTTGACATTTTATCTAAATTAAAGGTAAAAAGTCCTTGACTTTTATGTGCATTTTTCGTAAGATCAATAAGTTGGAGAAATATAATGGCTAATTGGAAAGATTATGAGCTTTTAGAAGAAAAACTTAATGAAGAAACTCCCCCAAAACTTAAACAGCCCAAGAAAAAGAAGACTTGGAAAGAATTGCAAAAAGAAAAAGAAAGACAAATGAATAAGAAAAAATGGCAAAAGAAAAGGAGAAAATCAAAGGATGAAAGTAATAACAAGTAGTCTTTTATTTCTATTACTATTTGGGTGTTCTGATTCGGTGGTAGTATTTGAATCAGTAGAACCAGATGTAATAAGAGTAGAACTCAATCCAAGACTAAATGTAGATGATAATGGGTATTATCATTTAGAGTTGAGTGATAACTGGCAAACCTTACATAGACTTAGTGGAACAGCATATATAAATGATGAACCACTTGAAGTATTAAAGGTATATTGGGAATCATCTCATTATTGGTATCTTGGTGATACTCTTGGTTATATTGTTAATAGGTATTTGACTAATGAAGGTATATATGTATCAGTAGATACTTCATATGTAGTCGGATTTAACGGAATGGAAGTTCCTACTATAAATCCTGCTAGTTATAGTAACGCTGAAGGTGAAGTAAATACAATGTTTGCACCAGTTCAAAGTATGGAAGATGATACGGTTACAGTTAGAATGTATTTTTGGAACAACGAATATGAAATAATAGACGAGGTATTTTATATTGTATTAGATTAGGAGAAAAAATGTGAAATATGTGTTGGTGGATAATATGGATAGTATTAACACTTCAGTTGACCTTGCAAGTAATATAGGTATTAGTGGTGCAAGAACTTATTTTAAAGGAGTTAAACGAATAGATGGAAAATCGTTTGATAAGTTATGGAAAGTAATGATAAAGGATGAATATGATAAATTATTCTATTTAAGTAATAGACAAAATAAACAATACGAATGGTGGAAAGAAGATAAAGAAATAACGGATGATGAATTAAAGTTTTAAATAAAGGAAGGTTATGAGTAAACAAGATAAATTGACTCCCGAACAGGAGAAGGAGTTAATCAAGTTATCAGCCGAAATCGAGGCTGAAGCAATTAGAATGAGAATAGATTATGAAAGGAATCCATCTGTAGAAAGTGGTAGTGTAGTTTATATACATCAAGAGAGTTCACTATTAGAAAATGAAGATGAGAAGTTGGATGATGTGGCTCTCGTTAGTAGTAGTAAATTACTTGCCAAAGAACTTAAAAAACAAAAAAAGAAAAAAGGAGATAAATAATGTTGGAAATAATATTGTGGGTATTTCTTGGAATTATTATCGGTTTGATAACCGGAATAGTTACTATTTCACTTGTTACATCAGGTAGGATTGCTGATTTAGAAAATGAAATTCAAGATTTAAGAACTCAACGGAAATTACTTAAAGAAGAAATTTTTAGATTGGATAACCAAGCAAAACCCAAACCAAGAAAAAAACGAAATTATAAATCCAAAAATAAGAAGAGGTAGTCATGGATTGTGATCTTTGTTTATTAAAACGAAGAACAAATGTTTATATAGATAATGAATATTTTATTATATTGGACTGTGATTCATGTTGTGTTCCTATGGCAGTATGGAAGGAACATACTATGGATGTACCAGAACCAGATGAACAAATGATGAAAGAGTTTTTAACAGAAGTAGCCAATCAGTTTTATGAAGATAAGAGTTATTTTATAGATAAAAATCAACGAGAGATATTTGACCATTTACATTGGCATGCTCGTTTAAAGGAGAAATAAATGTTATTAGATAGTTTATTAGTGGGAGTAATGCTATTCAGTTCTTTTGCAATACGAACACCAAATGTGCAACCTAATCCAGATGATTACGAGGTTAGTATAGGATTGAGCCATTCAAACTTTTATATCAATAGACAATGGGAAAGAGAGTTAGGTAGTAAGTATGTTGATGATTTAGTTTGGGCAAAGTTAGAAGGATCCGGAGTATATTTTAAACCAGAATATATTAATAAAAATAGTCGTGGTATTAAATACTTGAAGATGGATTGGCGTAAAACTTGGTTGGGTATGACTGTTGGATTTACTACTCGTTCAACAACAAAATATTTAGATGAGTATGAAACATTTATATCAGTTGGTATGAGTAAGAAAAAAACCTATGGGAATATTGAGATAGAGGTTACATTTGATGGATATTTGCCACCAGATGAGTATGGAGAAAATACAACGTTTGAATTTGAAGATAAGTTTAAATTATCTTGGAAGTTATCAGATAGGATTAGATTATATAATCTTGGTGAAGTTTTTAAATTAAAAGGACAACAGTTTTATAAGGCGAAGATAGGAATTGAGGTTAGTTTATAATTCATTTCATATATAAAGGTTGTTAAAATGATAAAGTTAATAATAGATTTTTTTAAAAGTCTATTTATAAAAGACACTAAATTTAGAGTAGTAGATGATGCCGGTGTTGATATAGAAACTGGTAAGTATGTTGGAGACTATGGAATAACAAAGGAGAAAGAAGAAATGTCAAAGTTTGATGAGATTATAGAAGTAGTATTGGAACACGAAGGTGGTTATGTAAACGACCCGAAGGATCCAGGAGGTGAAACCAATTTTGGTATAGCCAAGAGAAGTCATCCTGATGTAGATATAAAGAACTTGACTAAAGAAGGTGCCAAGGAAATCTACAAGGAAGTATACTGGGATAATAATAAGGTGGAAAGTTTACCTAAAGATTTATGGCACATCTATTTTGATTGCTGTGTTAATATGGGTAAAAGTAGAGCCGTTAAGATATTACAACAAGCAGCTAATGGAAGGGGTGCCAATATTGATGTAGATGGTGGTTTAGGACCAAATACATTAAAGGCAATATCTAATGTAGAGTTAGATAGAGTTAGGGCATATAGAGTTAAATACTACGCAGATTTAGTAACAAAGAAACCAGACTTAGAAAGGTTTTACTTTGGTTGGTTTAAGAGAGCATTAGAAGTGTGAAAAGAATAGCACACAGAACAGCTAAATGGGATTATGTCGGTGGTGATGTAGGAAATATATGGTTAGATATAAAAGGAAAAAAGTATCATCATATCATATCTATTTTGGAAACTTATTATAAAAAGGATAAAAATTTTATAATTGATTATAAAAAAGGTGAAATATATTTAGAAGATGATGGTAGAGATGATTAATGAATTTGGGATTGAGCAAGAAATAATTATCAATGTATTATGAAATCAAATAATATACTAACAATCCCTAATCCCTGGTACTTACTTAGCAACATAACAATAGAAGATTTTATATTTGGTATGTTAGAATTGGGTAAGCCAATAGATGTAAATTTGGTAGGAGTATTTGAAGATACAGGTCGTGGTTCTTTAAGAGATGTTGAACTTCCATTGCATAGAGACGGTGAATATTCTGAAAAACTTGCTAAGGCACAAGGTGGAACTTACGTAGAAGCTAAGGATGTTGATATTGTAGGAATGTATTGTTTAAAATCCAGCGACTGTGAAACTCTTATTGAATATAAGGAAATGAAATTTCATACTTATCGTTTGCAAAGAATTATATTAAAGAAAAATCAATGTCTGGTGTGGGATAATAAAACAGTTAGACATGGAAGACAAGGCAAGGTAGGGGATAGACTTATATTACGAATATGGATTCATGTAACGTGAAATATGATATTGTAATTGGACTTCAACATGGGGATGAAGGAAAAGGAAAAGTAGTTAATTCCTTAATTAAAGAAAATGGATATACCCATTGTGTAAGATTTAATGGTGGACCAAATGCTGGTCATACAATTATTGAAGATGGAGAAAAAATTATTACACATCAGATTCCAACTGGAATTCTTCACGGAGTTAAATCAATTATTGGACCAAATTGTGTTCTTCATGTGAAAACTTTTTTAGAGGAAGCTCAAGAATTATATAGAAATAAAGTAGATATTACTTTATTAAAAGTAGCATATAACACTCATATTATTGATGATGACTATGTTAAGGAAGATATTAAAACAGATAAGATAGGTTCAACTGGTCGTGGTATAATGCCAGCATATAGAAACAAACATGGTAGAACCGGAAAGAGAGCTGAAGATATTCCAGTTTTAAAAGAATATCTTATAGATACAATAGAAGAATTAAATCAGGATGATAATTATATTTTATTTGAGGGAGCACAAGGATTTTATTTAGATATTGATTGGGGTGATTATCCTTATGTGACTTCAAGTTCAACTATGGCTGGTTCAGTTTCTACTTGTGGAGTTTCACCAAGATTTGTGAATAAAATATATGGAGTAGCAAAAATATATGAAACATATGTAGGAACTAAAAAATTTCAACCTAAATTTGAGGTTTTTAATAAGTTAAGAGAACTTGGAGAAGAATATGGAGCAACCACTGGTAGATCCAGACAATGTAATTGGTTAGATATTGGAAAATTAAAACGGTCAATTAAGGCAAACGGAATAACCGATTTGATTATAAATAAATGTGATGTTTTACAAAGGTTAGGTATATTTAAGTGTATAAATCCAGAATTAGATTTTTATTCAATCAATACTATAATATATTACCTTTCTGATAAATTAAATGTTCCAGTTAAGTTTTCGTTTTCACCAGATAAGATATGAGATTAAAAGTATTAATATTACAACGAGTGGGATTAAATAATAAATGATTAAATATATATTTTTTCTATATATACTATATTTATTACCGAATATGAAAGATTTCACATCACCTGAAGAATGGGGAGCATAGTTACTTGATAGGAAATTTCTTGAACACTCTTTCGCGAAAATAGTGTAAAAGTTTTTTCAAAACAATTACACCCGCTCTACTTCAGTCTTGGTGTGACACACTAATAAATAAAAAATAATAAATGGAGATTGACCGTTGAATGATTCACCAAAATTGTATAAAAACATGGAGATGTTATTAATGAACGGACAAGACAAACAAGATTTAAATGTGATATTAGAAAGAATGGACCAGGCCGAAAAAGACCGAGGTCAGATGCATACTGATATCAAATTCATTAAAGAAAATTTATTTAATCCCCACGAAGGATTGTGGGCAGAAACTAAACAGAATACTCAGTTCAGAGAGAATACAAGTAAATGGCGTGGAGTAATAGGAACAGGTTTAGTAGGGTTATTTATTAAACAAATATACGATTTATTTACATAAGATATATACTCTTTCGAGTTTAGTAGAACCTCATAAGTTTGTGAGGTTTTTTTGTGCCCCCGTTATACTTATTTAAACTATGGATAGACCAAAGACTAAATCACATCACAATCCACCCAAGTATTGTACAGTATGTAAAAGAGAAGTATATCACACTACACATACTATCAGTTCTTATTGGGTAGATTGGTATAGTGAAGAAGAGAAACCTATTTGTGTAGATTGTTATAAGAGGTAAAAAAATTTGCCCGATAAAGACGCCTCCCGAAGGCGAATACGCCTATCGTATATATGGGAAATTCAGTTCGAATCTATTTATAAACGGAGAAGGGGACGATACGACAAAAACGCATCACATCCCCACTCAATGACACTCTAAATAGGTCAAGTGATTTAACTATACTAATTATAAAGCTTCGACCACAATAGAGTAAATTTAATAAAAAGGGATACAATGAAACAACTAATTACAATATTTAAAAACCTTGGAACAATCGTGATACTCTTATTTCAGATCGGATATGTATCTATAATAGATTATATAAGACCACACGATAACACCAAACCGAAACAAAATCATCAATATACCTCAATTGATAAAATAGATGAACATGAAATTCTTTAAACCCATTATTATTAACATCTTTAAAATAATCTATTATAAAATAATAATACATTATTATAAACTATTACAAAATATATTCCAATCATATCCTTTACATTATAATACTACAAATAACCCCCCTTCTAAACTTGGTCAAGCTTGGATATCTCAATTAAAAACTATATATGATAAGAATGATAAATGAAATATAATTCAAACAAATTGTTTGGTTGTGAATTTCCTAAATGTGATTACACTACTTCTCATAGAAGTCAAATCAATTATCACCATATTGTACCACAAGAGTTAAATGGAAGTCATAAAGATTATAATAGAATTTGGCTATGCCCTACTCATCATACTAAAATATACATACCCAAGAGTAAAAGTGGAATCCATAGTATAAATGGTCAAGATAGTATAGTATTGATTCAATGGATGAGTAGTACTTCTGGTAGAGTATTGGAATATCAAGATAGAAATGGAGATAACTTTTATGAATAAAATGCCTGATATCATTGTATTTTGGATTTGGGCATGCTGTATGTCTATTATATTGGGAAGTTATTTACTTTGTGGGTGAGAATGGCCTGACGGCCATTTTATGGGAGTAGTCAAAATTTTTGACCGCAAATAAGGGTTGATATCTATTTTACATAAATAATTTAGTATATATTATATTTATATAGGTGATGATAACCTTATTATTGTAGTTTGAATAATGAATTTTAATTTTTTAATAGTAATGATTGTAGTAGGAATTTTCTTTTATTTTTGGTGGAGAGAAACCTAATGACAAATCAATGGGATACTTTAATTCCACTCGTACTAATAATATTAATAATATGGATATTTTCCTATATCCGTAGTAAAAAATAATTTACCTCAAGTTATACCCTTAAATTTAATATAATTTATAAGGTTATACCCTAAATCAAATGGGTAGTAATACTAACCACTTCACCCCACAACTCCCCACTTATCCCTATTAAATATATAACTATTCTTTTACAAGACTGTGCGTCTGTCTTTATGTCATATTTTTTGGCCATGACCAGGTTTCACCGTTTTCATCTATCATTGTGTCAAAATGTCACACTAAATCACTAAATATTATTCTATTATTGGCCGGATCCCGGTCTTGACCTGATATAGTTACCCTATATTCTCATATTTCTTGCATATATTCCATTTTTTATTGAGACTGAGACTCAATAAGGGTCTGCCTAATAATTTAAGGTCAAATCAATTGAGATTGAGTCTCAATAAGGGGTAAATAAGCAAGAAATAGCTTGACTTTGTCATTTATATGTCGTAAGATCAGTATATTGAGAGTGTTGCCTATACGAAGCCAGCCCGAATCGAGGCGGATAATCTAAATAATTTACCTATTAGACTATATGCACGGCCATGGAGATAGAATATTGTGTTACAAGCCTATAATAATCGTAAAATAAATGAAGAAAAGGCTTGACTTTGTCATTTATTTGTCGTAAGATCGTTTATGGATGAGATAATAACTGATAGTAAAGAAGTGGAAATCGAAGCCATAATCATGAAGAAATGTTATACCTGTAAGAAGGTAAAATCTACGATAGTTTATCACGGTAAGCAATACTGTACGTGGTATTGTGTGAAGAAATCGAAGCGGTAAGCTAAATAATTTTTTGTTATACTACAAGGTGGAGTAGGTTTTTTGGGTTACCTTTATATCCCACGTTATTTCCCCTACTCCACAAAAATTAAACTTAAAGAGAGAAACAATACAATGACTAAGATCAAATACACTAAGAAAATGAAAGAGTTCTTATCCGAATATGGTATAGAAGATAAACCAGTAAAGTTCGGTAAGTTCACACCTGAAATGATTCAGTTCTTTCAAGACCAGAATGACTTATATGAATTCACCATTGAGTATCCAGCCGTGAGTGGTTCATTCGAAGATGATGTGATGGAGTATAGTGATATGACTAACTCTGATTACTACATAGACTAAAAGTTTAATCCAATACAACCCGAGTCAGGACCTTTGTTATTTGAGGTCCTGACATTTACTATGCCCTGCACAAGAAAAGAATAAAAACCTCAATCAACTGTCAAAATGTCAGAGCACAAAGGGGGGCGGTATAGTTTCTCGTTAACCGAAAAAAGTATGACATTTTGTCACAGGCTCTGACTGGTCTGCATATCGGGGTTAGATCTGGGACTATAGCTTTTGATACATTATTTGTATCACTACGTGATAAATACTATTTAGCTCTGTCCATATAACAATTAACAATATAATAACAATAGAATTGAAACAATATGATATTTAATAGTAGGAAATGGT
>ERZ813253.492-NODE-492-length-13894-cov-7.571148_pt1 | contig 13894 bp, 15 predicted proteins | sample MGYA00520893_ERZ813253 | MGnify/ENA primary metagenome ERZ813253 (study PRJEB31669, sample SAMD00080414) | marine metagenome | biome: oceanic hadal pelagic zone biome; feature: marine hadalpelagic zone; material: sea water | place: Pacific Ocean:Izu-Bonin Trench...
TGATCCGCATGATCCATACCCTGCTCGGCGAAGCGGGCTTCCAGGAGGGCATGAAGCTCTATTTCGAGCGCCATGACGGCCAGGCGGTGACCTGCGATGACTTCGTCGCCGCCATGAGCGACGCCACCGATACCGATCTCTCCCAGTTCAAGCTGTGGTACAGCCAGGCCGGCACGCCGGAGTTGACCATCGACAGCAACTATGACGCGGCGGCGCGCGTCTTCAGCCTCACGGTGGCGCAGCATTGCCCCGAGACGCCGGGCCAGGAGGGCAAGCAGCCCATGCATATCCCGCTCCGGGTCGGCCTGCTCGACGACGCCGGGAACGATATGACGGAGAGATTGCTCAATGTCACCGAGGCCAGCCAGACGTTTAGCTTCGCCGACCTGGACGAGCCCCGGGCGTTGTCGGTCAATCGGAACTTCTCGGCGCCGGTCAACATCTCCCTGAAAGGCAGCGAAGCCAGCCGCGGCTTTCTCATGGCCCGTGATGCCGATCCCTTCAACCGGTGGGAAGCGGCTCAACAATATGCCACCGACCTGATTCTCAATGGCGGCGACAACGGCGAATTCATCGAGGCTCTCGGCCAAATCCTGCAAGACCAAACCATCGAAAAAGCCTTCGCCGCCCAGGTTCTCGCCCTGCCCGGGGAGGATTATCTGGCCGGGCGCGCGGCGCTCTACGATCCGGTCGCCATCCACCAGGCGCGCGAGTCATTGCGCAACGCCATTGCCGAGCGGCACCAGGGCGCGCTGCTTGAGGTCTATAGCGCAAACCGGAGTAACCAACCCTTCAGTCCCGATGCCGATCAGGCCGGGCAACGGGCGCTGAAGAACGCTGCCTTGTCCTATATCGCAAGCCTCGAGAACCCGGCCATGGAGGCGGTTGTCTATAGCCAATACAACGCCGCCGACAATATGACCGACCGGGTCGCGGCCCTGCGCGAGCTGGTCAACAAGGAGGGTTCCTATCGCGCCAAGGCGCTCGATGACTTCTATACGCGTTTTTCCAGCGACAGCCTGGTGATCGATAAATGGATGGGGCTGCAAGCGATTTCATCCCTGCCCGACGTCCTCGACCGGGTGACCGAACTGCTCGAACATGAGGTTTTCTCCCTCAAGAGGCCGAACAAGGTCTATGCCCTGATCGGCGGCTTCGCCAGCGGGAATCCATTGCATTTCCACGACATCGGCGGCGCGGGCTACGCCTTCCTCGCCGATCGGGTGCTCGAACTCGACGGCGTCAACCCGCAGATCGGCGCGCGTATCCTGGCGCCCCTGGGACGCTGGCAACGGCTCGACGAGACCCGCCAGGGGCTGATGAAGAGCCAGTTGGAACGCATTCTCGCCAAGCCCGGCCTATCAAGTGATATCTTGGAAATAGCCTCTAAGTCACTGGGTAAGTGATAAAAATATCTTTTTAGCCCCGGCTACATCTGAGGCATATAGCCGGGCAGGGCGCGCCGGGCGCGGGCCGGGTCTTCGGGCGCGATGGCGGCGTCCTCGGTGAACGCGATCAGCAATTTCTCGTCGCTCAGAATATAATCGAGCACCCCGCCGAGCATGTCCGGGTTGGCGACCGCCTGGGCGAGATCGTCGACGGCCAAGCCGGTCCAGCCGGTGAAGCGGTCGAGACGGTCCCCATCGCGCGCCAGGTAGGCGAGGGCCAGGATGGCGATCGATTGGGCGTCGTCACGGTTCATGAGCGGCTCAACGCCTTGCTGAGGGCGCGAAAACGCGAGAGGTATCGCGCCTGGGCGATGGCCGGCGGCCAGGGCGCCAGTTCGATGCCGGTAATCCGCCCGGGCCGGCCGATATATTTCAGGGCGTCGCGCTGGCTGAAGCCGGCAAGCTGCGTCGCCTCGTAATAGGCGGCGATGCCGTCGGCGCGCTTGATCAGCTTGGCCGGCCGGTCCGCCATGGCGGCGGGCAGGCCGAAGCGCATATGGATGGCGCGCAAAAGATTGGCCTCGAAATCCTTGTAGTCGATGCCGACCGCGGCCTTGAAGGGCGATATGAGATCGCCGATGACGTATTCGGCGGCGTCGTGGAGCAGGCCGGCGAGGCTCAAGACCGGGCTGTGCTCCTTGCTCAAACGGTTCGTGATGTCCTCCACCAACAGGCAATGCTGGGCCACGGAGAACGCCCATTTGCCCGATGTCTGGCCGTTCCAGCGGGCCAGGCGCGACAGGCCGTGGGCGATATCCTCGATCTCGATGTCGAGGGCGGAGGGATCGAGCAGGTCTAACCTGCGGCCGCTCAACATGCGTTGCCAGGCGCGGGATTTTCGGTTTACGGACATGGGGGAATCCTATTGTCCGCAAGCCGCTACCGCAACCTTCATTGGCCGGGCAGGGGGCGATCAAATTCCTGTTGACCTGGGCCGTCGCCCGGTGTCTGAGGGGAATCGTGTGAACCGCAAAAAAAAGAGATTTCTCATGAACAGCGATGTGATCCTGTCCTGCGCCGTGACCGGGGCCAGCGATACGGCGGCCATGCATCCCGATCTGCCGGTCACGCCGAAGCAGATCGCCGCCGCCGCCATCGAGGCGGCCAAGGCGGGCGCCGCCATCGCGCACTGCCATGTGCGCGATCCGGAAACCGGCAAGGGGGTGCGCGACGTGGCGCTGTACCGCGAGGTCGTCGAACGCATCCGCGAGAGCGACACCGACGTGATCATCAATCTCACCGCCGGCATGGGGGGCGATTTTGTGCCCGACGAAAACGATCCCGCCGTGGCCGCCGAGGGCAGCGACATGGTCGGTCCCCTGGAACGGCTGGCCCATGTGGAGGCGTTGCTGCCCGATATATGCAGCCTCGATTGCGGCACTCTGAATTTCGGCGAATCGGTCTATATCAGCACGCCTGTCATGCTGCGCATCATGGCGGCGCGCATCAAGGAGCTCGGCGTCAAGCCGGAACTCGAGGTGTTCGATACCGGCCACCTGCGCTTCGCCAACCAGCTCGTCGAGGAAGGCCTGATCGCCGACCCGCCGCTCTATCAGATCTGCCTCGGCATCCCCTGGGGCGCCCCGGCCACGGTCGACGCCATGAAGGGCATGCGCGACATGCTGCCCGCCAATGCCCAATGGGCGGGCTTCGGCATCTCGCGCATGGAAATGCCCATGGTGGCGAGCGCCGTGCTGCTCGGCGGCCATGTCCGCGTCGGCCTGGAAGATAATCTCTATCTGTCGCGCGGGGTGCTGGCGTCCAACGGCCAGCTCGTCGAGAAGGCCATCGGGATTATCGAGGCCATGGGCGCGCGCATCCTGTCGCCGGATGAGGCGCGCGAAAAGCTCGGTTTGAGGCCACGCGCCTGATGACAACGATCAAGCGGGTCTGCGTGGTCGGCACCGGGGTTATCGGCGCCGGCTGGGCGGCGCGCTTTCTGGCGAGCGGCCTCGACGTCACGGCGACCGACCCCCACCCGGAAGCCGAGGACCGCCTGGGCGCCGCCATCGACAACGCCTGGCCCGCGCTGCTGCGCATCGGCCTCGCCCCCGGCGCCGACCGGGGCCGGCTGCGCTTCGAGCCCGACCTGGAGGCGGCGGTGGCCGAAGCCGATTTCATCCAGGAGAATGCGCCCGAGGTCGAGGCCCTCAAGATCGAGCTTCATGCCCGCATCGACGCCGCGGCCGAGCCGAACCTGGTCATCGCCTCAAGCTCGTCGGGCCTGCTGCCGAGCCGCATCCAGTCGGGCTGCAAGAACCCTGAGCGGGTGGTCATCGGCCATCCCTTCAATCCGGTCTATATCCTGCCCCTGGTCGAAGTGCTGGGCGGCGAGAAGACCGGCGTGGCGGCGCTGGAGACGGCCGCCGCCCTCTATGCATCCGTCGGCATGAAGCCGTTGCGTCTCACATCGGAACAGCCGGGCTATGTCTCCGACCGGCTGCAGGAGGCCATGTGGCGCGAGGCCCTGCATATGGTCGCCGAGGGCGCCGCCACCACGGAGCAGATCGACGCGGCGATCACCGACGGGCCGGGCCTGCGCCTGGCGCTCATGGGGCCCTGCCTGACCTTCCATCTGGCCGGCGGCGACGGGGGCATGGCGCATATGCTGGAGCAGTTCGGCCCGGCGTTGAAGCTGCCCTGGACGCGGCTCGAGGCGCCCGAGCTGACCGAGGAATTGAGCCGCCGCATGATCGAGGGAACGGCCCACCAGGCTGGCGGGCGAACGGTCAAGGAGCTTGAACGCCTGCGCGATGATTTCCTGATCTCCGTGCTTGAGCTGCGGCGCACCGCCCACGAGGGTCGCTAGCCGTGGATTTCGCCCTCAGTGATGAGCAGAGCCTGCTTGTTGATGCCGTTAGCGCCTTCGTGACGCGCGAGCTCGAACCCCATGAGGATGAAGTCGAGCGCAGCGGCGACGTCTCGCCCGCCCTCGACGCCGATATTCGCGCCAAGGCCCTGGCCGCCGGTTTCTACGCCGCCAACATGCCCGAGGAGCTTGGCGGCGGCGGTCTCGATGCGGTCTCCATGGCCCTGGTCGAGCGCGAGCTGGGCCGCACTGCCTTCGCCCTGCAATATATCGTGCATCGGCCCTCGAACATCCTGCGCGCCTGCGTCGGCGATCAGATCGAGCGCTATCTGCTGCCGACCATTCGCGGCGAGCGGGTCGAATGCCTGGCAATGACCGAGCCGGGCGCCGGCTCGGACCTGCGCGCCATGACCACCCGGGCGGAGCGCGACGGCGACGGCTATGTCATCAACGGCCGCAAGCATTTCATTTCCTACGCCGACCGGGCCGATTACGCGGTGCTGTTCGCCGCCACCGGGGAAGGGCGCATCACCAGCTTCCTGGTCGATATGGAGACGCCGGGCTTCACCGTGCGGCGCGGCGCCGATTCCGTCTCCCATAGGGGCTTTCATCACTGCGAGTTGGAATTCGTCGATTGCCGGATCGGCGCCGATGCGGTTCTTGGCGAGGAACACAAGGGCTTCGAGATCGCTAATCAGTGGCTCGGGGCGACCCGCATCACCGTCGCCATTCAATGTGTCGGACGCGCCAAGCGGCTGCTCGATATGTGCCTCGATTGGGCGGCGTCGCGCAAGCAGTTCGGCCGGACCATCGGCAAGTTCCAGGGGGTCTCCTTCAAGCTCGCCGACATGGCCCTGGAGATCAAGGCCGCCGAGCTGCTGGCCCTCAACGCCGCCTGGCGCATCGACCAGGGGACCCTGGCCGACGAAGACGCCGCCATGGCCAAGCTCTATGCCAGCGAGATGCTTGGGCGTGCCGCGGATAACGCGGTGCAGATTTTCGGCGGCATGGGGCTGATGACCGAGCTGCCCGTCGAACGGCTGTGGCGCGATGCGCGGGTCGAACGCATTTGGGATGGGACTTCTGAGATCCAGCGCCACATCATCTCCCGCGCGGCCCTGCGCCCCTACGAGAGAGGCCAATCAGCAAGGAGAACATCATGAGCGAAGCCGTCAGGACTGAACAGCGCGGCGCGATCCTCGAGGTCACCCTGGACCGCGCCCCGGCCAACGCCATCGACGCCGCCACCAGCCGGCGCATGAGCCAGGTGTTCGCCGATTTCGCCGCCGATGACGGCTTGCGGGTCGCCATCCTGACCGGGTCCGGCGAGCGGTTCTTCTCGGCGGGCTGGGATTTGAAGGCGGCCGCCGCCGGCGAAGTGGCGGCGGACGATTACGGTTCGGGCGGCTTCGGCGGCCTGACCGAATTTCTCGATTTCCACAAACCGGTGATCGCCGCGGTCAACGGCTATGCGGCGGGCGGCGGCTTCGAGATTGCCCTGGCCTGCGATCTTATTGTGGCCGCAGATCATGCCTGGATGTGGCTGCCCGAGCCCGCCGTGGGCATCACCCCCGAGCCGCTTGGGGTGCGCCGCCTGCTCACCCGGCTGCCGCGCGCCGTCGCCTTGGAAGTGCTCTATGCCGGGCGGCGGATCGGCGCCGAGGAGGGTCTCGCCCTGGGCCTGGTCAATCGGATGGCGCCGGGCGCGGAAGTCATGGACCGGGCGCGCGAGATCGCCGAGGCGATTGTCGCCAACGCGCCCTTAGCGATTTCGGCGATCAAGGAAATGGTCCACAAGACCGAACATCTTTCCCTCGCCGATACCCTGTATTTACAGAAATCCGGAGGGCTGGATTTATATGATCGGGTGCAAGGTTCCGAGGACGCCAAGGAAGGGCCGCGTGCCTTCGCCGAGAAGCGGCCGGCGGATTGGCGCGGACGGTAGGTGATGCTCGAGCCGCAGCCTTTTTTTCTCCACAGTGAGCGCGTGCGTCGCAAATGGATCGATTACAACGGCCATATGCACGAGGCCTATTACGGTCTGGTCTTCGCCAATGCGACCGACGCCCTCTATGACCATATCGGCCTGGGCCGCCATTACCGCGAGAAGCATGAGGCCTCGATCTACACGGTGGAATCCCATGTCAATTTTCTCCAGGAAGTCGGCGTTAAGGTGGCGCTTCGCGTGACCACCCAGTTCCTCGATATGGACGACAAACGCATGCATATCTTCCACGCCATGTATAACGGCGAGACCAACGCGATGATTGCGACCGGCGAGGCGCTGCTGCTCCATGTCGGCATGGCCGGCGGCGCCCATGCCACGGCTTTTACCGACGACCTGATCTCGCGACTCACGGATGTTGTCGCGGCGCATAAACGCATCCCCCTCCCCGAACAGGCGAGCCGAACCATAACCATGACGGCGAAGAAGGCTTGATCGCCATGAGACGCGCCTGACATGGACAATCGCAACATCAGTCTCGCCGGCTGGATACTCTTCGTGTTCTCCGCCTTGGCCTTTATCGCCTCGAGCCTGAAGAGCGGCGATACGGCGGGCCTGGTCGGCGCCGTCCTGTTTCTATTGGCCTGCCTGCTGTTCCTCGTTCCGTTCTTCAGGCGCGAACCGGAAGACTGAAATTCGCCGGTAAGCCGACCAGATGGGCGGGGCAATGGCGGCAATCTGTGCTGCCGAAACCGGGGATCGGTATGGTCACGCCGGGCAGGGCGCGGAGGCGAGCCATCAGAGCGCATTCATCGCCGCCGGGTTCGGCCCGCACGGCGACGACGCGCCCCGCCGCGGTTAGGCGATCGATGTGCCAGCGCATGGTCTTCGTGCGCCGCCGATGGCGGGCGACCCGGGCGCGAATACCGCCCGGCCCATAGGCGCTGCCGCAATAGCCGTAGCGTCCCGGCGGCAACGCAGCGCCCGCGCCCTTGGGGACGTCGAGCGAAAGCATTGCATCGAGATCGATTATCAGCAGATAGGCGCCGGGCTCGGTGGTAAGCTCATCCATCCGGGTAGTTTAGCGATACATGGGGTTGAATGAACCATGAGTTGAAGACGGCGCCGGGGATGGCGCCCCATGCGGCAATCCTGCTGAGCGCCGTGCTGTGGGGCACCCTGTGGATTCCGCTGCGTGAATTGAACGAGTCGAGTGTCAGTGGGGCCCTCGCCACCACCTTGAGCTTTCTGCTCGGGCTGGTCGTTCTGCTGCCCTTCGCCTTGGTCAAGGTTCGGCGTATCCTGGAAGGCGGCTGGCCGCTGGCCGCGTCCGGAATTTTCCTGGCGCTGTCCATCGCGTTCTACGCCGAGGGCATGGTGCGCGGCGAGGTCGCCCGGGTGCTGCTGCTGTTCTATATGACCCCGGTGTGGAGCACCTTGCTTGCCCGCCTTATGCTCGGCCAACCGATCACCCGGCGCCGGGTGGCGACGATCGTCCTCGGCCTCGCCGGCATGATGGTGATCCTCGGGGGCGAGACCGGCTTTCCCGTGCCGCGCAGCATCGCCGACTGGATGGGGCTCGCCTCGGGCGTCTCCTGGGGGTTTGCCATGGTCTATCTCCAGCGTACGGCGTCACTGCCGGCCTTCGATCGCATCTTCGCCGCGTTCATCTTTTTGGCGCCGGTCTTCTACCTGGTGACGCTGTTTCCCGGCAGCCGGGATTCACTCGGCATGGAAAGCGCGTTACCGGCGGACGGGGCGATGCTGCTGGTAGCGCTCGCTGTGATCTGGTTTTTGCCGGTCATCGGCCTCACGGTCTACGGCGCCAGCCGGCTCGACCCCGGCCGGGTGGCGATCTTCCTGATGCTCGAGATCGTCATCGGGCTGGGAAGTGCTGCCTGGCTGCTCGATGAGCCTTTCGGTGCGCGCGAAATCATCGGCGCCGCGCTGATCGTCGCCGCCATGCTCGCCGAGGCTTTACGTCAGGAGAGATCGCCTCAGGAAAGATCAAGCGTCTCGAGGAAATAGATGACATCGATAGGGGGCGTTGTGACCCCCGCCTGGGTCAGCATGGCGTGGACCTGGCCGCGATGGTGGGTCTGATGGTTATAGAGGGTGATCAAGATGTGATCGAGGCGGGTTTGCTGTTCGCCGTCGCCGAGCATGCGCCTATAGACGACGGGCGAGGCGATGCGGTCATCGTCGATGCCGTCGACCATGTCGATCAAGCCATCGTCTTCCCTCACGCGCGCCGCGCGCAAGGGCTCGAATTCGTCGAACAGAATATCCGTCAGGGACTTAATGCCGTGGTCGCGCCCGCGAATCCTCGCAATCCACAGCCGGTCGACCAGCAGCAGATGATTGAGGGTGTTGTGGATCGAGCCGAAGAACGCCTGGCGGTCGCGGCGGTATTCCTCGTCTGAAAGCTCGGCGACGCTGTCGTAGAAACGCCCGTTCACCCATTGATTGAAGCGGGCCATCAGGGCGAGGTTGTTCATGACACTTGGCCGGTATCCTGTACGCGCTGCATGATCGAGGCCTGCTATTCCTTGCCCTCGGCGTTGATCCACCACAGCGGGGTTGCGTCGTCGGGGGCGAATTCATAGGGGCGGATGCCGCCGTTGCGCTCGCGGTGCCACTCCTTGGCGAGAGCCGGGTGGCGAGCGGCGAAATTGTTTTGCTCGTTGATCCGGCCCGGTATTTCAAGCGGCTCGTCGATCTCCGCGCCGTCGTGAAACCAGGCGTCCATGCGGTCCCAATAGATGCCCCTGAGCCCAACCAGGCCGGCCATTTTGGCGTAGGGGTCGAGATAGCCCCAGACGGCATTTTCGACCAGCCGGTCGCTGACGGCGAGGGACCAGTAGCTGGCGTCGCCCTTGTAGGGGCAGTAGGTCGAATGGTCGCTCGACGTGAGGAGAGCCTGAGAAAGATCATCGCTAGGAACGTAATAAACCGGCGCATGGCCGAGTTCATACATGACCAGGACGCGGGCGCTGTCGAGGACAGTCTCGCCGGCGACCTCGGCGCGCACCCGGAAGGGGAGGGGTTCGAAATCGATGACGTAGCCGGCGTTTTTCAGCCACGCCGAGGGCGGCAGTTCGTTGACGGTTCTTGCGGGCATTTTGTGGCGCTCCCTGGGCAATGAGGTGCGCGATTCTGCGCCAACCGGGAACGCTTGACCAGGGGGTTTATGCAACCACGCTCAAATCGTCCGCGTCGCTTTCGCCCATGGTGCGGCTGGCGGGAAAGCGCACGATCGCTTCCGTGCCGCTCCCCTCTTCGCTGCGCAATTCGAATGTCCCCTGGTGCATTTCGATAAGCGCCTTGGTCAGCGGCAGGCCCAGGCCGGTACCTTCGAATTTGCGGGCCAGGGTGCTGTCGACCTGGGCAAAAGGCTTCAGCACTTGCTCGATTTCTTCGGGCGCGATGCCGATCCCGGTGTCGATGACCCGGATGGAGAAACCCCCGTCATCTTCGATGGCCGTCGCTATGGTCACCGTGCCGCTTTCGGGCGTGAACTTCACGGCGTTGGAAAGCAGGTTGATGATGATCTGCTTGATCTTGCGCGCATCGGCGTTGAGGGCGGGAAGCGAGCCCGCGGCGTTGTTCTTAAGCCTCACGCCGCCATCCTGGGCCCGTGTTTTCACCAGGGTCAGGCTGGAACGAACGATCTGGGCAATATCGACGGGCTCTTCGAAGAGTTCCATCTCGCCGGCCTCGATTTTCGAGATGTCGAGAATGTCGTTGATCAAGCCGAGAAGATGCTCCCCCGAGTGGTGAATGTCTTCGGCGTAGGACAGGTATTTCGGGTTGCCGACCGGCCCCAGAAGTTCGTTCCGCATCATGTCGGAGAAACCGATGACCGCGTTCAATGGGGTGCGCAGCTCGTGGCTCATATTGGCGAGAAATTCGGATTTGGATCGATTGGCCGCCACCGCCGCGTCGCGCGCTTCGGTGGCTCTTTGGGCCATTTGTTTGAGTTCGCGACGGCGATCTTCTAGGTGACTGTTGACTTTGAGGAGTTCCTGTTCGGCGCGTTTCCGTTTCGTAATGTCGGTATATGTGGTGACGAACCCTTGTCCATCGGGTAGCGCATTCCCGCGAATTTCGATCACGGTTCCATCGGGGCGTTCGCGCTCGAAACGATGAGGTTTGAAATGCCTGGCAAGATCGACCCGTTCCTTGACCTGGCTCTCCACATCGCCAGGACCGTATTCGCCCCGTTCCGCGTTGTAGCGGATGAAGCATTCAAACGGGTCGCCGGGGTGGAACCGATCGAGGGGAAATTCGAGCAGCTCGAGGAAACGCTGATTGAAGGCGACGAGGTTGAGGTCCGTATCGGCGAAGCTGATGCCTTGATCGACGTTGTTCAGGGTGGCTTCCAGGATCGCGGTTTTGTTCGCCAAATCCCGCAGCGCCTGATTCCTCTCCGAGCGCGACTTGATGTAGCGGAAAAAACCGACGATCAGCACAATGAGAATCACGAAAGATACCGCCAGGGCGGATTTCATCAGCAGGGTAACCGAGGCGACCGACTCATGCACCATCGTGGCGCTATCCATACGAGTCTGGTTCAAGGTGGCGCCGAGAATATCGATGGCAAAGAGCGCCGGCTCGCTGTCCACTCGAATCGCTAAGCTGATTTCGGCGAGGGTCTTGCCTTCAGCCGCCATGCGTTTGGCGAGGGCAAGGTTACGAGCATAAAGGTAGACGACGTCGGTGATGATGTTCAGCTCGGTCCTTTCAGTATCATCGACGCCGACCATTCTGTAGGCCGCCAAGTTGCCTAGCGCGTCGGTGATATTCTTTTCGATTGGTTCGATATAGGTTTTTTCACCGCTCTTGGTGAACGAGTCGAATTCATGGGCGAGCCAGTTGATGCCCTTGTCGCCGCGTAATGCGTTCAGAATGATGCTTTTTGACGACGCGTCATGTTCGTATTTCCGCCAGGCTTCCTCGATGCCGCCGACTTGCGTGATGGTGAACAGAGCCGACCCGATCACCGTCAGGCCGGAGATTACCATCACCGCAGCGATCCAGGCGCCGAGGGTTTTGGTTCTCATCTTGCTCTCACGCAGGGCATCGCGTTAATTCTCGAATGAGGAAGCTGAAAGAATGAACCGATCAGGTTTATTGTCGAAGCGACTTATATCGCAGCCGTTGGAACAGGACTGAGAAAATATAAAACTGCTTTATGAAAAATTGATTAAAATCGTTCTTCCACGACAAATTGTTAATGGAATTTTCACCATTCCCAGAGGAGCCGGCAATGCCGATCAATGCCGTCGAAGCCACTCATCGCGGCAATGCGCCGCGCCAGCACGGGGCCATGGAATTCAGTCAGGCGCCGGTCGACCTCGACGCCGCCAGGCTCTATCGCCTAGGCCGCATACGCCGCCAACTGGAGGCGCGTGACTACGCCGGCATCCTGCTGTTCGATCAGATCAACACGCGCTACGCCACCGACGCGACCAATATGCAAATCTGGTCGAGCCATTACGAGACGCGCTGCGTGTTCGTCCCCGCCCAGGGTCCGGTGGTGCTGTTCGATTACGCCGATCACCCACATCTCGTGGCCGGCCTGCCGACCGTCGACGACTACCGCGTGATGCCGTCGTTTTATTATTTTACCGCCGGCGGAGACGCCGAGAACAGGGCCAAGATTTTCGGCGGCCAAATCGCCGATCTGATGACCGAGCATGGCGGCGGCAACAAGCGGTTGGCCATCGATGGGCTGTCCCATCTCGGCTGCGACGCCATCCGCAGCCACGGCGTCAAAATTATGGACGGCCAAGCGGTGACGGAGCACGCCCGGGTCATCAAATCGGCGGAAGAAATCTCCCTCATGAGGGCTTCCATCGAGGTTTGCGAGGCCGGCATGGAGGCCATGCGGCAAGCCCTGGAGCCGGGCGTCACCGAGAACGCCCTTTGGGCCAGGCTCCACGAGACCAATATTCGCCTCGGCGGTGAGTGGATCGAGACCCGTCTGTTGTCTTCGGGGCCGCGCACCAATCCCTGGTTCCGTGAATGCTCCATGCGCGAGATCGAGCGCGGCGATATGGTCAGTTTCGACACCGACCTGATCGGCCCTTACGGCTATTGCGCCGATATTTCACGGGCCTGGGTTTGCGGCGATAAGCCCGATGACGAACAGCGCAGGCTCTACGCCAAGGCGGTCGAGCAGATCGCCCACAACAAATCGATACTCAAGGCCGGTAAATCCTTTCGCGAAATATCCGAGCAGGCCTGGGTCATCCCCGATGAATTTGCCTCGCACCGCTACGGCAGCATGATGCATGGCGTCGGTCTGGCCGATGAATATCCTTCTATAAATCATTCATTGGATTTCGCCGCCAAGGGGTACGACGGCATTCTTGAGGAAGGCATGACCCTGTGCGTCGAATCCTTCATCGGCGTCGAAGGCGGCAAGGAAGGCGTCAAGCTCGAGGAGCAGGTCTTGATCACCAGGGACGGCATCGACCAGTTGTCGAGCTATCCCCTGGAAGAGGATTGGCTTTAGAAGCCTCTTAAATTTTCGCGGGCCACAGCCAAGCAGCGCCGCGCGCGCCGCTGGAATCGCCGTATTGGGCGGGCCGCAAGGCGGTATCGACGCGATCCGAGAAAACATAGTCGCCCCAGCGGCCGGGAACCTGTTTATAGAGGGCGGCGATGTTCGACATGCCGCCGCCGAGCACGATGACCTCCGGATCGAGGATGTTGATCACCGTTGCCAAGGCGCGGGCGAGCCGGTCGCAATAGCGCGCAAGCGCGGCCCGGGCCGCCGGCTCTCCTGCTTCCGCCCTGCGGGAGATTTCCGCGGGCTCGACGACGCCTTCCCGGTCATAATCGCGGGCGAATCCCGGGCCGGATAAATAGGTTTCGATACAGCCCTCTTGACCGCAATAGCAGGCCGGGCCGGGCCGCTCGTCGTCGCTCGGCCAGGGCAGGGGGTTGTGGCCCCACTCCCCGGCGATGGCATTGACGCCTGCGAGAACACGGCCGCCGACAACGCAGCCCCCGCCGACGCCGGTGCCGAGAATCACGCCGAACGTCGTGCCCGCGCCCGCCGCCGCGCCGTCGGTCGCTTCGGACAGGGCGAAACAGTTGGCGTCATTGGCGAGGCGAACCGGCCGGTCGAGGGCCGCCGCCAGATCGGCAGCCAGGGGCTTGCCGATCAGCCAAACGGAATTGGCGTTCTTGATCAGGCTGGTGGCTCTGGATTCGGCGCCGGGTATGCCGACGCCGATACTTCCCCGCAACCCGGTCTCGGTCTCAAGCAACGCGACATGATCGACCATGGTCCGTATGGTGCCGTCATAGTCGCCCCGGGGCGTGGCGGACCGGTGGCGACCGAGTTCGACGCCTTCGTCGTCGAGCGCCAGCGTCTCGATCTTGGTGCCGCCCAGGTCGATTCCAATACGCATTCTGTGATTGGGTAATAAATAATTAACCTTTTTTTAATAAGACATGTGATGGCCGGAATTTCAAGCCGGACGAATTTAGCCGTTCCCGTCCCATGGCCTAGCAGCTCAGGGGCCGGGCGGCTCAGGGAGTGCGTAAATGCCTAGGGTCCAGACTCATTAGATCCACCATATGACTGTAACCGCAATGCAGAGTGCCGCGAGGAAGTTGCGGACATCCTTGTCGAAGCGTGTCGCAATTCGGCGGTAGTCTTTGAGGCGACCGAAGGAG
>ERZ813253.493-NODE-493-length-13891-cov-4.895888_pt1 | contig 13891 bp, 13 predicted proteins | sample MGYA00520893_ERZ813253 | MGnify/ENA primary metagenome ERZ813253 (study PRJEB31669, sample SAMD00080414) | marine metagenome | biome: oceanic hadal pelagic zone biome; feature: marine hadalpelagic zone; material: sea water | place: Pacific Ocean:Izu-Bonin Trench...
AGTAGTTGTTTCTTCTTTCCATTTGTTTCTCTGCCAAGTATATCCAACACTTTTAATAATTTGTTGTTATCTGATGTTGCGTTTTCAATGCCCATTGGTTGCCCCATTGACATCATTATCCAGCCACCATTATATAAAATAGTATCGCACATTATACAAGTAAATGTCATTCCTTGTCCTGTAATTGTTGCAGTTGCACACACCAATACGGTATCCAAATTATTAAGCGTAAATGTTGGATTGTATACTGTATCAGAAGTGATAAATGCACCAGTGTTAAAGTTAGTTACATTCCAATTAATATCAAAAGAGTATAAAAAGGAGTTTAGATAATAATTAGATAAAGTTGTGTATGTAACAGTTGTTGGTGTAGATCCTGAAATCGAAATAGATACAGAATCGCAATAACTAACTTGGGACTGTGCTTGTAAACCGAAAAATACAAAAAGGATAAGTAATAATTTTTTCATGATTTTTGTTTTATTAATTAATAATTTCATAAACAATTAAAGTTTCCACATCTTCAGCGGCTACCAATATTGGATCATTAGTATAAAACTCATAAGGCAAGTCAGAAAGCGATATTTCATTTGCATCAGCAAATTCATAAATTTTGTTATGAGTTACTGAACTCATCTCGTAAGCACCAAAATGAGTAGCCTGTAGCGTTTTTCCTTTAGTAGTCTCATCTAATAAAATGCCATATTCTTTTTCAAGTAAGTGCTTATAAGGATCTGCAACCCATGAATCAACTATTCCATGTTTTTTGGCAAGCATAATATCTAATGCATCTTTATCAATCATAACTGAAGCTTGAAAGACCACTATATCCTCATCACCAGGATTAACAGGAAAACTAATCCATTTTGCAAAAGGTTCTGAGAGTGGTTGTAAACCATTTGCACCTACAAAACCAAACAATTCTCCATAAGTTGTCCCTAAAGAATCTCCAATATCACCGATAGAACAAGTATTTTCAATATAAATATAGTTTTGTTTTTCCCAATCTACTTCAGTAATTTCTGAAGAACGTGCGGGCATGCTTTCACACACTTCTTTTAGCCCTATCAATCCTTCTTCAAAATCAGGTCCAGCCATTTTATCAAAAAATAAAGTCATAAATCGTAAGAAAAAAGACATCTCACCTTTCATTCCCCAAGTTACTTTTGTGCCTCCATCAATAGCATCAAACTGCCAAAAACCATATGCCACAGGAAAAGATTCAAAATTAAGCTGGGTTTCCATTCCTTCCAAACTACAAGAAGTTATTTCCAAAGCGCCCTTCATCTCATCAGAACCAACCCAATCCATTTTAGCACCCAATCCTCTTTCTGCACCTGAATAATTAGTTATCATTGCAGAGTCTTGTTTCCACCAAATAGCCCAATTTTCCCATTGGTGTAAATCGGTAACATGCTCATAAACAATATAGGTTGGAACATTTATTTCCACACTTCTTTCTACTTTATAATCTGGAGAAATAAACCAATTGAATGTTGTAAATGCTAAAACAACAATTAATGCCCACTTTAAAATTTTCTTCATTGCGTTCATAATTTCAACTTTTGATTAGTAATATAAGACCGCAATTTACAAAATTCAACTAAATTTGGACTTTTAAAAATAAAACAACTCATTATGATAAAAAAGATAACGATTTTATTATTAATCACTTCAACAGTGACTGCACAGGATAAAGGACAATTTGAAAGTTACTCCAATCCTTTTTACGGTAAAATAGTAAGCGAATCGGACAAATACGATAAAGCAGATAAGGAAGAACACAAGTCCTTTAAAATGAATTTTGATGGAAAACAAATTCCACAAAGTTTAGAGGAGTTTACTATAGTGGCAGCCGAAAATCCTATCTCACAAGGGAATACAGGAACTTGTTGGTGTTTTTCTACTACTTCATTTTACGAGAGTGAAATAAACAGAATTACTGGAAAAACAATTAACCTTTCGGAATTGTACCCTGTTTATTTTGAATACATTGAAAAAGCAAGAGGCTATATTAACACTAGAGGAAAAACGCATTTAGGAGAAGGATCTGAAACGAATGCTGTACAAAGGATGATGGATTGGTACGGAATTGTTCCTGCTGAGGCTTATGAAGGAAAACCAAGTGATCAACCTTTCTATAATCATGAAAAAATGTTTGCTGAATTTGAGACTTACCTTAAAAACTGTAAAACCACTAATTTCTGGAATGAGGATGCAATCCTTACAAACATCAAATCCATTTTGAATCATTATATGGGAGTTCCTCCTACTTCATTTAAATATGAAGGGAAAACATACACTCCAAAAACTTTCCTAACTAAAGTCACTAAGCTTAAACCAAACGATTATGTTGATTTTATGAGTTTGATGCAAAAACCTTATTGGACACAAGCCGAGTACAAAGTACCAGATAATTGGTGGAGAAGTGATGCTTACTATAATGTACCATTAGATGATTTTATGTTTGCAATTAAAAATGCAATTAAAAATGGATATTCTATCTCTATTGGTGGTGATGTCTCTGAAAGCGGATATTCTTCTACTCATGATGTAGCAATGATTCCTTCTTACGATATACCATCAGAATACATTGATGAAAATGCAAGGCAATTCCGTTTTTCAAATGGAACAACAACTGACGACCATGCTATTCATTTAATCGGTTATAAAATTGATGAAACGGGCGATTGGTGGTTCTTGATAAAAGATAGTGGATCAGGTTCCAGAAACGGCAATTTTCCTGGATACTACTTTTACCATGAAGATTTTGTAAAACTAAAAATGATGACTTTTACCATACACAAAGATGCTGTAAAAGAAACTCTTGATAAATTCAAAAATGACTAAAAGAATACTATTCTTTTTACTTATCCCATTTATTGGTTTTTCTCAAAATATAGATGATTTATTTACTGAGAGAGGAGAAATTTATTTTTCTTTTAATTACGAAAACAGAAACCAATTAAATGAAATTTCTGATATTATTTCTATAGACCATAAGACCAATTCTGAAATCGCATATGCTTATGCTAATAAATCTGAATTTACAGCATTCTTGAAACTTGGAATTGATTACAAAATCGTTAAAAAAGAAATACTAAATTACCCTAATACAACAAAGAGTAATTGGAACTACTACCCAACTTATCAAGAGTATGTAGATATGATGACTGCCTTTGCAGATTCATTTCCTGATATTTGTAAACTACATCATTTAGGAACTTTAAATTCTGGTAGGGAAATACTAATTGTTCAAATCTCAAATAATGTAGGACAAAAAGAAAATGAACCCTCCTTTTTATATACCTCATCTATGCATGGAGATGAATTAGCTGGCTACATTTTGAGTTTAAGATTAGTTGATTATTTATTAAATGGATATGACAATAATCCGAGATTAACTGATTTGATAAATAATATTGATATTTGGATAAATCCTCTTGCAAACCCTGATGGAGCTTATGCTGGAGGCAACCAAGATGTATGGAGCGCAACCAGATATAATGCAAATTGGAATGATTTAAATAGAAATTATCCAGATCCAGAAGATGGTCAACATCCAGATGGCAATCCTTGGCAGGATGAGACTGTTATTTTTATGGGCCTAGCTGATACAGTAAATTTTACAATTTCTGCTAATATGCACGGAGGAGTAGAGGTCTGTAATTATCCATGGGAGACTTGGATCACTTTAGCAGCAGACGATAATTGGTGGCAGTACGTTTCTACAGAATATGCTGATAGTTGCCAAACAAATAGTGGTAATGGTTATTTCAATTATCTAAATGATGGAATTACAAATGGATGGGATTGGTATGAAGTTGATGGAGGAAGGCAAGATTACATGAATTATTTTAGATATTGCAGAGAATTTACTCTTGAGCTTTCGGATGATAAAACACCTAATCCGAACGATTTGCCTTCACTTTGGGATGCAAATTATCCTTCTCTTTTAAATTATATGGAACAATCCTTATTTGGACTAAGAGGCATTGTAACTGATAGTATTACAGGAAATCCATTAAAAGCAAAAGTTGAAATTTTAAATCATGATATAGATAGCTCTCATGTATATTCTAATTTACCAATCGGAAATTATAACAGATATTTATATCAAGGAAATTATGATGTAACTTTTAGTAAAAACGGTTATCATTCTAAAACAATAAACGCCACAATTTTGAATAATGATATTATAATTCAAGATGCTCAGTTAGTGCCTTTTAACACTACTTATATTGCAGAAATAAAACATGTGTTTAAAGAAGGAAAATCATTTGATTTAATGGGGAGGTCAATCAGTGTTACTAAAGGGATACAGATTTCAGAAAAAGAAAAAACACTGATTATTGAATAATGTTTGATGTTGTAATCCTAACTGACAACAGATATGTAAGTCCAAAAAAATGGTTTGGTATATCGATCAGGTTTTACTAAAAGATAAACTACTTAAGACTGCTTTAGAAAAACAAGGGTTAATAGTTTGTAAGAGAGATTGGGCTGACACAAATTTTGATTGAACTTCTACCAAGTACGCCATCTTCCGGACCACATGGGATTATTTGAAAAAAGCAATTTTAAAGCGCTTCTTTTTATGCAAGAATGGATATAGTTTATGATAACAATAACAAACCCTCATTAAGTGAATTGGAACTGATTGAACTTGAATTATGGTTTAGAAATTATCCAAAAGTTGCTGAACTTTTGGCTATAGAAATTGAAAAATTATTTTACTGATAAAAGTAAAATATCAAATTCAATTTCATCCAGGATTAATTTATCTCCTAAATCCTTAAAAAAGTTACCAGAGTTGTATACGATATCCCATTTAGTACGGTCAATTTTAATATTTGCAGCAACAACAAACTCAACTTTATTAATGTTTACTTCTGCATCAAAAGTGATGGGATGGGTGATTCCCTTAATGCTTAAATCCGCAACAATGCTATAGTTATTTCCTTCTGTTTTTGTAGCTTTGGTAATGCTTATGGTAGATAAAGGATACTTATCAACATCAAAGAAATCGTCTGATTTGAGATGTCCTTCCAACATGGCTTTATATTTTTCTGATTCAATATCGGAATTAGTGATAGTTTTCATGTTAAAACTGATTTGCCCACCAACCAGAGTGCTATGCTCAATCATCAAAACTCCTTTTTGAATCTGAATAAATCCTTCATGTCCTTTCGTAATTTTTGAGCCCTTCCACTTTACAGTTGATTTGTGTATATCAACTCTAACATGGTCGGTATGTGGCTTTGTAGCCATTGCAAAAAGTGTTAATACACTTAATAAGGTGGTAAATAATATCTTCTTCATTTCTTTAAATTTTTAGTTTGTTCAAAAATACATATTTTTACATCATAAACTAAAATAATGATAGAGATAAAAAAATTTACTTTTGATGATTCTGAGTTAATGCAAATTGCGCATCAAATTAGACATGAAGTTTTTGTAATAGGGCAAAACTGCCCTGCTGATTTGGAATATGAATTTGAGGAAGAATCTACTCATTTTTTAGTTTTATATAATGGAAAAGCAGTAGCTACAGCACGCCATAGAAAAACCAAAAACGGCTATAAATTAGAGCGATTTGCTGTGCCGAAAAGCCAAAGAGGAAAAGGATACGGAAATGTGGTACTCAAAGCTATCTTAGAAGATTTACAAGGTTTTAAAGGGCTAATTTATATGCATGCACAGATGCAGGTATTGCCTTTTTATAAAAAATTTGGTTTTATAAAAGAAGGGGGGGAATTTGAAGAGGCTGGAATTATGCACTACAAAATGACTCTAAAAAAATAACTAATGACTAGCCACAGAAGAAACAACTTCAGTGGTCCATCCATATTTATCTACTATATTGCCATGCTGTATCTCTCGTAAATTTGCTTTAAGCTTTTTAGCGTAACCATCTTCCATTTTAGGTAATATCATTTTTGTTTCTCCTTGAGTAATAGAGCCAATAAAAATAATTGATACAGCAGTTCCTGTTCCAAATACCTCTTTTAATCTTCCATTTTGGTGCGCCTGTCTCAATTCGCTTATGCTAATAGGTCTTTCTTCCACTTCAATGCCCATATCTTTGGCCAATTTCACCACGCTATCTCTTGTAATTCCTCCTAAAATAGTTTCCGATAATTTTGGAGTAATAAGCTTATCATCTATACGAATCCAGATATTCATGGTGCCAGCCTCTTCTAAATACTCATGATTTTCTGCATCTGTCCAAATGATTTGACTAAACCCTTTTTCCATGGCTAGTTTGGTAGGATAAAAAGATGCAGCATAATTTCCAGCAGCTTTCACAGAACCAGTTCCTCCTTTTACAGCCCTTGTATATTCTTGCTCGAGTAAAACATGCATATCGCCAGCATAATAAGTAGTAGTTGGTGAACATATAATCATAAAAGTATACTCATCTGAAATGGTAGCTTTTATACATTGCCCAGAGGCAAAAATAAAAGGGCGGATATAAAGGGAAAAATTGTCTCCTTCTTTTATCCAATCAGCATCCAAGCTAAGAATTTCGTGTAGTCCATCCATAAAAATCTCTTTTGGGATTTCGGGAATACAAATTCTTTTTGCCGATTTGTTCAAGCGATTAAAATTATCTTCTTCTCGGAACAAAAGCACCTTTCCTTCCACTGTTTTAAAGGCTTTCATTCCTTCAAAAACCGATTGCCCATAATGCAATACTTGTGTGCCTGGCATCATGTTTATTGGCTGATAAGGTTTTATTTCTGCCTCTCCCCAACTTCCATTTTTATATACACAAATTAGCATATGGTCAGAGAAATTTACCCCAAACTTCAGATTATTAAAATCTACATTTTTAATATTTGAATAGCCTTTTGGTGTTATTTTCATGGATTGTAATACTTAAATTGAGAGTGCGAATTTAATAAAAAAGGGGAGCATATTGCTCCCCTTTCTCTAAAACATGTATTCTGAATTAAAGTTTATTTCTTTTTCAGATTACTTAACTACAACTATTCGATCTGTTCTTAGCATATTTCCATTATTATCTTTAATAGAAACTAGGTACTGACCACTATTTAAATCGATATTTTTAAGAATTAAATGATTTCCAGCAGTGAAATTCATTTCGCCAGATTGGTAAACTTTAACACCTAAAATATTATAAATATCCATTGTAATTACAGCTCCTTTATCCAAAGTAAGTGGAACATACATCATATTATTTACAGGATTAGGATAAATGTTCTCCATAGCAAATCCATTATTATTATCAATACCAGTAGATGAAGAAACTTCAAACTGAATGGTTTCATCAAAATAGAACATCTGGTCGCTTACACGGAAAACAGTTATATAAGGAGCTGTTCTTACCGCACTTACATCAGGAGTCCAAGAGAAAGTACCTTCAATTTCGTTACCATTTCCTGTTGGCAAAACATTCAATGTAGCAGGAGCAGTTGTTAAATCGAAAGCCTCCCCAAAGCCAATCATATTTACCACATCATTTACATCAGCATCAGATGCTAAAAGGTGAAGCTGGTAATTTTGATTAGGGCTAAGTACCACATAAGGATAACCCCCAGAATTGGTTGGCACCGATTGCATATTAGAAATTTGAGGCATTGAATTAGAAGTGTCTGGGATAACAATAAATTGCATATCTCTTATCATTGAACCAATATTTACTCCATTTCTAAATTCTTCAATTACAAAGGAAGCCACAAAGTGTCCTACCATATTTGCACTCCAAGTAAGGGCGCCTGTAACAGAATCCAAAGAAAATACAGCAGAAGAGTCAGAATAAGTAGTGTCAGAAAGATATTCGTATCCACTTACTGTACCATTTATAGATAATGGAACATCTAGATGCCATGCAAGTGAATCTCCATCCGGATCAAACGGAAGCGGATTATATTGCCAAAGTGTATGTGCTGGCAAATAAGCAACAGGAGGAGTAGTATAAGAAGGTGAAGAATTTGGATTTAAACTATCAACCGTAAGGAAAGTAGATAACTTCATACTCTCGCTAAGCGGGTTAGACATATTGATAATCGCTCCATTTCTACAACACTCGTCCCAGCTAATTGCATAATAGCCATCTCCTGGCATGGTGATGGTATCGATAAAGGTATAAACCTCTACCCCATACACAGTAATAACGGATGGCATCAAACCACCAGAAGTTGTATCATAGTTTACTGATGAGGTAAATAATAAAATCCAGCCACCGCTTGTATCTTGCTTAAAAACATTAAAGTCGGCAACAAGCCCCATTGGAACACCGATAGTGTCTCTATAAGCAGTAAGCTCGATTTGATAATCGTAACCACCAATATTAGTAGCCACAATTTGCCCACCCATTAGGTGAGTTGCATAAGTGGTAACAGCCATTACTGAAACAAAAAGCAGTGTAATTAGTTTTTTCATGATTTCAAATTTAAAGATTAATATTTTGTGTTTAATTTAATACGACAAATTTATTAGGAAAATACACACTCCACAATAAAAAACAAATAAAATGTGTTTTTGTCTTATGCGTTCAAAATTATATTTTTAACTTTATCCTTCTGAATTTAGTAGTTATTTTATTATTTTCCAAAGTATTTTTTTTAATAGATTAATAATATGTAAAAAGCAAATTACTATATTTGAAAACCTAAAAATACATAAAATTTTGAAAAAACAACTTATTATAACCTCTGATGGCTCGCATTCTTTTTTTGTTCCTGAATTAAATGAAACTTACCATTCCAAACTTGGCGCCATTACAGAGGCCAAGCATGTTTTTATAAAAAATGGGCTAATGGCTGCTAATAAAAAGAAGGTCAATATTTTGGAAGTGGGTTTTGGAACAGGGCTTAATGCACTACTGACTCTTCAAAAAACAAAACAGCAAAACCTAAATATATTTTATAATAGTTTAGAACCTCATCCATTGGAAAAGCAGGAATACATCAAACTAAATTTTGCAGTTTTATTAAACTGCCCACAAGAAGATTTTATAAACTTACATAAATCAGGATGGGGGAAAGAGATAAAACTATCTGAAAACTTTACACTTTACAAAACAGAAGAAAGTGTACGAAATTTCGAAACGGAAAAGAAATTTGATATTATTTACTTTGATGCTTTTGCTCCTGAAAAACAAACGGAAATGTGGACCAAAACAGTTTTTGAAAAAATGTATTTCTTATTGAAAGAAAATGGGTTTTTAGTCACTTATTGTGCAAAGGGAGTTGTAAAAAGAACCTTAAAATCAGTGGGATTGGAAGTAGAAACATTAGAAGGCCCTCCTGGAAAAAGAGAAATGATTAGGGCTAATAAAAAATAGCATCTAGAATGCTTTTAAGCCCTTTGTATGCAAAAAAGAAAACCACTGGAAAAATAAGCAATGCTATCACTATAATGGTGTAACTACCATGCTGCACATTATTAAAACCAATATACAAAAGGTTTGCATCTACCAAAATAGTTAAAGAAGTAGCCGAAAGCCAAATCAGTCCTTTTATGAGTTTATCTTTATCCATTGTAATTATCTACTGCTTTACGCACTGAGCCATATTGGGATAAAAGTTGTTCCGCTTTCTGATAAGAAACTCCTGTTTCTTTCATTATCATTTTTGCACCTCTATCTACTAATTTATTGTTGGAAAGCTGCATATCCACCATTTTGTTGCCTTTTACTTTTCCTAATTTTATCATCACAGCTGTTGAAATCATATTCAGCACCAGTTTTTGAGCTGTGCCGGCTTTCATACGGGTGCTTCCGGTTACAAATTCCGGGCCAACAATTACCTCAATAGAAAAATCAGCAACTTTTGAAAGAGGAGAATTGCTATTGCAAACAATACAAGCGGTGATAATATTTTGTTTTTGGCAATTCTCTAAAGCCCCAATAACATAAGGAGTGGTGCCAGAAGCTGCAATGCCAATCACCACATCATCTTCATTTATATTATGTGACTGTAAATCCATCCAACCTAAATTTTTATCATCTTCTGCAAATTCCACTGCCTTGCGGATAGCCTTATCGCCACCTGCCATTATCCCAATTACCAAGCCATGTACCACTCCAAAAGTTGGCGGGCATTCAGATGCATCTACAATTCCTAATCTGCCAGAAGTTCCTGCCCCAATATAAAACAATCGTCCCCCTTTTTCCATTTTTGGGACAATTGCATTTACCAATTTTTCTATTTGTGGAATTTGCTTTTCAACTGTATGGGCAACCGTTTTATCTTCCTTATTAATGTTGGCTAACAAATCAGCAGTACTCATTTGCTCTAAGGAGTCATAATAGGAATCCGATTCGGTTGTTTTGTTCATTTAGTAAATAGACGGAAATTTTGCAGGATTCGATTCATGCATCATGGCATAAACTTTTTCAAATACATCTTCTACTGATGGTTTGGAAAAATAATCGCCATCTTTTCCGTATGCTGGTCTATGAGCTTTGGCAGCTAAGGTTTGCGGATCTGAATCCAAATAATGATAAGCGTTTTGTTCTTCAATAATTTTTTGCATAATATAAGCAGACGCTCCTCCCGGAACATCTTCATCAACCACAAGCAAACGATTTGTCTTTTTTACACTTTCTACTATATCATGACTTAAATCAAAAGGCGTCAAAGTTTGCGTGTCAATCACTTCAATATTAATACCGACATCTGCCAATAAATCAGCAGCAGAAGTAACTATTTTCCAGGTTGAACCATAAGAAATCACCGTTACATCTGTCCCTTCTCTTGTTGTCTCTACTTTACCCAATGGAACACGGAATTCTCCCATATTATTAGGCAACTTTTCTTTTGCCCTGTATCCATTTAAGCACTCTATAACTATTGCTGGCTCGTTTGCTGCCATTAATGTATTGTAAAAACCAGCAGCTTTTGTCATGTTTCTGGGTACGCACAAATTCACTCCTCTTGTGCCATGAATAATCATGCCCATTGGCGAACCTGAATGCCAAATTCCTTCTAATCTGTGCCCTCTTGTTCGAATAATTACCGGAGCAATTTGTCCACCATGCGTTCTATAATGTAAGGAGGCAATATCATCTGCCATTGTTTGAAAGGCATACAACAGATAGTCCAAATACTGTATTTCAGCAATAGGACGCAAACCCCTTAATGACATACCAATCCCTTGCCCTAGAATTGTAGTTTCTCGGATTCCAGTATCTGCTACTCTTGTTTCTCCAAATTTTTCTTGCAAGCCTTCAACACCTTGATTCACCCCTCCAATTTTTCCAACATCTTCTCCAAAAATCATGGCCTCTGGAATGTTTGCAAACATTTGATGAAAATTATCTCTTAAAATAATCCGAGCATCTACACTCTCTGCATCTGTATCGTAAGTTGGTAAAACTTCTGCTACTTTGCGTGCAGAAGTAGCCGTTTCATTGTATAGTTTACTATTGTATCTTTGCTTATTTTCTGTATTTATTTTAGTAATAAATTGGGAAAGTTTAGATTTTTCAGCCATCTCTTCTTTGGCAATTTTCGCCATAACTTTTCGGGCAATCGACAAATAATCTCTTCTGAAAATACCAAACATTGCGGTTTGTTTTAAGTCCGTTATCCAACTCTCCAATTCTGGAATATTTACTTTTTCTTTTAAAGAGGTTAGAATTTCTAAAACTTCATTGCATTCCTCTTTTAATGGTGCTTGATATACTTTCCAAGCTTCTTTCTTTTCTGCTTTTACAAATTCTTTTACTTCAGATAATATGGTGTCTAACTCCTCTTTTGTTGCAATTTTGCTTTCCACAATCCACTCTCTAAATTTTTTAATGCAATCAAAATCTTCCTCCCATTGCAATCGTTTTTTGCTTTTATACCTTTCGTGCGAACCGGAAGTAGAATGCCCAGTTGGTTGTGTCATTTCTACTACATGCACAATACAAGGAATATGCTCTTCTCGAGCCAGTTTTTCGGCCTTTTCATAAGTATCGATAAGGGCAGGATAATCCCAACCCTTTACTTTCATAATCTCAAATCCTTCTCCTTTTTCATCTCTTTGGAATCCTTTCAACACTTCTGATACATCCGATTTTGTCATTTGCAAATCATTAGCAACCGATATACCATAATCATCATCCCACACCGAAATAACTACCGGAACTTGCAATACGCCAATAGCATTTACTGCCTCAAAAAAGTGACCTTCTGCACAAGAGGAGTTGCCAATAGTAGCAAAAGCCACTTCATTTCCTCCATTAGTAAATTTGGGTTTGTTTTTAGCTAATGCTTCATTTTCTCTATATACTTTGGATGCTTGTGCCAAACCAACCAATCGTGGAAACTGTGAAGTAAGGCAAGCCATATCGGAAGTAGAATTTTTTTGCGCCATTAAGTTTTTCCAGCTTCCATCCTCATTCAAAAATCGTGTTCCAAAATGATTCATCATTTGACGAGAGCCAGAACTAGGTTCAGCTGAAAGCTCAGGGTTTCCGTATAAATGTGAGAACATTTCTCTGGTTGTATATTGTCCCATAGCCATCATAAGGGTTTGATCTCGGTAATATCCAGCGCGAAAATCGCCATTTCTAAACACTTTAGATAGTGCAATTTGAGCTAGTTCTTTGCCATCACCAAAAATACCAAAACTACCCTTTCCAGAGAGCACATCTCTCCTACCTAACAGACTTGCCTCACGGGATTCGTTTATCAATCTGTAATCAGATAATATAGTGTTTTTGAAATCGTTTATTGTCAACATCTTCTTTGTCTGTTCTTTCATGCTCATATTTTAAATATTTAAAAAATCGGAAGGCAAAAATACTCAATAATTCCGATATAATTTAGCTTTTTTAGCTTTGAAAAAATGGTATTAAATAAATCTTATTCATTACTTGTAGTTTAGAAAAAGATATCTATATTCGCAGCCCTTATTAATGAGGACTAATCACGAGATGGTTTAACCAAATAAAAAAAGAAAATGTCAACAAGAATTAGACTACAAAGACACGGGAAAAAAGGAAAACCGTTTTATCATATTGTAGTGGCCGACCAAAGGTCAAAAAGAGACGGAAGACTAATTGAAAAATTAGGAACCTATAACCCTAACACAAATCCTGCAACTATCGAAATTAATTTTGATAGTGCTGTAAATTGGATGCTTAAAGGCGCCCAACCTTCAGATACTGCAAGAGCAATTTTATCCTACAAAGGTGTGATGATGAAAAAACACTTACTGGTAGGGGTTGCAAAAGGTGCTTTTGATGAAGCAGAAGCTGAAAAGAGATTTGAAAGCTGGATGAGTGGTAAAGAAAAGAAAATTGCTGATGAAATAGCTGGTTTGAATAAGGTAAAAATTGACACTGCTAAGGAAAAACTGAAAGCTGAAAAAACAGTGAAGGAAGAAAAAGCAAAAGCAATTGCACTTAAAAATTCCCAACTAAAAGAAGAAGTAGAAGCAGCAGCTGATGCTAAAAATACGGAGGAACCTGAAGAAGTTGCAGAATCTACTGAGGAAACTACTACAGAAGAAACAAAAGTAGAGTCTACTGAAGAAGTTGTTGAAGAAAAAAAGGAAGAAGAAACTGCAACTGAAGAAGTAGTAGAATCATCTGAAGAAAAAGAAGCAGAAGAAACTACTGAAGAAGTTGTTGAAGAAACTGCAACTGAACAAGTAGCAGAAGAAGCTACTGAAGAGGCTGTTGAGGAAACAAAAGCAGAAAAAACTACTGAAGAAGTTGTTGCTGAAAAAAAGGAAGAAGAAACTGCAACTGAAGAAGTAGTAGAATCATCTGAAGAAAAAGAAGCAGAAGAAACTACTGAGGAAGTTGTTGAAGAAAAAAAGGAAGAAGAAACTGCAACTGAAGAAGTAGTAGAATCATCTGAAGAAAAAGAAGCAGAAGAAACTACTGAAGAAGTTGTTGAAGAAACTGCAACTGAACAAGTAGCAG
>ERZ813253.494-NODE-494-length-13888-cov-6.501998_pt1 | contig 13888 bp, 17 predicted proteins | sample MGYA00520893_ERZ813253 | MGnify/ENA primary metagenome ERZ813253 (study PRJEB31669, sample SAMD00080414) | marine metagenome | biome: oceanic hadal pelagic zone biome; feature: marine hadalpelagic zone; material: sea water | place: Pacific Ocean:Izu-Bonin Trench...
ACGGCATACGATATCTGATCGTGACTGGAGTTCAGACGTGTGCTCTTCCGATCTAAAACAAATGATACGAAACAAATACGGGGTTTGTTTCTGATGCAGAATTCCAATGCTTTGAACCGGTATTTGTTAGAGTTATTGGTATTTTTACTTTATCAATGTCTAATTTTACAATCCCCTCTATTGGTATTGTGATTTCTGTGGAATATTCATCTGAATAATCATACTCACCCTTATGACTTGAAGATTGGGCAGTTGAAATTGATATCAAAACATATAGATTGATAAAAATACCAAGAATATACTTAATTCTTATGAGCTTCATACTTATCCACTTTCTAGTATAGCAGTATTTTTAGGCTTCAATCTAAACGTAGTTCTACCTATCTCCTTGTCTAGATTAATGCTTAGCGTGCAATACGATCCTACAAATTGAATTTGATTGCGAACCATCGCTTTCAATATGAGGAATAACATTAACAACCTCTGCGCTTTTAAATCCTGATGCTAGGCACATATCAATTAGTGCTTTTCTATTTGGAGCCCACCAATTACCAACATCACCTATAAATTCATTATTCCCATAAAATTCAAAAAGAGCTTTATCTTCTGAACCTTCAACAATGATAGCTGCCGTTTCAATTACTGCTAATTCACGAGCTATAATGGCAATTCTCTTAATGCATTCAAATGGATTTTCTAAGTGATAGAGAACGCCAAGAAAAAGCACAATTTCAAAACCGCCAATCTCCACAATGTCACAATTCATAAAGTTTAAGACTTTTTGTTCTACTTTGCTGTTTAATAATAAGTGAGCACTATCAAACCCTTTTTTTCCAGGCATATTATGCGGCTTCCAATTTGCAGGAAGACGTTCATAAGGTATAGGTGTTGAGTTGTTATCTAAACAATTTTGATGGTAATTCTGCTGTTCATGCAAATCCATACTCCAAACATAGTGATCAAGAGCACATACTCGTTTCGCGCCTAGTTTTTCACATGCAAACGAAAAATAACCATCCCACGCACCAACATCTAAAACCGTCTTGCCGTCTAATAGAGGGAGTTTTAATCGTGAAAGTTCTAATTTAAGCAACTCACTCGATTTTTGCCCTGGCGTTACCACTCCATTCCCAACATCTATTGAATGGAACCAGAATGGAGTAGAGGCTACTATCTGTTCTATATCCATTGGCCACCCTCACTTATTGTTTGACTAAGCCTAAAAATCTCCTATGAACAGGCCATTATTGTTGCCCATTCTGGCCAGTAGGTTACCATGTTATAATGGAGATCTGGGCGGATTTCTATGCCCCAACGGACCATGTGCAGTGAAAATTCTACTGCACATGGCTCTGTCTAAGCTGCTTTTGACCGCCTGAGCTTCTTGGCAGTGGCACCCGCAATCTCAGCCAGCTGCTTATCAAACTCGCCTTCTTTGACCGCGTTGATACACACGTTGATCACGTCCAGCAGGCTATCCCTGTCGCCAACCTCAATTGTGGGCTTATCATTGCCCAGGTCCAGCAGCTTGGCTCCATAGCGTACTTGGAAATACCAGACACCAGCCGTCTCCCAAAACCACGCACGGACATTTTTGGGTCGATCGACACGCTTCTTATCGCCAGTCTCAGTGTCAGTGACCCAGCCACGCTTCATCACCGTGTAGACCTTGCCGTCCAGCATATGCTCAGCGGTGTGCCGTTGCTCATCCAGTTTTTCCAGCAGCTTGTCACGCCTGCGCATAACGGGATCAACGGTGCTCTTGCGTGATACATTGGTGAACTTCAGTTTCTGCAAATAAGCCATTTTGTGAACTCCATTTTGATTTAGCTATGAATGGCCATTACCGCCAAATCCGCAGAAGGTCTGCCACTTTCGTGCCAAATATGGATGATTTTTTGAATTGGAGCGTTGATCCGTAGATTGAGAGCTGTTGTCACAGCCACACCAGCTCCACAGCCGCCGTATCTCTCTCACCAGCAGCTTTAGCGTATTTCATGCTGTGAACCAGCTCAGCACTCTTTAATCACTGCCAGCGAACGACTATGCAGCGACCATGTGGGTTGTTGTGTTCAAAATGTGTGTGCTGAATTGCAAACAGCGCAATCAATCTCTTGCATTATAGAACTCAGCATGCGAAATGTTGCGCACCATCAAAAACCAAACAGGATCATCCCACATGGCTCTAAAATTAGTGCGCATGAAAAAGAAGCTTTCCGCTTCTAAAAAATCACGCAAAAAAACAGACGTTGAAAAGTTTTCTGATGCAATTGATGTGCAGATACGCTTAGCCGCTGGTGAAACGGTCAAGCAAGGACGTGGCACAGTAAAAAGCTGGGTCTCTGATGGTGCTACATATGGCGAAAAGTTCGTTCTGCTGCCTAAGATTGGCAACACACGACTATGGCCAAAAGCTGCCATGCCATTGAACAGTGACAGCCAAAAAGACGTTACTGCTGTTCTGAGTTCGTTGAAGGCAGAAGTTGCTGATGGAAAGATGTATAATCGTATTTACGCTGTTATTCGCTCTCAAAATAAGAAAACTGCGAAGAAGTAGACTTCACTTAGCACCCTCCTCCATCTCCCAAAACGGTAATCACAATTATCTCATTTAATGAGATCATTGCTCACAGAACCCAAGCTGGCATTACCGTTGCGGGAATGGGACTACGTTTCCTGCCAATATTCCGTCATTGAATATTTCTTTGCGGGGCCGATTTACAACCCGCATTGAAGTCAGCATATCCGCCTGTTGCTGCGGCACCACGTGGCCATAGTGCTTTTCAATCATCTCCACACTGGTTCCCATGTTTCTTGCCAGCACATAGACATCCACATTGACCCCATACAGAAGACGGAACGTGGCGTAGGTATGGCGGAAACTGTAGGCAGTGCGGTTACGGTCAAAATTATCTTTACGTAAACCAGCATATTCCAGCAGCTTGTTTACGGGTCGTTCCAAAGCCCTGTAAAATTCACCCCAGTAATTGGCAAACACGTAATCATCATCGCCAACGTACTTGCTCATCTCCCGCCAGCGCTCAATCGTACGCAAAGCGCCAGGCATTGGCACACATTGTCGCTCACCTGTTTTGGTTAGGGGATGGACATGGACCAGCAACAATTCCATTCCATCGTTAGAAGTGAATGTGCTGAGATGTTTCCATTTCAACGACTTGGTTTCTTTTGGCCGCAGACCGCTTTGGATACTGAACAAAACAAAGTGCCTGACCATTTCTCGCTGATACACAAGGTCTGGCTTCTCATGCTCCCTGCACCAGCTCCGCATTTTGCGGCATAGGCGCCTGTATTCTTCTACTGCGAATGCTGGGCGACGATTGCGAACCAGTTTGACTGGCATCTCAATTTGAGGCCTGCGCCGTATCAGGCTTTCACGTTCACACCATTTAAAGAATTGGTTCAGTGTGTCGCGTTCCATATACAGCGTGGATGAACTGGCTTTCTCTCTGGCATTTGGGTGATCCAAAGTGGATGCTGGTGATTGCCTCCACTCCCAATATTGCGCCAAAACAGTTTCATTGATCTGTGTAAGGTCGTGTTGATTGAAATGGCGGAAAAGGTAACGTCGTCCCGTGTCTTTATGCCACTGCACCCTCTCCGCCGACATAAAGGCAGAACGAGCTTCAATCCACTCCCCAAAAGTCCGCTCAAAGTTTCGCTCACGCACTGGCATATCGTGCTGAATTTTGAACCTGATTTCGTTGAACAGGTCCAGTGCGACTTTCTTGGCTTCGTCTATGTCAGTCTTTTTTGTGCTCTTAGTGACGTAGCCACCATTGTTAGGAACCAGCAGGCGACACTGCCATCGCCCACTTGGGCTATCTGCTCGTTGGTACAGCAAGACAGAACCACCCTCTAACTCCACTGCATTTTGATACCAATTTTCGTTCAAATTGATCGCCATTTGGTGAATGTTGACAAGGTCTCTGTGAACGTTTTGTGAAGGTCTCACCTATAATGTTCACAAAATCAATACTACACGTATTATAGTTCAACATGTTAGTCGTTTTTGTGAACATTTTGTGAATGTTTGGATATTTGTAACATATTGTTTTTATTGTTTATTATTACATACTTAGGTAGTTCTGGCAGAATTTGCAGGTCAGGTTGCAGCCCGCCGTGCCGAAGGACAGCACCGGGGTGCCGGGCAGGAAATGATTGAGCGGTTTCTTCTCGATGGGATCGACGCAGAAGCCGCTCGAGCGGCCGTAAGTGGTCAGCACGATGGCGTCGTCCTCGCGCGCCCGCACGAAACATAACCCGCGCTGGCCCTCGTTGAGCTTGCAGTAACGCGGGCAGATGTCGCACTGGATTCGGCCGTCGTCGAGGGCGTGCCAGTATTTCGTGGCGGCGAATTGAGTTTCCATCATGGTGGTCTAGTATAGAATGGTTGGCGGAAAGGGGTATCGACATTGGCTTCCATGGCAACAGTGCGGCCGCCCGCCGTGGCCGGGGCGTTTTATCCCGGTGACGCGGACGAACTCGACGGCGCGGTGCGCGGCCTGCTCGCCGCCGCCACGGCGGTTGACGGGGCGGTGCCCAAGGCGATCATCGCGCCCCATGCGGGCTATGTCTATTCCGGCGCCGTCGCCGCCGAGGCCTATGCCTGGCTCGCCGCGGCCCGCGATGTCATCACGCGCGTGGTCCTGGTCGGCCCGGCCCACCGCATGCCGTTTCGTGGCATCGCGGCGAGCGGGGCGAGCGCCTTCGCGACGCCGCTCGGCGAGGTTCCGCTCGACGCCGAGGCGACCCAGCGGCTGATGGCCCTGCATCATGTGGTGGTGCTCAACGAGGCCCACCGGCTGGAGCACAGCCTGGAGGTCCACCTGCCCTTCCTGCAACGCACTCTCGGCGACTTCAAGCTGGTTCCCCTGGTCGTCGGCGACGCCACGGCCGCCCAGGTCGCCGAGGTGCTGGAGCTGCTGTGGGGCGGGCCCGAGACCCTGATCGTGATCTCCTCGGACCTCAGTCACCAGCTCGATTACGAGGCGGCGCGAACCAGTGACGCCGCGCTCTGCAAGGCGATTGAAAACTATCGGCCCGATCAAATCGAGGGGCCTCAGGCCTGCGGCCGATTGCCCATCATGGGGCTGCTCGAGATCGCCCGCGCCCGCGCCATGGAGGTCGCCACCCTCGACTTGCGCAATTCAGGCGATACCGCCGGCCCGCGCGACCATGTGGTCGGCTATGGCGCCTGGATATTCCGCGAGACCACGGCCCCGGACGCAGAGCGGAAAAGCGACCCCGTCGATACCGACCCTGGCGATACCGACGCCGCCGCCGAGATCATCGCCGGCCACGGCCCTGCCCTGCTGCGTATCGCCATGAGTTCCATGGCCTATGGCATGGCGAGCGGCAAGCCCTTGAAAACCGATCCCGGCCTTTATGCGCCGAGCCTGGGTGACACGGTGGCGAGCTTCGTCACTCTCCATCTGGATGGGAAATTGCGCGGCTGCATCGGCTCGCCCCAGGCGGTCAAGCCCCTCGCGGTCGATATCGCCGACAACGCCTTCGGCGCGGCCTTCAAGGACCCCCGCTTCAAGCCCCTGACGATCGGCGAATTGGCGCGTATCGAATTCGACGTTTCCGTGCTCAGTCCTCCCACGCCCATAGCCTTCGCATCGGAAGCAGAACTGATCGCGGGCCTGCGGCCCCAGCGGGACGGCCTGATAATCCGCCAGGGCGAGCGCCGCGCCCTGTTCCTGCCCTCGGTCTGGGAAAGCCTCCCCGTCCCAGCGGAATTTCTCGCCCAGCTCAAGAAAAAAGCCGGCATCGACGCCAATCAATCAACAGCAGGCCTGTCGGCGTCGCGATTCACTGCCGCCAGTATGGCCTATTCAGAATTGGGCAAAAACTGATTCGCCCGGCCGTTAATCAGCTCTTTTCGAGGGCGCCCAGTATATCGCGCAGATATTCGCGGACCTTCACGGCAAGATAGAGTATGCCGAACATCGGCAGGCCAAGAAAAAGTGTGCCCCACATCAAGATCAGAATCTCTACTTGGGCGACGCCGAGCATGATCCAGACCGCGCTGACCATACCAAGGATGATGCTGACAAAAATTCCCGCGACCGACGATATTTTGAGCAACGATGTCAGTTGTGTCGATGCTTGCATTATGAAGCTCCTTTTGTTGAAACCGTCCCAATGGCGACAACCATAGCGTAAATCGCCCCGAAATGAACACCGATTCCAACTTGGCGCGTCCCGAGCCATCGGGCATAATCACGGCCCCAAGGGCAAGGCGCGATTGAATGTTTTCGAGCCGCCGTTGTCCGGGACAATCCGCCAACGGCAAATGCCGAGATGCACGAGGAACGAAGTGGTCCGCACAATCAGTTTATTCGGCCTGTTGTTCGGCGTCTGGCTCCTTCTCTCGGGCTTCTTCTCGCCCTTTTTTCTGGGCCTTGCCGTGATCTGTTGCGCTCTGGTGGTGATCATCGCCAGGCGCATGGACAGGGTCGACGGCGATCCCCTGTCCTTCTCGATCAAGGGCCGGGCGATTGGCTATATCCCCTGGCTCGCCTGGCAGATTGTGCGCGCCAATATCGACGTCATGCGCCTGGTCCTGCAACGCGACATGGCGATTGACCCACAGCTCGAATGGGTCCCGGCCGGCCAGAAAAGCGATCTTGGAACGACGATCTACGCCAACTCGATCACCCTGACGCCGGGCACCGTTTCGACCAGTGTCGAGTCGGGGCGCATTCTGGTCCACGCCCTGACGGCCGAGGGCATCGCCGAGCTGCGCGCCGGCGCCATGGACGCGGCCGTGCGCGAATTGGAAAGTTGAGCGCCATGTTCGCTTTCGCCGCGGCGGCGATCACCCTGGCCATGGTGTTCTCCCTGCTCCGCGCCTTCTATGGACCGACGGTGTTCGACCGCATCCTCGCCGTCAACGTGTTGGGCACCAAGACCGTGCTGATGATCGCGGTCATCGGCTTCCTCACCGGCCGGCCCGATTTCCTCGATCTCGCCCTGGTCTATGTGCTGATCAATTTCATCGCCACCCTGGCGGCGCTGAAGCTGTTCAAATACGGCCATATGGGAGATCGGCGCCTGGCAGACGGAACCCCGGTTGACGAGACCCCGGTAGATGAAATCCAGGGAGATGACTCGTGAGTCTTATCGCCGATGTCATGAGCTGGGCGTTGCTCGCCGGCGGCTCCTTCTTCATTCTGACCGGCAGTATCGGTCTGCTGCGCATGCCGGATTTCTTTACCCGGACCCATCCGACGGGGCTTGTCGACACCCTGGGCGCGAGCCTGATTATCGGCGGATTGATCCTGCAAAGCGGCTTCACCCAGGTCTCCATCAAGCTGGTGCTGATCCTGATCCTGCTGTTCCTGACCAGCCCCACCGCGACCCACGCCCTGGCTCAGGCTGCCCTGGCCAGCGGCCTCAAGCCCTGGCGCAAGCCCGCCGTTAGCGAAGAAGCTCAGCCGGAGGATGAGGCATGATCTTCGTGGTGCCCGATGTCCTGCTGCTGGCCCTGCTGCTGGCCACCGCCTTCGCCGTGGCGCGGCTCAGCAATCTCATCGCCGTGGTCATGCTGCTCGGGCTGTACAGCCTGCTCATGGCGTTGGTCTGGGTGGTGCTCGATGCGGTCGATGTGGCCTTTACGGAGGCCGCCGTGGGGGCCGGCATCACCACCATCCTGATGCTGTCGGGAGTGGCGCTGACCGGCGCCGAGGAAAAACCCCGCAAGCGCCAGCGGTTTTCCTGGGCATCCCTGGCCATTGTTCTCGCCACCGGCGCAGCCCTGATCTACGCCACCTCCGACATGCCCCATCTCGGCGATCCCGACGCGCCGATCCATCGCCATGTGGCGCCGCGTTACATCGAGGACTCGCCCCGCGAAATCGGCATTCCCAACCTCGTCACCGCGGTGCTGGCGAGCTATCGGGGCTATGACACCCTGGGCGAGATCGTGGTGGTGTTCACCGCCGGGGTCTCGGTGCTGGTTCTCCTGGGCGCCGCCTCGCGCCGCCGGGAGGACGAGGAAAGCCCTGAGGACGAGGCATGAACGAGTTTATCGTGCTCCGCGTCGTCACCAAGGCGCTGATCCCTTTCATCCTGCTGTTCGGCCTGTATGTGCAGACCCATGGCGATTTCGGGCCCGGCGGCGGCTTCCAGGCGGGGGTGATCTTCGCGTCGGCGTTTATTCTCTACGGCCTGGTTTTCGGCATCGCTGCGTTGCGCCGGGTGTTTCCATCGCGCCTGCTGCTGTTGCTGGCCGGCCTGGGCGTCCTGATTTTCGCCGGGGTCGGGGTGGTTACCATGTTCATGGGCGGAAATTTTCTCGAATACGCGGTCCTGGCGGGCGACCCGGCGTTCGGCAATCACATCGGCATCTGGCTGGTCGAGCTCGGCGTCGGCATGACCGTGTCATCGGTGATGGTGACGATTTTCGTGAGTTTCGCTGATTTCGATGCGTCCACCGGGCGCTCCCGTTAAGATGGCTAGTCCCGAAACTTTAGGCTTCCTCGGCCATTATAATTACTGGGTCGCCATCGCGTTGATGATGATAGGGCTCTATCTGGTCATCGCGCGGGGCAATCTGGTCAAGAAACTGGTCGGGCTGAACATCTTCCAGACCGCGGTGTTCCTGCTCTACATCACCATGAGCAAGGTTGCCGGGGGCACGGCGGCCATCCTCAAGGAAGGTTTTGAGCTCTACTCCAATCCCCTGCCGTCCGTGTTGATCCTCACCGCCATCGTCGTCGCCGTATCGACAACGGCGGTCGCCCTGGCGATCATCGTGCGCATCAAACACGCCTATGGGACCATCGAGGAAGACGACATCCTGGCGCGGGACGGCGAGCCATGATCGCAGCGAATTTACCGGCCCTGCAAATCATCGTTCCGCTGATTTCGGCGCCGCTTTGCGCGATCTTGCCCACCGGCCGGATCGCCTGGCTGCTGGCCACCTTGGTGTCCTGGGTCACCCTGATCATTGCCGGGCTGCTGCTCGCCGAGGTCACGACGAACGGGGCGATTGATTACGAAATGGGCGGCTGGGCGGCGCCCTGGGGCATCGCCCTGCATGTCGACCGGCTCGGCGCCCTGGTGCTGGTCATCGTCACCGGCATCGGCGCCCTGGTCAGCCCGAGCTTCTATCTCAGCATCGGACGCGAGGTGCGCGCCGACCGCCAGCCGCTGTTCTATAGCGCCTATCTGCTGGCCTTGACCGGCATGCTCGGCATCGCCATCACCGGCGACGCCTTCAATCTCTACGTCTACCTGGAAATCGCCTCCCTGGCGAGCTACACCCTGGTCGCCCTGGGCTCCGACCGGCGCGCCCTGACCGCCGCCTTCCAGTACCTCATCCTCGGCACCATCGGCGCCACCTTCATCCTGATCGGCGTCGGCCTGATCTACATGATGACCGGCACGCTCAACATGGCGGACCTGGCGGAGCGGCTGCCGGCCCTGTGGGACGCGCGCCCGGTGCGCGCCGCCTTCGCCTTCATCATCGTCGGCGCCGGGCTGAAGTTCGCCCTGTTCCCGCTCCATTGGTGGCTGCCCAACGCTTATACCTATGCTCCCTCGACGGTCTCGGCGTTCCTCGCCGGAACGGCGACCAAGGTCGGCGTACTGATCCTGATGCGCTTCGTCTACGGCGTGTTCGGCGTGACCTTCGCGTTCGAGGTCATGCCGCTCGGCGAAATCCTCACCGCCCTCGCCCTGATCACCATCCTGTTCGGCTCCCTGGCCGCTATTTTCCAGGACAACCTCAAGCGCATGCTGGCCTATTCGAGCATCGCCCAGGTTGGCTATATCACCCTCGGCATCGCCATGGGCAATCTCAACGGGCTGGTCGCCAGCCTGGTTCATCTGTTCAATCACGCCGCCATGAAAGGCGCCCTGTTCCTCGCCCTGGCGGCGGTTTTCTATCGGGTCGGCGCGGTCGATATGGCCTCGATCCGCGGCCTCGGGCGGCGCATGCCCTATACCATGGCGGGTTTCGTGATCGCCGGCGCGTCCCTGGTCGGCCTGCCGCTCACCGTCGGCTTCATCAGCAAATGGTATCTCCTGCTCGCCGCCGTCGAGACCGGCCAATGGACGGTCGTCGCGGTGATCGTTTTCAGCTCCCTGCTCGCCCTGATTTATATCCTGCGCGTTGTCGAGGCGGCCTATTTCCAGCCTGCGCCTGACGGTGCGGTCGAGAGTGGCGAGGCGCCGCTGACCATGCTGGTGCCGCTCGGGCTGCTGGCCTTCGCCTGCCTCTATTTCGGCATCGACACCGGCCTCACGGTCGGGGTGGCGAAGGTCGCGGCCCTCGGCCTGTTGGGAGGCTATCTATGAACCCCTCACCCCTGGTCATTCTGGCGGTGGTGACACCGGCCGTGGGCGCCTCTCTGATCTGGGTATTCAGGGACTGGGCCAACACACGCGATGCGATTTCCCTGATTGCCGGCGCGGCGCTCCTCTATATCGTCCTCACCCTCTACCCGGACGTCGCCGACGGCCTGCGCCTGTCGTCGAACTTCGGCGAGCTGCTGCCCGGCCTCGAAATCGCCTTCGTGGTCGAGCCCCTGGGCATGCTGTTCGCCCTGGTCTCGAGCAGTTTATGGATCGTCACCACGGTCTATTCCATCGGCTATATGCGCCATCAGCAAGACGCCAATCAGGCGCGCTTCTTCATGTTCTTCGCGCTCTCCATCTCGGCCGCCATCGCCATCGCCTTCGCCGGCAACCTGTTCACCCTGTTCATCGCCTATGAGATGCTCACCCTGGTGACCTATCCCCTGGTCGCCCATTACGGCACGGATGCAGCGCGGCGCGGCGCCCGGGTCTATCTCGGCCTGCTGATGGCGACCTCGATCGGCTTTCTGCTGGTCGCCATCATCGCCACCTGGAGCATCGCCGGCACCCTCGAATTCATCCCCGGCGGCATCCTTGCCGGCAAGGCCGAGCCCTGGGTTTTGAGCCTGCTGCTGGCGCTTTATGTGTTCGGTATCGGCAAAGCGGCGGTCATGCCGTTCCACCGCTGGCTGCCCTCGGCCATGGTCGCCCCGGCCCCGGTCTCGGCGCTTCTCCATGCGGTCGCCGTGGTCAAGGCCGGGGTGTTCACCATTCTCAAGGTGGTGGTCTATGTCTTCGGCATCGATCTGCTGGCCGACATCGGGGCGCGTGAATGGCTCATGTATATCGCGGGGGCGACCGTGCTGATCGCCTCCCTGGTGGCGCTCCGCGAGGACAACCTCAAGGCGCGCCTCGCCTATTCGACGATCAGCCAGCTTTCCTACATCGTGCTCGCCGCCATGCTTGCAAGCAGCCTCGGCATCATGGGCGGCGCCATGCATATCGCCACTCACGCCTTCGGCAAGATCACCCTGTTCTTCTGCGCTGGAGCGATCTACGCGATGACCGGCGAGATCGAGATCAGCCGCATGCGCGGCATCGGCCGGCGCATGCCGTGGACCATGGGAGCCTTCGCCGTCGCCGCGATTTCGATGATCGGTCTGCCGCCCACCGCCGGGTTCGTCAGCAAGTGGTACGTGCTTCTCGGCGCGCTCGACGCCGGTCAAATGGTGGCGGTCGCCATCATCGTCGCCAGCACGCTGTTAAACGCGGCATACTTCCTGCCCATCATTTACGCCGCCTTTTTTGGCGCCGAGATGGAATACCAACGCGGCGGGCGCGGCGAGGCGCCGACGGCAATGATCGCCGCCATGACCACCAGCGCGGCAATCGCCCTCCTTCTCTTCCTGTTTCCCGGCGCCCTCCTCGGGCTCGCCAGACAACTCGTCGGAAGTTTGCCATGACGGCGCCCCTGCCGCATGACGAGCGCGACAAGCACTGGCTGGTGCGCCGAAGCACGATCCGCATCCTGTGGATCGTCTCGAGCCTGGTGCTGGCGATCACCGTTCTCTTCGACTTGGCGGTTGATCAATACGAGATCTTCGGCGTCGATGGCACGTTCGGTTTCGCCGCGTGGTACGGATTCCTGACCTGCGTAACGATGGTCCTCGCGGCCAAGGGCCTGGGGTTCTTCTTGAAACGCTCCGATCGATACTATGACGATTCTTGACGCGATTTCCCCCGGGCTTGTGCTCATCCTCGGCGCCTTCGCTCTGCCGGCGGCGCGCGGTGGCGTTCGCCGCGCGTTGATTTTGGGCTTGCCGCTCGTCACGCTCGGGCTGGTCTGGCTGGTTCCTGACGGCCCCGTGTTAACCGTCGGCTTCCTCGATTATACGCTCACCCCGATCGAAGGCACGACGCTGGGCCGCCTGTTCGCCACCATCTTCGCGCTCATGGCGTTCGCGGGCGGACTCTATGCCATGGCCCAGGCGCGCGTTGTCGAGCTGTCGGCGGCGTTCATCTACGCCGGCAGCGCCATCGGCGTCGCCTTCGCCGGCGATCTCATCACCCTGTTCGTGTTCTGGGAAGTCATGGCGATCGGCTCGACCCTGGTAATCTGGTCGACCGGCACGAACAGCGCCTATCGCGCCAGCTTGCGTTACGCGATGATCCACCTGCTCGGCGGCGTGGTGCTGATGGTCGGCATCATCGCCCAGGTCGCCGAGACCGGCTCGGTCGACTTCGCGGCCATGCAGGCGGACAGCTTCGCGCGCTGGTTGATCCTCATCGGCTTTCTGGTCAATGCCGGGGCGCCGCCGCTGTCTGCGTGGATTCCCGACACCTACCCCGAGACCAGTCCCTCGGGCGCCGTGTTCCTGTCCGCCTTCACCACCAAGACCGCCGTTTACGTGCTGCTGGTGGGCTTCCCCGGCGCAGAAATTCTGCTGTGGATCGGGCTCTACATGGTGTTCTACGGCATCCTCTATGCGCTGCTGGAGAACGACATACGCCGCATCCTGGCCTATTCGATCGTCAATCAGGTCGGCTTCATGGTCGTCGGCATCGGCATCGGCACACCGATGGCGCTTAACGGCGCGGCGGCGCACGCCTTCGTCCACATCATCTACAAGGCGCTGTTGCTGATGAGCGCCGGCGCGGTGGTGCACCAGACCGGCAAGCGCAAATGCACGGACCTCGGCGGCCTCTTCCAGTCGATGCCGATGACGACCCTGTGCGGCATTATCGGCGCGCTGGCGATCTCGGGTTTCCCGCTGACCTCGGGTTTCATCTCGAAGAGCATGGTCAGTCAGGCGGCCGGCGACGAGTACTTCGCTTTCATCTGGTTCATGCTGGTGGCGGCGTCGGCGGGAGTTTTCCTCCATGCCGGCATCAAGTTTCCGTGGTTCGTCTTCTTCCAGACGGACTCGGGTCTCAGACCCCCCGACCCGCCGTGGAATATGCGTTGGGCAATGTATCTGTTCGCCTTCCTGAGCATTGCCCTCGGCGTTTATCCCGCGCCGCTCTATGCCTTGCTGCCCTATCCCGTGGATTACGTGCCTTACACGGTGGGCCATGTGGTGTTCCAGTTCCAGCTCCTGCTTTTCTCGGGTCTCGCCTTCTTCGTCATGCTGCCGCAGATGCGGCGCACACTGACGATTTCCCTCGATATCGACTGGTTCTACCGCCGTGCCGGCCTGCGGCTGGCCCTCGGCATCGGCGCCATAATTGGCCGCGCCGACCATGCCATGCGCCGCGCGGCCCTCGACGGGTTGGACGATGTCATCACCGCCGTGCGTCACTATTGCGGCCCCCAGGGCGCCCTGGCGCGCAGCCTGTCGACCGGCGCCGCGACCCTGTGGGTCGCCGTGCTGCTCGGGATTTCCCTGGTGATTTATTATGCGAGGGGCTGATGGAGCTTAACGGCGAATTCCATATAGCGGCGGACCGCGAGACCGCCTGGCGGGCGCCCCACGATCCGGAGCGACTCCGCCCGGCGGTGACCGGCTGCCAGCCCGTGGAGACGGCCGCGGCCACCGAGTCCCCGCCCACGGTGACGCCC
>ERZ813253.498-NODE-498-length-13870-cov-4.447501_pt1 | contig 13870 bp, 7 predicted proteins | sample MGYA00520893_ERZ813253 | MGnify/ENA primary metagenome ERZ813253 (study PRJEB31669, sample SAMD00080414) | marine metagenome | biome: oceanic hadal pelagic zone biome; feature: marine hadalpelagic zone; material: sea water | place: Pacific Ocean:Izu-Bonin Trench...
CCTTAGACTCTTCAACTTTAGCAGCGGGTGAAAGCGTCACGCCCAATGAAAGGGCTGCCTCGATCACTGTTTGAATGGATTTATTGGTGCGAGAAACAAGTTGGCCCTTTGGCGTAATTCGAACCTTTAATTCATCTGCGAACTTCACCAACAAGCGGTTTCGATGACCAACGTTGACACGTTCTTTTTTTGTTTTAGATCGAGGCTTAAGCGTTTGTGTTTGTGTGAGTTCTTCACCACTGCGCAAGTTTCCACTTTCGAATCCATCTAAGATCGCATGGATTATTGGGTCAATTCCACGTTTTGGTTGCTCTGTTCTAATAACTTCTGCTGTCAATGTTCCTGCAAGAAGTGTGCATGCAAATGCTGCGATTGCGATACAAGTTCTGATGGTTGATGATCCGATGATGTTGTTTGAATGCTGCATAAACTAGCCTTCGTAAGTGCATGCCCCTACAGGGGTTTTGTAAAGTAAATTGACCAATAAAAAGTGGTCGAACAGAAAGGAGCAGGCAGGCGTAAGCTACAAGCCCAAAACTGCATGCGTTAGGTACCTGATGATACTCCCATCGTCTGATAAGTGTATGCTTTTTTTTCGATTTTGAGCAAAAAAACGAGCCCTCCCTTACGGGAAGGCTCGTTGAGAAAATCTGAAATATGCTAAGAAACTACGTCACGCTTTTGTGACTTGGACGCTTGCTGGGGGTGTCTCAACTTGGACGGTGGGACCACCTCTTTGAGCGCCCATTGCCTCAGCCTTTTCAATGACATCGTGCATCATTTGTACATCTTCATCTTCCTCGATGACTGGAGGCTCGACGAGATGTTTGACTCTCATCGTGTGGTAGGGATCGAAACCGGTTCCTGCTGGGATGAGGTGGCCAAGAAGTACATTTTCCTTCAGACCCTTGAGGGTATCAACAGCGCCTCGAAGCGACGCTTCTGTAAGTACCTTGGTGGTTTCTTGGAATGAGGCTCCTGAGAGGAAAGATTCAGATTGCAACGCAGCCTTTGTGATTCCAAGAAGGAGTGGCTTGCCTGTTGCTTTCTTTGGTCTTGATGTCTTTGCGGGAGCCTTGCCTTCCGCATCAGCAACTGCATTGGCTTCCTTAATGTCAGCCTTGGGCACAAGATCACCAACAGTGAACCCGGTATCCCCAGCATTTTTGATAAGCAAGCATGCATCCAAGTGTGCATTGGCATTACGGAAATGATAGCGCTCGATGATGTCAAGTGGAAGAAGTTCAGTGTCCCCAGACTTTTCAACTTGTACCTTACTGAGCATGCGTGAAAGAATCACTTCGATGTGCTTGTCTGAAACAGGTACACCTTGGGCTCGGTAAACATTTTGGACTTCAGAGATGAGGTAGGTGTAGAGTTCTTCTTCACCGTTAATGTCCAGAATGTTGTTCGGATCCCGAGGACCTTCAGTAAGCGTTTCGCCTGCTTGAACAAGATCACCTGTGTGTACCAGTAGGTGCTTTCCTTGTGGAACAAGATGTTCTACTGGGTCGCCATTTTCTGGAATTACATGAAGGACCATCTTGCCTCGTTTTCGATCTGCTTGCAATTCCACTTTTCCGGAGATTTGAGCAAGAATTGCTGGTTCTTTTGGAACCCGTGCTTCGAAAATTTCTGTAACCCGTGGAAGACCGCCAACGATGTCAGCAGTACCTGCAACTTCACGTGGACGACGAGCAAGCATCTGTCCTGTGACAACCGATTCGCCTTCCTTGACTTCGATCCGAGCCTTTGCTGGAAGGTGATGGAAGTCGAGCGTACGGTCATTATCATCTTGAATAAGAATTTGTGGATGAAGGTCACCGGTATGTTCAGTAACAATGAGTTCGATGTTACCTTTGCTCTCCTCTTTGCGAAGAGTAGTACCAATTTCAATGTCTTGGAACACAATTTTACCAGTTTTTTCTGCAAGAATTGGAGTACGGTGAGGATCCCATTCGACAAGAATGTTACCCTTTTTCACTTTCGTGCCAGATTTAATGCGTACAGTTGCACCATAAGGAACGCGGAATGCATTATCAAGTTCGCGTCCTTTGTCATCGACAATGATCAATTCACCAGTTCGTTTCAGAACGATGAGATGCCCTTCGTTGTTTTCAGGAAGTGGAACTTCATTGCAATCACGTAATATCATTGTTCCTGTTTGCGTCGCCTTGTAATTTGTTTCAACAAATTCACGGGACGCAACACCACCTGTGTGGAATGTACGCATTGTCAATTGTGTACCAGGTTCACCAATTGATTGTGCTGCAATCGTACCAACTGCCATGCCTTCTTCTACAAGATCACTTGTTGAGAGATCATTGCCGTAACAAAGTGCACAACACCCATAGGGTGATTCACAAGTCAATGGGGAACGAACTTGTACTGCGTCTATATTGAGTTTGCCAAGTGCTTCAGCAATACTTTCATCGATGACTTGCTTGTCAGCAACAATGGTTGTGTCGGTGACGGGGTTCATGATGGTTTGCATACTTGTGCGACCTTTGATGAGTTCGTGCAGTGGGACATGCACTTCATCACCTTTGTACACGGCACGTTTCGTTACACCGCGTTTGGTACCACAGTCGAATTCATTGATAACAACCGACTGAGCAACGTCGTACAATTTCCGAGTGAGGTACCCAGAGTCAGCAGTTTTAAGCGCTGTATCAGCCAATCCTTTACGAGCACCGTGGGTTGAAGAGAAGTACTCTAGAACGTTCAAACCTTCACGGAAGTTTGCTCGAATTGGGGTCTCAATAATTTCACCACTTGGTTTGGTCATCAATCCACGCATGCCAGCAAGTTGTTGCATTTGGCTAATGTTGCCTCGTGCACCAGATATTGACATGAGATAAACAGGGTTGAGGTATCTGACACCATCAGAGGAATCAATTTCGCACTCAGAGTTGTTTTCAGGATCGCGACGATCTAGTTCTAAAGTTTTAATAAGTTCGCCAGTAAGTGATTCACGACAGTGTGACCAAAGGTCAAGCAACTGGTTGTGACGTTCTTGGTTGGTGATCGCACCCGCGGCAGTTGCTGCTTCAATGCGGTCAACCTTCGTTTGCGTTTTGTCGATCAACTCTTGTTTGGTAGAGGGAATTCGCAAATCAGTAATCGCGATCGAAATGCCCGACCACGTTGCTGCCTTAAAGCCAATTTCCTTCATGTCATCAAGGAGCGTGAGAGTTCCAGAACGGCCTATGATGTCGTATGTGTCATCGATAACGCGGCTGCATCCCTTTTTGGTGAGCGAGCAGTTATAAAACGGCATGCCTTGTGCTAAAATTTCGCTGAAGAGGACACGTCCAACCGTTGTAACGATTCGTGCATTCTCAGGCATCGGTGCAATTTCACCCTTTTCTTCAGAAACAACGGTGGGATACCGTGGAAGTCGAACTTGAATGCGTTCTTGCAAATTAATGCGATCAAAGTCATACGCGAGCAATGCTTCTTGAGCATTGCGAAACTTCATCAGTTCATTGTCGCTACGCGTATCGTTGTCGTCCATGTGCGTTAAAAAGTAGACGCCCATGACGATGTCTTGACTTGGTGAAACAATCGGGTTGCCGTTTGCAGGCGAGAAAATATTATTCGTCGCAAGCATGAGGACTTGAGATTCGGCCTGAGCTTCAACAGAAAGCGGCAAGTGAACTGCCATTTGGTCGCCGTCGAAGTCTGCGTTGAAACCAGTACATACAAGTGGGTGAAGCGTGATTGCCTTGCCTTCGACGAGGACTGGTTCAAACGCTTGAATACCCATACGGTGCAGGGTTGGTGCACGGTTGAGCATCACTGGGTGTTGATAAATAACTTGTTCAAGAATGTCCCAAACTTCAGGTTCGCGGCGATCGAGCATGCGTTTGGCTGACTTGATCGTGTCGGCTAACCCCTGTTCTTTAAGTCGTCGAATAATAAATGGTTGGTACAACTCCAACGCAATTTGCTTTGGAAGACCACATTGATTGAGTTTAAGTTCTGGTCCAACAACAATGACTGAACGTGCGGAGTAATCGACGCGTTTACCGAGCAAGTTTTCGCGGAAGCGACCTTGCTTACCTTTAATCATGTCAGTAATTGACTTGAGTGGTCGGTTCGAACTACCAAGAACTGGTCGCCTGCAGCGGCCATTGTCAAACAACGCGTCAACTGCTTGTTGAAGCATCCGTTTTTCGTTACGAATGATCACTTCTGGAGCATTGAGATCCATCAATTTCTTAAGACGGTTATTACGGTTAATAATTCGCCTATAAAGATCGTTGAGGTCACTTGTTGCAAAATTGCCAGATTCAAGAAGCACAAGTGGTCGTAGTTCTGGTGGAATCACTGGAACTACTTCAAGAATCATCCATACTGGATTGTTTCTACTACTACGAAGTTGTTCAACAAGTTTCAGACGTTTCGCAAGATCTTTTGTCTTTTGTTTAGAACGAGTTGCAGCGAGATCTTCACGAAGTTGCTGTGCAAGTTCGGTGAGATCGGTTGACTCGATTAATTCACGAACTGCATCAGCGCCCATGACGGCGCGGAATGGTCCATACCCACCCTTTGTCGTAATTTCTCGATACTCATCTTCAGTGATGACTTCGCGGTACTCTTTTTCGGTATCACCCGGATCAAGGACAACATAGTCTTGGAAGTAAATGATCTTTTCAAGATCAGATGTTTTCATACCAAGCAGGGTGCCAAGACGACTTGGCAGCGCCTTGAAGAACCAAATGTGAACAACAGGAGCAGCCAAATTGATATGCCCCATGCGTTTTCTTCGAACACGCGAGTGGCATACCTTGACACCACAGCGGTCGCAGATGATGCCTTTATATTTGGTGCCTTTGTACTTGCCACAACCACATTCGTAGTCACGTTCAGGTCCAAAGATTCGTTCACAAAACAAACCGTCTTTTTCAGGACGATATGTTCGATAGTTGATGGTCTCAGGCTTTTTGACTTCGCCAAAACTCCAACTGCGAATATCGCTTGGGCTTGCGAGGCCAATTCGTACTGAGCCGTAGTCGTTTACTTTATCAAAGATGTTTTCAGACATTCTTTTTTTCTTCCATCTACAAGAGTAGTTGATGCGTGTAGTTCAGTTAAAAGGTTAGAGCCTTACTGTTACAGCAAACTGCTGCTGTCGGGTTGGTCCTTCTCAAGTTCAATGTTCATGCATAAGCCGCGGATTTCGTGGCAAAGCACGTCGAATACAACTGGCATTCCTGCTTCGAGAACATTTGTATTTTTCACCATAGAGTCGTAGATTTTGGTGCGACCCTCAACATCGTCACTTTTCACAGTGAGGAGTTCTTGAAGAGTGTATGCAGCGCCGTAACCTTCGAGCGCCCAAACTTCCATCTCGCCGAATCGCTGCCCACCTGTTCGGGCTTTACCACCGAGTGGTTGCTGCGTGATAAGGCTGTAAGGACCAGTTGAACGAGCGTGAATTTTGTCATCAATTAAGTGATGCAATTTCAGCATGTACATGACACCGATCGAAGTAGGTTGTTTGAAAGCGTCACCTGTACGACCGTCATACAACTGCGCTTTACCTCCGAATGGGATCCTTGCCAAGATGTCTCTTGAACTACCGGGATTCTTGCCAGTTTGTTCAAACTCTTCGCGAAGGTTTGTGACATAGTCATTTGCTTCGTCGATTGCACTGAGTACTTCCGTTTCAGTTGCTCCGTCAAACACTGGTGTGACTGCTTGGAAACCGAGAACTTTCGCAGCCCAACCAAGGTGTAATTCAAGGAGTTGTCCAACGTTCATTCGAGATGGAACACCAAGAGGGTTGAGCAAAATGTCAACAGGTGTGCCGTCTTCAAGGAATGGCATATCTTCTTCTGCAACAATGCGTGCGATCACACCCTTGTTGCCGTGTCGACCAGCCATCTTGTCGCCAACTGAAATTGCACGTTTGTTCGCGAGGTAGACGACGGTCTTTTCAAGAACACCCGATGCCAGTTCATCACCACGCTTCATGTGTGCAAGTTTTCGTTCCTTCTCGGATTCAATCGCTTCAATTCGCGGCCAATATCGGCTGTGAACCTCTAGTGCATTCTCTTTTGCATTCTTCGAGCCTTTGATCCACTTCTGGGAGAAGTTCTCAATTTGTTCAAGAATAACTTCAGGTATGTCTGACATACCGACCTTTTGACGAGTTGCAGAGTCAACCATTTCGGTGCCGACAAGTTCGTTCATTTGACGGATCATTTCACGAAAAAGCATGATTGCTTCTTCGTTCATTGATTCTTCGTACGCGTCTATCTTGCGTTTGAGTTCATTTTTCTGTTCATCATCAAGGTGCATCCTGCGGCTAAAGTGGCTTGAACCAATCACAACGCCGCTACTGCCTGCAGGAACAGATAAAGATTCGTTCTTCACATCTTCACCAGCACGGCCAAAGATTGCATGAAGCAGTTTTTCTTCTGGTGTAAGTTCGTTCTTGCTTTTTGGAACAACTTTACCAACGAGGATATCGCTAGGACCAACCCTAGCACCGTTTCGGATGACACCATCTTTGTTGAGGCTCATGAGTTGTTTTTCAGAAACATTTGGGATGTCCCTTGTAAACTCTTCTTTGCCAAGTTTGGTGTCACGCACTTCAACACTGAACGAATCTATATGAATAGATGTAAAGGTGTCATCCTTGACGAGGCGTTCTGATATGACGATCGCATCTTCAAAGTTGTATCCGTCAAAGGTGTTGAATGCTACGAGAACGTTTTTACCAATTGCGAGTTCTCCATTTACGGTAGAGGCGCCATCCGCAATGATTTGGTCTTTCTTGATCTTGTCGCCAATTTTTACAATTGGTTTTTGTGATTGACAAGTTCGTTCGTTCAATCCTCGGAATGTTTTGAGGATGTATTCATCAGCGTCGTCAACCAGAATCCGTTGAGCATCAACATACGTGACTACACCACTGCGATTTGCTTTGACAAGAAGACCTGAATCTTTGCCTACAAATTGTTCCATACCGGTTGCAACAGAAGGCACCTCAGGAATAATCAGCGGTACTGCTTGCCGTTGCATGTTCGAACCCATCAATGCACGGTTTGCATCGTCGTGTTCAAGGAACGGAATAAGTGAAGCAGAGATCCCAACGAGTTGTTTAGGTGAGATATCGATGTATTCGACATCACTTGGATTGACTTGTGTAACATCACCACCACGACGGGCAATGACGTGATCGGCTGAAATTTTGCTGTTCTCATCGAGTACTTCAGTAGGAGCAAGTACCGAATTGATTTCTTCGTCTGCTCTGAGCAGTTTAACTTCGTCAGTTGCCTTGAGGTTTTTGACTGTTCTATATGGTGTTTGAATAAACCCATATTCGTCAATACTTGCATAAATCGCAAGAGAAGCGATCAAGCCAATGTTTGTGCCTTCTGGCGTTTCAATTGGGCAGATTCGACCATAGTGAGAAACGTGTACATCGCGAACATCAAAACCAGCGCGTTTACGGTTTAGACCACCAGGTCCAAGTGCTGAAAGTCGTCTCTCGTGCACGATCATGGATAGTGGGTTTGTTTGATCAACAACTTGAGAGAGTTCACTGCGACCAAAGAAGAAATCGATTGCGGAACTGACTGCTTTAGAGTTTACAAGATCTGCAACTTTTGCAAGTTCTTCAGGATCTTTCACACTCATACGTTCTTGAACAGTTCGCCTTAGTTTAAGGAACCCCTTTCGCATTTCTTCAACTGCAAGTTCATCGAGCGTTCGAAGGCGGCGGTTACCAAGGTGATCGATATCGTCGACACGAGCACCTTCTTTACGACTTCGAAGATCGTGAATGTATCCAATTGCAGCAAGGAAGTCTTCGGCGCGAAGATGCATGACATCTTCTGAAACATCCATGTTGAATTTACGGTTGATGCGGAAGCGACCAACTTTTCCAAGGCGGTAGCGGTTGTCGTCAAAGAACTTTTCAGCAAAGAGTTGACGCGCCTTTTCTACTTGTGGTGGATTGCCCGGTCGAAGGCGTCCGTAAATTTTGAGAAGTGCAGCTTCGTGCTCGGTTGCATCCGCGAGGAAGTCGAGTTTCTCAATAGCAAGTGTGTTGAGAATGAGTGGGTCTTCAGGATCAGCAATAACGGAAATTTTCTTGATAGGTGATGCAAGAATTGCTTCAAGGGCGTCACCAATTTGAGCGCCAACTTTGCAGAGTTCTTCACCAGTTTCCGCATCAAGAATATGTTCAGCAGAATAGTATTCTGGTTTGAGTTTGTTTACTGATATTTCTTTGACATCGTAGAAATAGTCAAGGATTCTCTCGGTGGAACTGAATTCTTCATCGAGAGCACGAAGGAAAGTTGTTGCAGCGATTTTTGCAGACTGATCAATCTTCATCGCCAAGACATCTTTTTTGGTCACTTCTATTTCAATCCACGAACCACGCTCAGGAATGATGCGTGCTTTATGCAGTTGGCGGTCGCCAATATTTTCAAGTAGGTGGAAGTCAATTCCGGGTGATCGGTGAAGTTGGTTCACGATGACTCGTTCAGAACCATTGACAATGAACTCACCGCCGCCAATCATGTACGGAATTTCACCGAGATAAATTTCTTCCTTGATGACTTCTGCAACATCGTCACGAACAAATTGAACACCGATGCGGAAGGGCAAGCCATATGTCCTACGGAGTTCTTTACATTCGTCTGTTGTATAGCGAGGTTTTTCTAATTTGTAATAAAGGTATTCCACCCGCATCGAACCATCGTACGATTCGATTGGGAAAACCTCTCTTAAAAGTCCTTCAAGTCCAATAGGTTCCCTCTTAAGTGGATCGCAATCTTCTTGGATGAGTTTTTTATATGCTCGCCCTTGAACTTGTGTTAGATTTGGTACTGGTATTGCATCTCCGCGTTTCGCGAAGTTGCGTATCGTATTCGTCGCCATAAAGTAACCTCACAACTGAGCCCACATCGTGCCATACCTGCACTTGATGTCTCGTTAAAGTGTGCTTTTGCTTATTTATTCGTTCATGTAGAGCCGCGACCGCCGCTGCCGAGCCTCGTAGAGTATCTCGCTAGGGCCATTCTTACAACTCGATTGGGCTAAAAACTTTAAATTTTTTGCACAAAAAGAGGATTTTCTGGTGCCTAGCACCGAGTTGGAGGGGGTATGAGAAAAAAACGACCTACGGTTGCACCGTAAGCCGTTTATGGGATTTTTGATCAAAGGATCGCTTATTTTACTTGACGCTGACAGTAGCTCCAGCTTCCTCAAGTTTGGCCTTGATGTTGTTGGCTTCATCCTCTGAACACTTCTCTTTGAGTGCTTTGGGTGCTTCGTCAACTAGCCCTTTAGCTTCTTTGAGGCCAAGACCAGTGATTTCACGGACAGCCTTGATGACTGCGATCTTCTTTTCGCCTATAGCTTCCAAGACGACATCAAATTCTGTCTGTTCGTCATCGCTACCGCCATCACCATCAGAGGGTCCAGCCATCATGACTGTGCCACCAGCGGCAGGTTCGATTCCGTAGGTATCCTTCATGTAATCTGCAAGGTCTACGGCTTCGGTAAGAGTTAAACCAGCGATTTCATCGCCAATCTTGCTTACTTTGGCATCAAATTCCTTTGTTGCTGTTGTTTCTTCGCTCATAATTTTCGTACTCCAATAAAATTTCATGCGTGGGAGAGGAGCCACCCTGTGCGACTTTTAACCCCAAAGGGGCCAGTCCCTAACGCGATGTCATAAAAAGTTCTTTCTTCGCTTCGCTGATCCATTGATCAGGCGATTTTCTCTATTGTTTTGCCATCTTCGAGCATGGACGTCATTTCCTTCACGATACCAACGACATTGCTTCCGGGGCTTGTTGCTGCCTTGACAACGTTACCAGCGGGGGAGAGCAAGAGTTGGACCACAGTTCCTTGAGCTTCTTCCTTGGTTGGGAATTCGCTGAGGCGTTTTACACCTTCGTGACCTACAAAGAACTGCCCATCAAGGACAGCGGCTTTGAGTTCTAATTTCTTGATTTTCTTTGCCCAAGCGACAAGATTTCTCGCTACTTCGACAACTGAATTGCCACCAAATGCCAAGGCAGATGGACCCTCAATAAGATCTGCAAGTCCTTCTAGTTCAGTGTCTTGGAACGCAGTCTTAGCGAGTGAGTTCTTGAGGACGGTGATGTGGATATCCTTTTGAAGGAGATCAATGCGTAGTTCGTTATTTGTGGTTGCCTTGATACCACGGATGTCAATCAACAGGCCACTGGTGACGTCATTGAAGCGTCGTTTGTATTCGGCAACTATCATTTCTTTGACTGGTTTACTCATGAGTCATTCATCCTCTCTAAGGGGTTAGACATCGATTCGCACGCTGGGCGTCATCGTTGCGCTAATGACACATTTTTTGACAAAATCACCCTTGACAGCAGCGGGGCGAGCCTTAGTGATCATATTGATAAAGAATTCAAGGTTTTCAATGAGGTCTTCTTCTGAAAAACTCATTTTTCCAACGACGCAATGGATATTTCCACTGTCATCATTTCGGTACTCAACTTTACCAGCGGCAAACTCAGAAACTGCAGTTTCAAAATCAGCAGCTACGGTGCCAGCTTTTGGAGATGGCATCAATCCTTTAGGGCCAAGTGCACGGCCGAGTTTGCCTACAAATCGCATCATATCTGGAGTAGCGATGGCGACATCGAAATCCAACCATCCGCCCTCGATCTTTTTCACAAGGTCTTCTCCACCAGCCTCGACGGCGCCAGCGGCTTTTGCAGCATCTGTTTTGTCGCTTGGGCAGAAACAAACGACTCGAGCAGATCGTCCAACGCCCTTTGGCATGGATACTGCTCCACGAAGTTGTTGCTCGGCTTGCCGTGGGTCAATAGCGAGATGCATTACAATTTCAACTGTTTGATCGAACTTGCGTTCTGGAAAGGACTTAAGTAACTTTACTGCGTCTGAAATTTGATGTTTTTCCTTGCCCTTTTCAGCAAGTTCTACGGACGCTTTGCATTTTTTTGTCAGTTTTGGCATTGTTACGCTCCCTCCACAGTGATGCCCATGGATCTTGCTGTGCCTTCGATAATTCGCATTGCGGACTCAATGCAAGCCGCATTGAGATCTTCCATTTTTTCTTCAGCGATCGATTTCACCTGATCTTTGGTGACGGAACCAACTTTGTCGGTGTGTGGCACGCCAGAACCCTTGGGAACACCTGCTGCGAGTTTAAGTAATTCAGCAGCTGGTGAAGATTTGATCTCAAGATCAAATGAACGATCAGTGTACAGAGTGACGATGCACCCAACAACCTTGCCGTTGAGTTCCTTCGTTCGATCATTAAATAACTGGATAAATTGACCTGGGTTGACACCATTTGCACCAAGAACAGGTCCCAGAGGTGGTGCTGGAGTTGCTTGTCCACCAGGCGCGAGCACCTTAAATACTTTTTCTACACGTTTGGCCATTGTGTTGATCTCCTGCCTTCCACCAATACCAGATTGTCTACGAGACGTTCCTTGAAGCGTACTCGGCCTGAGTCGCGGCATAGTGGTCATAACGGTTTTGTTTCGAGCGACGCATCATAACAATATCTAGTGGGAGGAGCAACTCGTGAAATATCTCACCCACCCTTGACGCAAAATAATTGACTGCGAGTCAATTAAATTAATAGCAAAATCATCATAGTGTTGGAGAATTTTTTCTTGGTTTATGGTGGTTCTAAGAGCTATATACCTGTTTTTATCAAGAGGTGGGAGGAAGGAATAATCCACTGCGGGTCAAGTAATTGGGCATCTGTTACATTGTGAACCATGCCCGAGAGTACAGATCTTCAATTAAAGACGATTCATGGTCCTGAGAACATCTCGATCTCGATGCAGGGTGAGAAGCCCATCACAATTGGGCGGAGACCCGAGCATGATGTGGTCCTAGCAACCGGTGCGACAGTTTCAAGAGATCACGCAGCCATCACACCCCAAAAATCTGGTGATAGTACCATTTGGAGCCTTCAAGACAACGGATCACGCCATGGAACGTTCCTCAATGGTGTACGGCTAGAAGCACATCGCAGTGTTCCATTACGAAGGGGTGATCTGATTGTCATTGAGCCGTTCACGTTCCAAGTTATTGACCCAAACGAAGATCGAAACCTCACACAAACAATCGACGACACACTCCAAGCATCGGGCACTTCTATTCTTAGGATCGACAAAACGCAGGGCGGTGGACTTGCGCACGAAAAACTAAACGCATTGCTTGCTTGCGGCAGGGCGATACACGAAGCGGGCACGGAAGTAGAAGTGGCCGCGGCGGTTGCAGAAGCGGCCGTTTCGGCAACTGCTTTTGGTAATGTCGCAATTGTTCGTCCCATTGGTTCTGATGGCATGGTAGAAGTGCTCGCGACAAAAGGTCGCATCGTGAATGATGGCGTTCCCAACATCAGTAGGTCACTCCTTGATGCTGCGATGGAAGGGGAACCAGTTCGTTTCCAGCGTACGGAAATTGTTGATGAACAAGCCCAATCAATTATGCAGTACTCCATTGAAGAGGCACTTTGTGTCCCAATTATGCTTGGACATGCTGTTGCGGGATGTATCTATTTAGACAATCGAGATGGTCAACTTCAAGGTCATAATGTCATTGATGATGTAGAGTTTTGTACAGGTCTTGCAGAAATTTCAGCACTTGCAATATCAAATTTGATGCGGATTGACATCGAGAGACGTCACGCTGATGAGCGGCAAAATTTATTACTCGGAACAGTTGGTGCGCTCGTTGCAGCAATAGACGCAAAAGACACATATACACGTGGTCATTCGGTTCGCGTTGCATGGCTTTCGAAAACCCTTGCTGAAGCAATGGAATTAGACTCTTCCACGCTTGATGAAATACATATTTGCGGTTTGGTTCACGACATTGGAAAAATAGGAATTCCAGAAGCAATTTTACGTAAGGCAGGAAAGTTAACAGATGATGAGTACGACAGCATCAAGAAACATCCCGCAATAGGTGAACGAATTCTTTCTGGCGTGCCGCAACTTGCCACAATACTTCCGGGAGTGCGTTCACATCATGAGCGTTGGGATGGAGGTGGATATCCGGATGGAACGAAGGAAAAGAACACACCATTCTTTGGTCGTCTGCTTGGCATTGCAGATGCGTTTGATGCGATGCGTTCCTCAAGAGCGTATCGGGAGGGTCTCGATACGCAAGAAGTGTTGGATGAAGTGAAGAACTGTTCGTCTTCTCAATTTGATCCGGAACTTGTTGAAATCTTTTTGACGCTTGATTTTGCTGAGTATGATCGAATGATCAGTGAACATACTTCTCAAGATCCTCTGTAACGCAAGGCAAGTTCGCAAAACATTTTGATTCCTCTTGCAATGACGTCATCGTTGAAATCAAAATCTGGCTGATGTAACGAGGGTATTTGTTCTTGTCCTTCAGGTAACAGTCCTAGCATAAAGAAACACGAGGGTACTTCATTACAATAGTAAGAAAAATCTTCCCCGCCCATAACTGGCGCAGGAAATTCCGTGACGTGTTCTTTAGGCAAGACTTGCTCGGCAATTTCAAAAAACTGAGCAACAGCGTGTTTGTCATTTCGAGTGACAGGGTAGCCATGCTTCAGCGTGACCTCTGCTGAACAATTGTGCGCGATGGCAATTGACTCAGCGATTTCTTTGACGCGCCTCTTGGCCATTTCTCCGGTGGAATCCTGTAAAAAACGAATTGTCCCACTGATCTCAACACTGCTTGGAATAATGTTATGCGTTGTTCCACCATGAATTTGGGTGAGTGATATGACAAGCGAATCAAGAGGGTCTGTATTGCGTGATACGATTTGCTGCATCGAAGCTATGACATTCGCTGCGCACAGCACTGGGTCGCTTCCCAATTGTGTACAGGCCGC
>ERZ813253.500-NODE-500-length-13856-cov-7.677617_pt1 | contig 13856 bp, 15 predicted proteins | sample MGYA00520893_ERZ813253 | MGnify/ENA primary metagenome ERZ813253 (study PRJEB31669, sample SAMD00080414) | marine metagenome | biome: oceanic hadal pelagic zone biome; feature: marine hadalpelagic zone; material: sea water | place: Pacific Ocean:Izu-Bonin Trench...
GGCGGCAGCGGTCGAGGCGGCGGTGTCGCGCAGATGCGAGGGGGCGGGGGCGATCGGGACGTGGGCGGCGGCGTGGTGGGTGCCGGGGCCGTAAGCGTCGGGGGGGACGACCAGGCCGGCCAGGGCGAGCGTGGCGGTGACCGCGATGGCAATGCCGAACAGGCCGGCAAAACTGTAGGCCAAGAGAATACGGCCGCAGAGCACGATGACCGGCAACGCGGTCGACTCCATGGAGATGGCGAGGCCCTGAATGATGTTGGTGCCCGCGCCGGTCTTGGACGCCTCGGCGATGGCGCGAACGGGCCGGTATTCGGTCGAGGTGTAATATTCGGTGATCCACACCAACAGGCCGGTCACCAGCAGCCCGACGAGGCCGCTATAGAACAGATGCCGTCCGGTGAAGGTCAGCTCGTCGATGGTGAATTCCCTGTCGAAGCCGATCATGGCATCGGTCAAGGGCCACAGGGCGACGGCCGACAGCAGCGCCGTGACAATGAAACCCTTGTACAGCGCCGCCATGATGTTTTCGCTGGCGCCGAGGCGAACGAAGAAGGTGCCGATCACCGAGGTAACGATGCAGACTCCGCCGATGGCGAGAGGGTACAAAATAAGCACTTCGAGGTCGGCGCCGGTGAAGAAGATCGAGGTCAGCAGCATGGTGGCGACCATGGTGACCGCGTAGGTCTCGAACAGATCGGCCGCCATGCCGGCGCAGTCGCCGACATTATCGCCGACTGCATCGGCAATCACCGCGGGATTGCGCGGGTCATCCTCGGGGATACCGGCCTCGATCTTGCCGACCAGGTCGCCGCCCACATCGGCGCCCTTGGTGAAGATGCCGCCGCCGAGGCGGGCGAAGATCGAAATCAATGAGCCGCCGAAGCCGAACGCCACCAGGGCCTCAATCACTTCGCGAAGCTCGACCCCGGAGGAGACCAGATATCCGTAGTAGCCGGCAACCCCGAGCAGCGCCAGGCCGACCACCAGCATGCCGGTCACCGCGCCCGATTTGAAAGCGATGGCGAGGGCGCCGCCAATACCGTCACGCGCCGCATGGGCGGTGCGCACATTGGCGCGCACGGAAACATTCATGCCGATAAACCCGGTCACGCCCGACAGCACCGCGCCGATCAGAAAACCGATGGCCACGGTCATGCCGAGGGCCGCCGCCAGGATGGCGAAGACCACGGCGCCAACCACGGCGATGGCCGTGTACTGGCGTTTCAGATAAGCGCTTGCGCCTTCCTGAATAGCCGCTGCGATTTCCTGCATGCGCTCGTTACCGGCGGGGGCTGCGAAGATCGAACGGGCGGCGAAGATCCCATATAGCAACGCAACGACGCCGCTGACGACGACGAACCAAAAAACAGATGGCATCGGTAACACCTCTCAAGATTTAGCGGAAAAAAGACCTGGATTGCGCGCCAAGCGGACAGCAGCGGCGCCGATGGCGTTAGGTTCTAGAAATGTGCGCGGAACATGCCAGAGATGACGCGATTACGCAACCCGACGATCGCTCTCGCTTAGGCTATTGGGCGAGCTGGACCAGAACGGCGCGCACGGTGTCGGACCGCATGACTTTACGGGCGCTTGCAAGCAGGCGCGATTTTATACGCGGCATGTTGAGCATCTTTTGTTCAGGGTTACGCATGGTCGCCAGGGTGTGGAGGTCTGTGACAAAGGCGTCGCGCAGACGGGGTATGACGGCGCGAACCTCATCCACCCCATCGTCGCTGGCGACTTCGAGGATAACCACCAGGACCACATACTGAACGAACTTCCCCCCCTTAACAAAAGGCGCGGTCAGCAGGTCGAGTTCGACGAACTTGGGCTCATCGTTGGAGAAAAACGATGATTCGCCCTTTTGTTCACCGAATTCTGGGGTCGATTTGTTCATCTGCAGCCAGCCGAAATAGCCGCCGCCACCGAGAACCAGCAGCACAACCACCCCAATTATCGCTTTTTTCATCGCACATGACCTCAAAAGGGAAATCGGCCAAAAATAAGGCGTGCCGGTTTCCGCCGTTCAGGATCGATTAAAACGATGAAAAAACAGTGAAGGCTGAGGCACTTGCTCAGAAATGACGCCATCCAGTGGAGGGGAGGTCGATCTGCCCGCCGCTTGCATCGAGCGCCGTAACCCCGCTTCCCTCGGTTATGCGCCCGATAGCGGTGATCGGCAGGTCAAGCTCGACCGCAATGGCGGCGAGCTTCGTCGCGGCCTCCGACTCGGCCGTGAACAAGAGTTCGTAATCGTCGCCGCCGGCGAGAATTTTCTCCAGCAAAGCCGGATCGAGGGCCAGCGCCGCCCGGGCCGCGGACGACAGGGGAATTCTCGGGACGTCGATCTCGGCTGCGACCTTCGACGCGGCGCAAAGATGACCGAGATCGGCGACCAGCCCATCGGAAACATCGATCAGCCCATGGACCAGGCCGAACAAGCGCGCACCAAGGCCGACCCGGGGCCGCGGCAGGTGATAGCGATCACGGAGCAGGGCCTCGTCGGGCGCATTGAGCCCCTTGAGCGCGCCTTTCAGCACGGCAAGACCGAGGGCCGCGTCACCGAAGCAGCCCGAGACAAACACCAGATCGCCCGGCCGCGCAGCCGAACGCCGCAGCTCGGCCCCATCGCGAACCTCGCCAAACGCCGTTAGCGAGGCGGTGAACGGGCCATCGGTGGATACCGTGTCGCCGCCGATCAGGTCCAGGGAGAAGGCCGCCTGATCCAGGGCCAGCCCACCGGCGAAGCCGCGCAACCAGTCCTCATCGGTCTGCTTGGGCAGAGCCAGCCCGAGGAGATAGGCGCGCGGTGTCGCCCCCATGGCGGCCAGATCCGAGAGATTGACCCGAATCAGTTTACGCGCGATCAGGCCGGGATCGTCGTCGGCCAGGCAATGGACGCCGGCGACGATCATGTCCTTACACACCACCAGGTGGTGACCGGCGCGCGGCGATATGAGGGCCGCGTCATCGGTCAAATCAAAGGCGTCGGGCGCCCCGCGCGACAGCGGCGCCAGCAATTCGGCGATCAGGGCAAACTCATCCATTCACGTGGCTGTTTCAAATTCGCCGGGCCTGAGTTCGTGGGCCAGGCGATCGAGAACGCCGTTGACGAAACCCGGCGGCCCCTTGCTGAAGAAGGCGTGAGCGACATCGATATATTCGTCGATAACCACCTTCGCCGGGGTCTCGCTAAGCGACATAAGTTCGAAGGTTCCGACCCGCAGAACCGCGCGCAGCAGCAGCTCGAGACGCTCGACGGTCCAGCCTTCGGCGAGGGCGCCGACGATCCGCTTGTCGATTTCATCGCGTTGCGCCCCGGCGCCCCGCGCCAGCGCCGCGAACAGCTCGGGATCGGCATCGATAGCCTGGCCGTCCTCGGTCCAGTTGGCGAGCCGGTGGGCCAGGAACTCGGCGACCACATCCTCGATGCCCTCGCCGGCAATGTCCATCTGATAGAGGGCCTGAACCGCGGCCAGCCTTGCGGCGCTCAAGCGATCCGGGCTGGGCGCGCTCACGACTCCATGGCCTCGAATTTTTGCTGCAATGCGAGCATCGCCAGACAGGCCTCGGCGGCGGACCGCCCCTTATTCCCTCTATCGACGGCGGCGCGCTCCATGGCCTGCTCACCCGTCTCGCAGGTCAGGATGCCGTAACCCACGGGCTGGATAAGCGCTAAGTCGGCAAGACCCCGCGCACTCTCCGCACAGACATAATCATAATGCGAGGTTTCGCCGCGAATCACGCAGCCCAGGGCGATGTAGCCGTCATAGGCGCCGCAGTCCATGGCGAAGCTAATTGCGGCGGGAATTTCGAAGGCGCCGGGCACCTCAATGCGTTCATGGCTTGCCCCTACCGCATCCAGGACAGCGACAGCACCCTGGGTCAGCACATCGGCGATGTCGGGATAAAAACGCGCCTCGACGATCAGGATATGGCACCGATCGGCCATCTCAGGAACCGTCGATATCCAGGGGTTTATGCTCGACGACCGAGAGCCCATAGCCCTCCAGGCCGATAATCGTGCGCTTGTTGTTGGACAGCAGGATCATGTCATGAACGCCAAGGGCGAGCAGAATCTGCGAGCCGATGCCGACCTCGCGCAGGTCGCCCGCTTCGCCGTCGCCATCGCTTGTTTCGGCCTTGAGGCTTTCGGACAATCTACCCAGTTGAACTTCGCGGATCAGCACGATGACGCCGCGGCCGGCGGCGGCGACGGCGCGCATGGCGGCCTCGAGCTCGCCGCCCCGGCCGCCGCCGCGACCGCCGAGTACGTCCTCGACCACGCTCAGCACATGGACCCTGGTGAGGACCGGCTCGGGCGTGGTCACATCGCCCAAGACCAGCGCCACATGTTCGGCGCCGTCGATGCTGTTGATGAACACCATCATTCTGAAATCGCCGCCGTACTTGCTGTGCAGGGTGGTTTCCACCGTGCGCCTGACGATGGTGTCGTGACGCAGGCGATAGGCGATCAGATCGGCGATGGTGGCGACCTTGAGGCCGTGCAGCTGGGCGAAGGTCAGAAGGTCGGGCAGCCGCGCCATGGTGCCGTCGTCATTCATGATCTCGCAGATCACGCCCGATGGGTTGAGCCCGGCCAGGCGGGCGATATCGACGGCCGCTTCCGTATGGCCGGCGCGCACCAGGGTGCCGCCGTCATTGGCGACCAGGGGGAAGACATGGCCCGGCGAGCCGAGATCGCCACGGCCCTTGGCGGGATCGATGGCGACCGCGATGGTATGCGCCCGATCGGCCACGGAAATGCCCGTGGAGACCCCTTCCTTGGCCTCGATCGAGACGGTAAAGGCGGTCTGGTGGCGGGATTCGTTATGCTGGGCCATGAGCGGCAGGCCGAGCTCCTCGACCCGCGCCAGGGTCAAGGACAGGCAAATCAGCCCGCGCCCGTTCTTGGCCATGAAATTGATCGCCTCGGGAGTCGCCATCTGCGCCGGGATGATGAGATCGCCCTCATTCTCACGATTCTCGTCATCCACCAGGATGAACATGCGGCCATTGCGCGCTTCCTCGATAACCTCCTCGATGGAGGACAGGAAATCGGCGCTTTCACTCAAGGCGAATTCCATCGGCTCATTCATGTCGTTTCTTTCACGTCGTTTCTTTCACGTTTGGGCGGTCCATTCTTGTTGGCGCGCAATATAGCGCGCGAGGATGTCGATCTCCAGGTTGACCCGGCCGCCGGCGGCCCAACCGCCGAGCGTTGTAACGGCCAGGGTATGAGGGATGATATTGACCTCGAAGACGGTTTTTTCAACCCTGTTCACCGTCAAGGAAACGCCGTCGAGGGCGACCGAACCCTTGGCGGCGATGAAGCCGGCCAGCGCCTCGGGCGCGGCCAGGGACAGACGCCGGGAGTCGCCATTGGGTTCGCTGGCTGGTTTATTGGCCTCGATGCGGGCGACGCCGTCCACATGGCCGAGCACCATATGGCCGCCCAACTCATCGCCGAGGCGCAGCGGCCGTTCGAGATTGATCGGCTCGCCCACCCGCCAATCACCCAGGGTGGTGCAGGCCAGGGTTTCCGCCGAAACATCGAAAGCCAGCCAACAGCCATTCTTTTCGGCGTCATCTTTTTCGACCACGGTCAGGCAGACGCCCGAACAGGCGATGGAAGCGCCGATGGCGATGCTCTCGACGGAGTACGCCGTGGCGATGACCAGGCGCTTGTCTGAATCGCCGTCGATCGTCCGCAACACACCCCGGTCGCTGATGATGCCCGTAAACATGGGCCGGAACTTATGGTATCCGCTCGTAAGTTTCCATCATGTCGTCGCCGAGTAGTTCGATCGACATGCGGCGAAAGGCCGGCGCGTCGCCGAGGGTCTCGACGCCGAGACCGGCTACCGCCGCCAAGCCGTCGCCGCCGATCAGCCGGGGATTGCGAAACCACACCAGCCGGTCGATGAGATTTTCCCGCAGCAGGGAAGCGTTCAGCCGGGCGCCGCCCTCGACTAGAACCCGGGTCAGGCCCCGCTGGCCAAGCGCCTGGGCGGCGGCGGCGAGGTCCACCATACCGTCGCCGGTGGCCGTGACTTCGATGATCTCCAGGCCGCGCTCCACCAAGGGCCCTGTGTCGCCGCCCGCCACGGTCACGATCCAGCTCGTCGGCGACTGCGCCAGCTTGCCGTCCAGGGGAAGCCGCAGATGGCTGTCCACGACGATACGCAGGGGCGAGCGAGAGGCCATGCCCGGCAGGCGGCAGTCGAGCGCGGGATCGTCGGCGAGGGCCGTACCGATCCCCACCATGACCGCGTCGTGATCAGCGCGCAGGCCGTGCCCGCGCAGGCGCGCGGCCTCGCCGGTGATCCATTGGCTCTGCCCGGCCCCGGTGGCGATACGCCCATCCAGGCTGGTCGCCGTCTTGAGGGTGAACAGGGGGCGCCCCACCGCCATACGTTTCAGGAATCCGGCGTTCAACGCCAAGGCTTGCTCTTTGCACACCCCCTCGATCACCTCGACCCCGGCTTCACGCAGGCGCGCCAGGCCCCGTCCCGCGACCCTGGGGTCGGGATCTTCGGCGGCGACCACGACGCGGGTTATACCGGCGGCGATCAAGGCGTCGGCGCAAGGCGGGGTTTCGCCATGATGAGCGCAGGGCTCGAGGCTGACATAGGCGGTGGCGCCCCGGGCGCGGCCGGCGGCGCGGCGCAGGGCTTCCGCTTCCGCGTGAGGGCGCCCGCCCGGCTGGGTCCAGCCCCGGCCGACCACGCGCCCGTCAGCGACCAGCACACAGCCGACGCTGGGATTCGGCCAGACCGACCCCAGGCCGCGCCCCGCCAATGTGAGCGCCACGGACATATGTCGATCATGGATGGGCATAGGGCGGATAGGGCTGGGATCAGTCGTCGTCGACGCCCGTGCTGTCGTCGCCGCCCAGACTATCGATGAATTCCTCGAAATCCTTGGCTTCGCGGAAATTGCGATAGACCGAGGCGAAGCGCACATAGGCGACCTTGTCGAGAGTAGCCAGCCCCTCCATGACATACTCGCCGATGAGCTTGGACGGCACCTCGGGCTCGCCGGAGGTCTCCAGGCGGCGCTGGATGATGTTGACCATGCGCTCGATGCGGTCCGGCTCGACCGGCCGCTTGCGCAGGGCGATGTTGAGGGATCGGATCAGCTTGTCGCGGTCGAACGGCGCCCGCGAGCCGTTTTTCTTGACCACGATCAAATCGCGTAGCTGGATGCGCTCGAAGGTGGTGAACCGCGATGCGCAGGCCGGACAATGACGACGACGCCGGATCACCGAATTGTCCTCGGTGGGACGCGAATCCTTGACCTGGGTATCGTCGCTTCGACAAAATGGACAGCGCATCGCTCCGAGCTCCTCCTTAAAGTCTTAAAATCAATCGAGATCGCGGTAGATGGGAAACCGCTCGCACAGGGCGCGCACCTGGCCGAGAGCGGCGCTTTCGGCGGCACCGTTGTCGTCGGGGTTTTCGATAAGCCCATCGAGCACGTCGGCAATCAAATCGCCGACCTGTTGGAACTCGGCAACGCCGAAGCCCCGCGTGGTGGCGGCCGGCGTCCCCAGGCGGATTCCCGAGGTCACCATGGGCTTTTCCGGGTCGTTGGGCACGGCGTTCTTGTTGCAGGTCATGGCGGCCCGTTCGAGAGCCGCCTCGGCGTCCTTGCCGGTCAAGCCCTTCGAGCGCAAATCGACCAGCATGAGATGGGTGTCGGTGCCCCCCGAAACCAAGCCGAAACCGCGTGAGGTGAGGGTCTCGGCGAGCGCCGCGGCATTATCGACGACGGCCCGGGCGTAGAGCTTGAAATCGGGCTTCAGACATTCGCCGAACGCCACCGCCTTGGCGGCGATGATATGCATCAGCGGGCCGCCCTGAAGACCGGGGAAGATGGCCGAATTGATCTTCTTGGCGATCGCCTCGTCATTGGTCAGGATCATCCCGCCGCGCGCGCCGCGCATGGTCTTGTGGGTGGTCGTGGTGACCACATGGGCATGCGGCAAGGGGCTGGGATGGACCCCGCCGGCGACCAGCCCCGCGAAATGCGCCATATCGGTCATGAACAGAGCGCCGGTCTCATCGGCGACCTTCCTGAAGCCGGCGAAATCGATCTCTCGCGGATAGGCCGACCCGCCGGCGATGATCAGCTTGGGCTTATGCTCGCGCGCCAGGGCGGCGACCTCGTCGAGATCGATGCGCCCATCGTCCGCGCGGATGCCGTACTGCACGGCGTTGAACCATTTGCCCGACTGGTTGGGCGCGGCGCCATGGGTAAGGTGGCCGCCCGAGGCGAGGGACAGGCCGAGAATGGTGTCGCCGGGCTGGAGCAGCGCCATGAAGACGCCCTGGTTGGCCTGGGCGCCGGAATGAGGCTGCACATTGGCGAAGCGGCAATCGAACAGCCTGGTGGCGCGCTCGATAGCGATGGCCTCGGCGACATCGACGAATTCGCAGCCCCCGTAATAGCGCCGGGACGGATAGCCTTCGGCGTATTTATTGGTCAGCACCGAGCCTTGCGCCTCAAGCACGGCACGGCTGACGATGTTTTCCGAGGCAATCAGCTCGATGCCGTCATCCTGACGGCGGCGTTCGTCATCGATGGCTTGGCGAATTTCGGGATCGGTTTCGGCCAGGCGACCGGAGAAATAAGCGGCGGCAACAGTCATGGTCAATCCTTACAAGGTCTTACTGTATTCAACAGCCGAGCTTGGCCACGCGGGGAATGTGGCGGCCGCCCTCGAAGTCGGTTTCGAGAAAAATCCGCAGACATTCCCGGGCCGTATCCGGGTCTGTCACCCGGCCGCCGAGCACCAGAACGTTGGCGTCGTTATGCTGCCGGGCCATGCGCGCCGTCTCGGCGCTGTGACACAGGGCCGCGCGTACCCGCCGATGGCGGTTGGCGGCGATGCTGGCGCCGATGCCGGTGCCGCACAACAGCAGACCGCGGCGATTTGCATTCTCCGAGACGACCGCGGCGAGCGCATTGGCCATATCCGGATAATCGACCGCGTTTGTATCGTGAACGCCAAGATCTTCTGTTGCCATGCCAATAGCTTCGAGTTCGGATTTAAGAATTTCCTTCAACTCGAATCCTGCGTGATCCGACGCGATAACGATGGGTATATCGGACATAGCACCTCTCCCCCGCCCTCAGAGTCGCAACGAAGCCAGCCTAGTAGCATATCTAGTGGATAAAATCTAACATATGCTACCCATACGATCCCCACTCGCGGTTTCTCGGAAGGCGAGCGCCCGTAGGCGATGCCTTCGCATCGTCAAGGGGGCTCAACGCCCCGAGAATCCGCGAGTGGGGACCCACAGGGCGGCGTCCCAAGCCCGCCGGACGCGTTGCCCGATGCTTGTGATGCGCAGGCATCACCGCGCATCGGTCGCCTTTCCGGGCGGACTTGGGACGCCGTCGTATGGGTAGCATATGTTAGATTCTATCCACTAGCGTCGCCGCGCCAGCATGACACAACACCACGGGTCGCCATGACGCGGCACCGCGAGATGCGTCAGGGTGATTTGACTGCCTATAGTCGGCATTTATGATTTACGCGATTTTCGTAATCATGACCATTATTAGTTCTTGACTGTCCGCCTTCGCCGTTTCTGTATTGATATGCTTCAATTATTTGTTTTTAACTGGCGAAAAAAATTGACACGCAAAGCCTGTCATGCGACTAACCCATGAGTTAACGCCATGTAAATAAACTTGTAACAGGATAAAAAAGACTATGGAGCGGGAGGATTCGACCAAGATGTCACATGCGGAATTACTTCGAATGACCACGCAGATTACTGCGTCCTACGTCAGCAACAATAATGTCACGGGATCGCAAATACCCGAAGTGATTCGGTCGACTTACAGCACCTTGAGCGCGCAGCGTGTCGGCGACGGCCAGGCGGCTCAGGATATGAAGAAACCCGCTGTATCGATCCGCCGTTCGGTAACGCCCGATTTTATCATCTGCCTCGAAGACGGCAAGAAACTCAAGATGCTCAAGCGCCACCTGCGCACGACTTATGGGTTGTCGCCGGAAGAATACCGCGTGAAATGGGGCCTGCCCGCCGATTATCCCATGGTTGCGCCTAATTATGCCGCGCAGCGCTCGGCCTTCGCCAAAAAAATCGGCCTCGGACGCAAGGGCACCAAGGGCAAACGCGGCCGTAAGGCGAAGTAAGTCGCACCGCCCTTAATCCCACAGCCGCATGAACGCCCAAGCCGCCAGCCGGAAAATCGTCGCGCCACGGCGTCGGCCTTCTACGGCGCAGCGCCAATGGCTCAGCCGCGGTGTCGGTCAACCAGGCGGAAAACTGCCCCTGTTCGACAGTGACGGCCAGACCATCAATGCGCAAACCATCAAGGCCTGTGTCCGCGAAGGCTGGGCCGAACCCTGGCTGTCCAACCCGATCATGCCCGACTGGCTGGTTTGCCGCCTGACCGACGCCGGACGCGAGGCCATCAGCGCCGGCAAAAAATCCGCCAAGACGTAAGTTCACCGCGTTGGACAGAACATCGACGTTGAAACGCCACGTCGTCCCGGTCGACGCCGCCAGCCTGGTTATTCTACGCGGGCGAGGGCGCACGGCCGAAGTTTTGATGGGCCGACGCCGGCCGCGCGCCGCATTCCTGCCCAACGTCTATGTCTTTCCCGGCGGACGCCTTGACCGCGGCGACGCTCAGGCGCCGCCGAACGTGGCCCTGCGTCCCGAGGTCGAGAAGAAGCTGCGGCGCCGCTGCCGGGGCTCGCCGGCCCTGGCGCTCGCCCTGGCGGCCCTGCGCGAGACCTTCGAGGAGACCGGCCTGCTGCTCTGCGGCGCGCCCGGCGCTCAGCCGCCCGGCGCCGGGTTCGACAGCCCCTTCTGGCGCGCCTATGGGGCGGCGGGGCTGACGCCCGATCCCGGGCGGCTCGATTACATCGTCAGGGCGATCACCCCGCCGGGCTCGCCACGCCGCTATAACACCCGCTTCTTCATCACCCGCGGCGACGATGCTCGGGGCGCGCTGCTGGGGGACGGAGAACTCCTCGATCTTCGCTGGGTCCGCATGGCCGATGTCGACAGGACACTCGACGTGGTCGACGTCACCAGCTTCGTACTGAAAGAGGCGGCAATCCATATGTCCGCCACGCCCAACGCTCGCGCGCGACGGCCCGCCACCCTGATGTGCTATGTCAACGGCAGGCGCCGCTATATCCATGAATGACGCGACAGGCCGGGGCGAAGAAGCTTTCATTGCGGGTGCTGTCCTAAATAGGGGTAGAGTGTCCTAAGATGGAAATTTCAGCTAAGCGTCCTTTCAAACAACTCAAGCAATTCCATATGCATCTCTGTTTTTAGCGGCGCAGCACAATGAAATCGATTTGAAGAAAACGGCATGCCAACACGCCGCTCAACTCTGAAATCTGAATTAGCTAGCTTAGCTCCAAGTGATTCAACACCGAAGTCAATTCTGTAGAGCGTTGCTGAAAAGGTCTTATTATATAGAGTCGCCAGCATTCCATTGTATGAACTGATAAATTCATTGAATACCTTGAGGCACCCCTCAATATTTGCTTCAAACTCGACCACTGCGACGTTGTCATATTTCCTGGGTATTTTAGTAATCGAGGGTCTCCATCCAACCACCTGTTCAGCCCACGTAGATAAATCGTCTAAGATAAACTCTGCTGTCGTTGTGTCTTTGGCGGTCGCAAAAACTGCATCTTTTAAAACGCCAATTTCTTGGATGTTAATTTTTTGGTTGCCGGAAATGAGTTGTCCATTCGTAAATATTGCTCCTGTGCTTTGGGCATCTTCAAGGCTAGGAATTTTACTGAATCTGTACCGTTCAGAAATTAATCGGATCGCGTCGGAGACGTGATAGCCCCCAGGAGGGTTTACTTCGTCAGCAATAAACGTTTGATGAGCGCGGCCCGCTTCATTAGAAATTATTTTCATGTTCGGTTTTCCTGAGGAAGACCTTGAAAAATCTCAACACCCAAGGCGGGCAAGCCTTGTGTGGGCGGCTTCCATAAAACATCTGTGCTGGCAAAATTTATGCCTCCCGCATGAGATTGGGGGTTGTCTGCGTGGCGTTTAGCTAGATCAATGGGAGGTTGATCTAAGTAAGAGAGGGAATCATCTTCAAATGTAGAGGCTTCAAGTTTCTCTGGCGATAGCTCAGCGACCCAATCAACCAGATCGCTGAACGGTGCGAATCTGGCAATCAGCGCAACATCAAATGCGGAAGCAAGCCGCTTGAGTGTGGTTAGCGAGAAATTCTCATAAGATGGGTCTTCCATCACCGTAATGCGCGATGGAGCCATGCCGGCTTTTTCGGCAAGCTTCTTTTTTGTCCACCCGCGTTGCTCTCGAATAGTTTGAATTTGAGCGGCTATGTTAGTGGAAAGATGCGCGGCGACAAACGTATCGCGATACGGCTTGTCTCGCATTTTTTCCCAAAGCTGAGTTCTAATTGTATCGATGCTCTCGGACATGATGTGGCTCTTCCGCTAGTAATTTTTGTCGCTTTCTCGCCCGCGCCAGTGCGCTGGCCGGTATTTTGTCACCCTTTTCAACCGTGCCTTCTACCAAGATGAATTTTCGGCCTGGCGCATAGACCCCAAGCGGTCGGTATTGGATTTTTTTAAACGGGATTCGAAGTTCATAAATTTTCTCCGTTGTCTTGTATTTTGAAATCCATTTCTCCGGCCACTTCAGCAGCCCGACCATCTGTAATAGGCGCACGTCAATGTGCGCCTGGGCATCGAGCGGTAGCCCCGATTGCCATTCGAAGAATGGGCATTCCCCTTTTGGGCCCACATAATCGAGGATCGTCCATACCGCTATTACAGTACACCGCAATTTTATCAAGTCAAGTTTTATAGTTCACTTTTTTATTGACATAAGTTGATAAATTTATTAACTTATGCGGATGATACGAAAAAAGCCCACCTCGTCAATTACTTCGGGTGGGCTTATTCGAAACAATGTTGGGGGTAGCAGGTTAGCCGGGGCAGCCCTTACCAAGCAAGCCCGACCGGTCCAAGTCCGGTTACCTCCACCGTTTTAGCCGGGTCCGATAGCTGCGCGAACAGCCACCGGACCCAAAGTGAAACACTCAGGGACTAGACCCGAATGCTCACCGGCAATCTCAATATAGCATTTTGGCGCTGGAATTTCCAGTGCAGCAGTCTGGTTCCTAATCGTTATAGGGGCCAGGATCATGAATATCCTACCATTTGAAAAACAAGTTTCTGCGATAGCCGCACTCACCGAAGGGTGCAGTATCCGGGCAACCGAGCGGCTTACAGACATTCACCGCGATACAATAATGCGCCTTGGCGTCCGCGTCGGCGAAGGCGGCGCACGGCTTCATGACGGCATCATGCGCGATCTTCAAGTGTCCATCATCGAACTTGATGAGATTTGGGGCTACGTCGGCAAGAAGCAGCGACGGACCCAACCGGGTGAAATAGACAAAGGCGACCAATATACGTTCACGGCGCTCGACGCGACTAGCAAGGCGATCCTGTCGTATCGAACCGGCAAACGCACGGCTGAGAACACGCGGGCGTTCTGCATGGATTTGCGGGAGCGGGTTATCAATCGACCGCAAGTCACTTCCGATGGATTTGAGCCCTACCGCGTAGCCATGGATGAGGCATTCGGGATTGATGTAGATTACGCGATGTTGGTGAAACACTACGACGCCGAACCGGCCAAGGACGCGGCCCGTCGCTACTCGCCTGGGTATGTAGGGTCCAGACTCATTAGATCCACCATATGACTGTAACCGCAATGCAGAGTGCCGCGAGGAAGTTGCGGACATCCTTGTCGAAGCGTGTCGCAATTCGGCGGTAGTCTTTGAGGCGACCGAAGGAG
>ERZ813253.501-NODE-501-length-13841-cov-3.882966_pt1 | contig 13841 bp, 19 predicted proteins | sample MGYA00520893_ERZ813253 | MGnify/ENA primary metagenome ERZ813253 (study PRJEB31669, sample SAMD00080414) | marine metagenome | biome: oceanic hadal pelagic zone biome; feature: marine hadalpelagic zone; material: sea water | place: Pacific Ocean:Izu-Bonin Trench...
GGAGATTTTGTTGAGTCTCAAGCTTTTGCTTATCTTGCAGTTAGATCTTTTTTAGGTTTGCCAATATCATATCCTGAAACAACCGGATGCAAAGAACCATGTACTGGTGGAGTAATAGTTAAAAATTTCTAATAAAGAGCTGACTCTTTTTTTATATATTTATTTAGAGATTTTTCTATACCTTCATCTGCTTTAGAAAAAAAATGATTCGCATCAGGTATAGTTTCAAATTCAACTTTAATACCTTTTTGAGAACTTAATCTTCTATTTAATTCATTTAAATGTTCTACTGGAACAAGTTCATCTTTTTTTCCATAAATCACTATACCAGACGTTGGACAAGGAGATAAAAAAGAAAAATCATAAACATTTGGCTGAGGAGATATTGCTACAAATCTATTTATTTCGGGTCTTCTCATTAGAAGTTGCATTGCAATTAGAGAACCAAAAGAAAATCCAGCGATCCAACATTGTGAATTATCAAAATTTTCTTTCTCTAACCAATCAAGCGCTGCTGCAGCATCTGCTAATTCTCCTTGGCCGTTATCAAACTCTCCATCACTTTTTCCAACACCTCTAAAATTCACTCTACAAACTGAAAAATCATTATCCATAAATGAATGAAAGATATCGACAACTACTTTATTATTCATTGTTCCCCCATATTGAGGATGTGGATGTAAAACCAATGCAATTGGTGAAGTATTTTTTTTGCTTTTATAATATTTTGCTTCAAGTCTACCAGCAGGACCTGGGATAAAGATTTCAATAATTTTGTTTTCCATAAGCGATACTGATTATTATTCGCAAAAAAAAATACATTTATCACAATTGAGTGACAATTTGCTAGTACTTTAAACACAATAAATACTTGACTAAAATAGTCGGGTATATATATATAGCGCATAAAATCAAGAATTATGAAATTAAGTACTAAAGGAAGATATGCTGTAATGGCAATGGCTGATTTAGCAAAATACAATGTTAAAAAACCAACCAGCCTTGCGGAAATTTCATTGCGACAGGGAATATCTATATCTTATTTGGAACAACTTTTTTTAAAACTAAGAAAAAATAATTTAGTTCAAAGTGAAAGAGGTCCTTTAGGCGGATATGTATTAACAAAACCTCCAGAAGAAATAAAATTGTTAAGTATTATTAGAGCGGTTGATGAAAAAATAGAAACTCTTAAATGTAGAAAAGAATCAAAAAGAGGATGCAATCACAAATCAATCAAATGTATTACTCACAACTTGTGGGATGATCTTGAAATTTATATTAATAAATTTTTTGAAAATAACACTCTTAACGATATTCTTTTTAAGGAGGTTAAGAATAATTCAGAAGAACTAAAACAATGAAACAACAAGAGCTAGAAAAAAGTAAAGAATATAAATACGGTTTTACAACCGATATAGAAAGCGTTAGGGCACCCAAAGGTCTTAATAAAGAAGTTATTCGATTTATATCAAAAATAAAAAAAGAACCTGAATGGATGTTAAATTGGAGATTCAAGGCATACGATAGACTTAAAAACATCAAAGAACCAAATTGGCAAAAACCAAAATACCCTAAAATTAATTATCAAGACTTATATTATTATTCTGCTCCTAAAAGTGCCAAAGATAAACCGAAAAGTCTCGATGAGGTTGATCCTAAATTATTAGAAACTTATGCAAAATTAGGTATTCCTTTGAAGGAACAAGAAAAATTAAGTGGAGTTGCTGTAGATGCTATTTTTGATTCAGTATCGGTAGCAACAACCTTTAAAGATACATTAACAGAAAAAGGGATTATTTTTTGTTCAATTTCAGAAGCTATTCAGAAACATCCTGATTTGGTAAAAAAATATATTGGTTCTGTAATTCCAATTACAGATCATTATTTTGCTACACTTAATTCAGCAGTTTTTACCGACGGTTCATTTGTTTATATTCCCGAGGGAGTTAGATGTCCTATGGAGCTATCCACATATTTTAGAATTAATGCTTCCGAAACAGGTCAATTTGAAAGAACGTTAATTATTGCAGATAAAGGTAGTTACGTTAGTTATCTTGAGGGATGTACAGCTCCAATGCGAGACGAAAACCAACTTCATGCTGCCAATGTTGAGTTGATAGCTTTAGATGATGCCGAAATAAAATATTCTACGATACAAAATTGGTATCCTGGAGACGAAAATGGCAAGGGAGGAATTTATAATTTTGTAACAAAAAGAGGTGCCTGCAGAGGAAAAAATTCTAAAATTTCTTGGACGCAAGTGGAGACTGGTTCAGCAATAACTTGGAAATATCCAAGTTGTATTTTACAAGGCGATAACTCGGTTGGTGAATTTTATTCGGTTGCTGTTACCAACAATTATCAAAAGGCTGATACAGGAACTAAGATGATTCATCTTGGAAAAAATACGAAGAGTAAAATTATATCTAAAGCTATATCAGCCGGTCACGCAGATAATACTTATAGGGGCTTAGTTAGAATAAGCTCTAAAGCAAAAAATTCTAGAAATTATACACAATGTGATTCTTTACTAATGGGTAATAAATGTGGAGCGCATACCATCCCTTATATAGAGAATAGAAATTCTTCATCCAATGTTGAGCATGAGGCAACAACTTCTAAAATAAGCGAAGAACAACTTTTTTATTGTAACCAAAGAGGCTTAAATCAAGAAGAAGCTATTGGTCTGATTGTAAATGGATTTTGTAAAGAAGTGCTTCAACAATTACCTATGGAATTTGCGGTGGAAGCACAAAAGCTTGTTGGAATTAGTTTAGAAGGTAGTGTTGGTTAAATGCTGGATATTAAAAATCTTAGTGTTTCAGTAGATGGCAAAAAGATATTGGATGGGTTTGACCTTAAAATTAAATCTGGAGAAGTTCATGCTATTATGGGCCCAAATGGTTCGGGCAAAAGCACTTTAGCCAATGTATTAACTGGCAAAAATGGTTATGAAGTTGAAGGACAAATCCTTTATCAAGGAAAAGATCTATTGATCTTACCCATAGAGGAGAGAGCTCAGAAAGGCTTATTTATGGCTTTTCAATATCCTTTGGAGATAGCCGGTGTTAACACAAATAACTTTCTTAAAACTTCTTTAAACGCTATTCGTAAAGGAAAAGGTCTGAAAGAATTAGACTCTTTAGATTTTTTGAAACTAATAAAAACAAAGGTAAAAAATCTTAAGATTGATGAAAAAATACTTAATAGACAATTAAATGTTGGTTTTTCTGGAGGCGAAAAGAAGAAAAATGAAATTTTGCAAATGACAATTTTAGAACCCACACTTGCAATTTTAGATGAAACAGATTCTGGTTTGGATATAGATGCCATTAAGATAGTTTCTGATGGTGTGAATTCTTTAAGAAGTAAAGAACGATCTTTTTTAATTATCACTCACTACCAACGTTTGTTGGACTATATCAAACCAGACTTTGTACATGTTTTAATTAATGGAAAAATAGCAAAAACAGGATGTAGTGAATTAGCTTTAGAACTTGACAAAATTGGCTATGAAGAAATTGAAGCGAGCGCGTAAGTAGTAGGATGATGAGTTTAAATTTTGATGCATTTCAAAAAGCTAATCAAAGTGGTAGTGAGCTAGATAGTATTAGAATTAAAAATTTTAATATTTTTCAAAAAAAAGGCTTTCCATCCAAAAAAGAGGAAAATTGGAAATATACAGATTTAAAAACAATACTATATAACAATCTAAACAAACTAGAATTACCCAATCATGAAAATACTTCTCAATATAATAGTGAGTGGTTATTAAAAAATTTTGAACATAACCAAATAATTTTGGTTAATGGTGATTTTGTTAGTTCAACTTTTAGTTTCGAGGCTAAAGAAAAAATAAAAATAAAACCATTAAAAACAGTTTTAAAAGATAAAAAAGATTTTAAAAAAATCAGAGATTATTTTACTGAACAACAAAACTCTCTTGCTTCTTTAAATCATGCTTTGGTTCATGATGGTATATTTCTAGAAATAGAAGACAATTATTCATTTAAAAAACCATTAATTATCTATAATTTTTTTAATAAATCTTCAGAAAACAAAATAATAAATAATAAATGTTTTATCTCACTTGGAAAAAATTCCCAGCTAAGCTTGTTGGAATACTATAAAGCAGAAGATAGTATTAAGTATTTTAATAATACTATCCATCATTATTCAATTCAAAAAAATTCCATACTGAAAAAATTTAGCATAGATAACAATTTGGATAATTCTTATAACTACCACTTAACTAATGTAAAAAGTTATTCTAACAGTATATTTGAGAATTTTTTATTTTCTTCTGGATCAAGTTTTGTAAAAAATGAAATTCATTGTGATTTGTTGGAATCTTTTAGCTCATGTTTTGTTAATGCACTGATATTTTTAAGTAAACAACAGCATCACGAGTTAAAAACTAACATCAATCATAAACACCAACATTGTAAAAGTTCTCAATTAGTTAAAAGTATTTTATTGGATAAGAGCAATGGCACTTATCAGGGAAAAATTTATGTTGATAAGGATGCTCAGAAAACTAACGGTTATCAACTTAGCAAAGCATTAATATTGTCAGAAAATTCTGCATTTAACTCGAAGCCTGAATTAGAAATCTATGCAGATGATGTGAAATGCTCACACGGATCATCAACTGGTAATATTGACCAAAATTCTATCTTTTATTTGATGTCTCGAGGATTATCTAAAGAACAAGCAAATAAGATGTTAGTTGAAGGTTTTTTAAATGAAGCTATCGAAACAATTACAGAACCAAACATTCAATCACTAATTTCAAAATTGTTTATCGATAAAATCAATAAAACAAAATTTGAAATTAATGAACATTGAAAATATTAAATCTCAATTTCCAATCTTTTCTAAAAAGATAAACGGTAAACCATTGGTTTATTTAGATAGTTCTAATTCGTCGCAAAAACCGATGTGCGTAATAAATAGATTGAACGATTTTTATAAAAATGAATTTTCTAACATAGGAAGAAGTATTCACTCATTGGCTATCAATGCTACAAATAAATTTGAGGAAACAAGAATAAGTGTAAAAAATTTTATCAACGCTAACTCTAGAGAGGAGATTATTTTTACTAAAAATGGTACCGAAGCTATAAACTTAGTTGCCACAACATTTGGTCAGCAAAATATTGAAAAAGGTGATGAAATTATAATTACAGAATTGGAACATCATTCAAACTATGTTCCTTGGCATTTTTTAAGAGAAACAAGAGGGGCAATTATAAAATTTGCACCAATAAATGAAGATGGCGATATAATAATTGATAGATTAAAAGAATTAATTACGTCTAAAACAAAGATTGTTGCTGTTACTCACTTATCAAACGTAACTGGTACAATTGTTCCAATCAAAAAAATTGTAGAGATTGCTCACAAAAAAAATGTTCCTGTATTAGTAGATGGGTGTCAGAGCGTTCCTCATATTAAAGTTGACGTTACAGATTTAGATTGTGATTTTTATGCTTTTTCCGCCCATAAAGTTTATGGTCCAACTGGAGTTGGTATTTTGTACGCAAAAAAAAAATGGCTTGATAGATTACCTCCATATATAGGAGGAGGAGCCATGATTAGTGAGGTAAAAAAAGATAAAATTATTTATGCTTCACTTCCTGAAAAATACGAAGCTGGAACAATGCCAACTGCAGAAGTAATTACCTTTAATGAGTCACTAAAATTTGTGCAATCAATTGGAAAAGATAATTTAATCAAACATGAAATCGAAATTACCAACTATGCTTTAGAAAAACTTAGACAAATAAATTCTATAAAAATAATTGGCAATCCAAAAAATAAAGCTGGAGTGATTGCTTTTACAATAAAGGGAATTCATCCTCACGACATTGCTACAATTTTAGATGAAGATGGTGTTGCAATTAGAGCCGGACATCATTGCTGTCAAATTTTACATCAAAAATTAAATTTAACTGCAACGGCAAGAGTATCTATTGGAGTTTATAATACCAAGGACGATATTGATATACTTTGCAAGGCAATTGAAAATTGTAGAAAAATATTCGATTTAAAATAATGAACTTAAAACAATTATATCAAGATATAATTCTGGAACATGGAAAAAATCCAAGAAATTTGAGAAAAACAGAAAATTTTAATAAAAAAGCAAAAGGTTACAATCCTTTGTGTGGAGACAAAGTGCATGTTTATTTAAAATTAAATGAAAATAAAAAAGTAGAAGATATATCTTTCGAGGGTAGCGGATGTGCTATTTCTATGGCTTCGGCCTCTATTATGACTGAACTTGTTAGAGGTAGAAAAGAAAATGAAATTAAAGATATTATTGAAGATTTTTTAAAGATGATAAAAGAAAAACCGGAGCTAAGTTCTAAAAACTTAAAAGATGATGAAAAAACTAAACTGATGTGTTTTTCTGGTGTAAAACAATATCCAATGAGAGTAAAGTGTGCTACATTATCATGGCATACTTTAACGTCTGCAATTGCAGACAACAATGAGGAAATTAATACAGAAAAATTTGATTAGAAATGGACTTAAAAGAAAAAATTATTACTGAAATAAAAAAGATTTATGACCCAGAAATACCAGTAAATATTTATGAACTTGGTTTAATTTACGATATTATAATTGAAAAAGATAACAATGTTAAAATAAATATGACATTAACCTCGCCTAATTGTCCAGTCGCAGAAAGTTTGCCGAAAGAAGTAAAAGATAGTATAATGGCAATTAAAGAAGTAAAAAATGTGGATCTTAATTTAGTTTGGGAACCACCTTGGAATAAAGATATGATGACTGAATCAGCAAAACTGGAGCTAAATTTATAATGAAACAAGCAATAACTTTAAGTAATAGCGCGGCAACTAGAATTAAGGAAATTATGTCAAAAGATGAAAAAAATTCTCTAGGAGTCAGAGTTGGCGTAAAGTCAGGTGGTTGTGCAGGCATGTCTTATATAATAGAATATGCAAAAGAAATTAATCCTAATGATGAAGTTATTGAGGACAAAGGCGTTAAGGTTTTTATAGATGCTGGAGCAATAATGTATCTTCTAGGAACAGAAATGGACTACAAAAAAGAGGAATTTTCATCTAATTTTATATTTAAAAATCCTAACGAAACTGAAAGATGTGGATGTGGAGAGTCATTTAAGACATAATACTAAATATGAGAGATAAGAAGCATTTAGTAGATCATTCTAATAAGTTGGCAGAAAATGCCAAAGAAAAGGCATTATTTAGAGCTCAACGCAAACCTGTTGAAGCAGGTGCTCATGGCACGCTTAATTACACGATCAAAAAAGGCGTAAATAAAAACAAAATTGCTGACGAAAAAATTTTAAAAAGCAAAAAATAAAATCTTTAGCCACTATAGTACATCTCAAATTCCATTGGATGGGGAGTATGTTCAAGTTTGTAAATTTCTTCAAATTTTAATGCTATAAAAGCGTCAATTTGGTCATCAGAAAATACTCCACCTTGTTTTAAAAATTCTCTATCCCTATCCAAACTTTCCATTGCTTCCCTCAATGAACCGCAAACTGTAGGAATGTTTTTTACTTTACTTTCTGGCAATGCATATAAATCTTCATCAAGAGGTTTACCTGGATCAATTTTTTTTTTAATTCCATCTAATCCTGCCATTAACATTGCAGAAAAAGTTAGATAAGGATTTCCAGCACCATCAGGAAACCTAACTTCACATCTTGCACCATTTTTGTTTAATACAATTGGTATTCTGCACGAAGCGGATCTATTTCTAGCTGAATATACTAATAATACTGGAGCTTCAAAACCTGGAATTAATCTTTTGTAACTATTTGTTGTTGAGTTTGAAAAAGCATTAATTGCTTTTGCAGGCTTTAATATTCCACCAATATAATGTAATGCAGTATCAGATAATCCAGTATATTTATTGCCAGAAAAAACAGGTGTCTTTCCTTTCCAAATAGATTGATGAGTATGCATTCCGGAGCCATTGTCACCTTTAACAGGTTTTGGCATAAAGGTTGCAGTTTTACCAAATGATTGAGACACCATATGTACTATGTATTTGTAAAGTTGAACGTTATCTGCTTGTTCAACTAAAGTACGAAAATACATCCCAAGTTCATGTTGACTTGGAGCTACCTCATGGTGATGTTTTTCAACTTTAATACCAACATCTCTTAATCCTTTTAAATATTCTCCTCTCATATCCTGTGCACTATCAACGGGAGGAACAGGAAAGTATCCACCTTTAATTCCTGGACGGTGTCCCATGTTTCCACTTTCATACTTTCTTCCTGTATTGTAAGGTCCCTCATTACTATCAATTGCAAAACTAGTTTCGTTCATGTCATTTTTGTAACGAACATCATCGAACACAAAAAATTCTGGTTCAGGACCAAAGTAAGCTTTATCACCAATTCCTGTAGATTTTAGATATGCTTCAGCTTTTTTAGCTATTCCTCGCGGATCTCTTTCGTATGAATTTTTTTTAACAGCATCTAAAATGTCGCAAAAAAGAATAAGAGTATTATGTGAAGTAAATGGATCAATGACTTTTCTACTTAAATCTGGTTTTAAAATCATGTCAGATTCGTGAATTGCTTTCCATCCTGCAATGGAAGAACCATCAAAAAAAACACCATCATTTAACATGCTTTCATCAACTATAGTAGCGTCCATAGTTAAATGTTGAAGTTTTCCGCGAGGATCCGTAAATCGAAGGTCAACATATTCGATCTCTTTATCTTTCATTAATTTTAAAACTTTGCTTGAACTCATAATTTTTCCTTTGTAACTTTGTGCTTCTTGATATCAAAAAAAACGTGAATAAAAAGACATTATTGGCAGATATCAGCTATGCAATTAACTCATAAGTAGTATTCTTACATATAATGAATAAACAGCATAATTCATATCACAAATGGTTACAAAACTTTCCATTCAAAAAAAGAAAAAGTCATAAATATAGCAGAGGTCAATTGATAGTTGTAGGAGGTGAAAAGGAAATGGTAGGCGCTACGTTATTGAGTTCCGAAGCAGCGCTGAGGACTGGAGTTGGCTCTGTAAAGATAATCTGCAACAAGAAAACATTACCAATTTATTCTTTGAAATTTCCTTCTCTATTAAAAAAGGAGATAAACACATTTAAAGAATTTAAAAATTTCGTAAATAAAAATAAAAATTCTTCTTTTCTTATAGGTCCTGGTGCAGGATCAAATCAAGCAACAAAAAAAAAAACCATATTCCTTCTTAAAAAAATTAAAAATGTAATTTTAGATGCTGATGCTCTTACTTCTTTTAAAAAAGATTTAAAAACTTTGTACAAATTATTAGATGAAAATAAAATAATTACTCCTCATATAAAGGAATTTAGAACAATTTTTCCAAAGTTAAATAAATTCAAAAGTAGTAATTTAAAAGTAATTAATGCTTGTAAATTGGTTAATTGTACAATTGTTTTAAAAGGTAGCACAACTTACATTTCAAATAGAAAAAAAATAGTTGTAAATAACAATTCAACAAAAGAATTAGCCGTGATAGGCAGTGGAGATGTGCTTTCAGGTATTATTGCTAGTTTGGTTGGTGAAAAAAAATTAAATAGTTTCGAAGCAAGTTGCGCAGGAGTATGGATACATAGTGAAATTGGAAAAAAATCAGGCATTGGTTTGATTGCTGAAGATTTAATAAAACAATTAAAACCAACTTTAAAAAAATTATATGGAAGATTTGTTAAACAAAGAGTCCGTAAAAAGAGTTAGTCAGAAATTAAAAGATTTTGACGAAAGCTTAAAAGTTATAGTTTTAGATGGTTCTGCAAGAACTGCCCAGGATGCTGCAGACAGTCTCAATACTGAAGTTGGTTCTATAATTAAAAGCTTATTTTTAAGAACAAAAAACTCTTTCTTGTTATGTTTAGTTGCGGGTGATAAGAGATGCTCTCTAAACAAAATAAAAAAAATTTTAGGCGAAAAAGATGTAAGCATGGGAAATGCTGAACAAGTAAAGCAAGTTACAGGTTTCACAATTGGAGGAGTATCTCCCGTAGGACATTTGAATCCAATAAAAATTTATATTGATCAATCATTATCTAGATTTGAAAATATTTTTGGCGCCGCAGGTCACCCAAATTGTGTTTTTAAAATTAATTTTATAGATCTTCAAAAAATTACCAGCGGGGAAGTCATGGATATAGTCGAATGAGAAATCCTAATACATTTGATTATATTTTGTTGTTCGTATTAGCTTTGATATGGTCGTCAGCTTTTTTTAATATTAAAATTGCAACTTATTCTTATGGACCAGTCATGATTTCTTTCCTAAGAATTCTTTTTGGAGCAATTCCTGTTGTTGCTTTGTGTTTATATAAAAAAATAAAAATTGAAGCATTTTCAAAGGATTGGTATTGGTTTGCTGCAATTGGAATAATAAACTTGGTAATACCTTTTTTTTTAATTGCTTATGGGATTCAAAAAGTTCAAAGTAACTTAGCAGCAATTTTAATGGCCACTACACCCTTAAGCGCCACTGTTTTGGCCCATTTTTTTACTATAAACGAAAAGATTAATTTTATAAAAGTTCTTGGAGTTCTTGTAGGGTTTTCGGGAATAGTTTTTCTTTTTTCAGATAATATTTTGATTAATGAAAATAATTTTATTTCTGCAGTTTTAATTTTGGCTGGTTCTACTTTTTACGTCATAGGAGGACTGTTGACCTTAAAAGTAAGCAATAAAGAAAATGAAAATGTAACTTCATCAATTTTAATTTGGGCAACAATATTTATATTGCCAATAAGTTTAATACTTAGTTATATTAATCCCTCTGAAGCTTTAATGTTTAAGCAAGATTTACATCTTTCTCATAGATTAGATTCCACTCTTTCAGTAATCTATTTAGGAACTATCGCAACTGGCATTGCTTGGTTAATAAGATTCAAAATACTAAAAAATAACGGTTTAGTTTTTCAAGCGCAGGTAGCTTATTTAATTCCAATTTTTGGTGTAATTTTTGGTTATATATTTCTAAACGAGTTAATTACTTCTAAAGTTTTAATTGCTTTAATTGCGATTATATTAGGAATTTATTTAGTAAAACGATCCAGTATAAAGAATATCACTTCAGTTTAGATATTGCTTTTATGTGAGAAGGTCTTATCTCGCAGCATCCACCCAATATCGTAGCACCATTTTTCATAAATTTTTTTACATATTCGTAGAACTTAGATTCATTTAAATCAGTATTTTTTCCTAAAACAGTAGTTGGATTGCCTGCATTTCCCCAAGTATCTTTAGAGGCAACAGTATAACCTTTTGGTATTTTATTAAATGCATTTAACTTAAATCCATAGGGCATATCTAGTTTTTGTAAATCATTAATAACCACCTCATATGCTTTAGGAGAAATGCAAGCCATAATAATACCAAGCCATTTTTTATTTTTATATTTTTTAACTATATCTTGAATTTTTTCTCCAGAAGGAAGCAGACCATTATCGCTTAGATGAACACCAACTAAAACTGGTAAATTAAATGATTCAATTGCTCCAAGTGCAATTTTACACTCTAATCCACTACTCATCACATCCAGATAAAAAAAGTCAATACCATGTTTGAGAAGTTTAGCTTGGTCGTAAAAATTTTTTTCTATTGAACCTAAGTCCTCTCCTAAATCAGCACTATAGGTTTGTTTTTGATTAGGTAAACCACCGGCAACTAAAACTTCTTTTTTTGAGATATCTCTTGCCTTTAAGGCTAACTCAACCGCTTTAATATTTATTTTTTCAAAATATTTTTCACAATCATTTTGAATTAATCTATTTCTTCGAGCAGTAAATGTTGTGGTAACTATTGCTTCAGCTCCAGCATTTATAAAATCTAAATGAGCATTGATAACCATTTGGTGGCATCCTTTATCAATTAAAGCATGAGCAGACCATAATGTTCCTTTAGGTTTTAATCCTCTAGCAAGTAATTCTTGACCCATACCTCCGTCCAGAATTCTTGTTGAATTAAAATAATTTATATTCATAGAAGAAATTTAGTAATATAATTTAAATTTGTTAAATTAATTTTTATGAAAGTAAATATAGCGCTTTTAACCGTTACGGATACCAGAACTTTAAAGGATGATAAATCAGGAGGTATTTTGGTTGATAAGATATCAGAAGCAAATCACAATTTAGTATATAGAAAAATCTGTAAAGATAATAAAAAAGACTTAAAAAAAATTTTAAACGACTGGTTAAAGAAGAAAAATATAGATGTAATTATAACTACTGGTGGAACAGGATTGACTGGTAGAGACATAACTCCAGAAGCAATAGACGAAATTGCTGATAAGCATATTCCTGGGTTTGGCGAAGTATTTAGAACAATTAGTCTTGAAACAGTTGGCACATCTTCGATTCAATCAAGAGCTTGTGCAGTTCTAGCTAAAGGCAAATATATTTTTGCGTTACCCGGATCATCCGGTGGTGTAATTGATGCCTGGGATAAAATTTTAGTTCATCAACTAGACATTAATCATAAACCTTGTAATTTTGTAGAACTTTTTCCAAGACTTAAAGAAAAATAATTATTTTTGATATTTTTCTTTCCATTCTGAATAAGGCATACCGTAAACATGTTTTCTTGCATCAGGATCTGAAACTTGTATACCTTTTTTTTCAGCCTCTTCTCGATACCATTTAGACAAGCAATTTCTACAAAAACCAGCTAAGTTCATTAAATCAATGTTTTGAACATCTTTTCTTTTTCTTAGATGGTTAATTAATCTTTCAAAAGCTGCAGATTGTAATTCTTTTTTTGTGTTATCATCCATATAAATTAATATATATAATTGTAAACATTTATGAAACTTTCTGGATCATATCAAATTAATCTTGAAAAACAAAAAGTTTGGGAAGCACTAAATGATCCAGAAATATTGAGACAGTCAATTCCAGGATGTGAAGAATTTATAAAAAACTCCAATACTAAATTTACAGCAACAGCTACAAATAAAATTGGCCCCTTTAATGCAAGCTTTACTGGAGATATTGAGTTAAAAGAAATAAATGTACCCAATAGTTATATTATTGAAGGGTCTGGCAATTCACCAGTTGGATTTGCCTCAGGAAAAGCAAAAGTAAAATTAGAAGATTCAGAGAGCGGAACTAAGTTAATATATGAAGTTGAAGCAAATGTAGGAGGAAAAATTGTTCAAGTTGGGTCACGTTTAATTGATATGACTGCAAAAAAAATGGCAGATGCTTTTTTTGGTAAATTTTCAGAATTAATTTCATCTAAAGAAATTTCACGTGAAACAAAAACTAAAATTGAAAAACCATCTAAAGTTGAAATAAAATTTAATAATAAAGTTTTAATTTATATCTCTGCATTGGTTTTGTTAGGTCTAGTTATATATTTCATCTTTTGAATCGCGCTAAACTAGAATTTTTTTCCATAATATAATTGATCATTGTTTTTTATTATGTTTAAATGACGCATTTTTTGAGGAGGTGTGGGACATGAAAAAGGTAAGTTTAGAAGTAAACGGAAAAAAAATTACCAAAGAAGTTCCTGATCACACTATTTTATCAGTTTTTTTAAGAGATATTTTGAATTTGACCGGCACACATATTGGATGTGACACAAGTCAATGTGGTGCATGCGTTGTGCATGTTGATGTAAGATCAATAAAATGTTGTACAGCTTTTGCTGCATCTTTAGATGGATCACTAATTACTACTATTGATGTTTTAGTAACAAGCGGAAAAATGCATCAAATGCAAGAAGCATTTAAAAAAAAGCATGAAATGCCGTGTGGTTTTTGTCCACTAGCAATCATTAGGTTTGCAATAGATATATAACA
>ERZ813253.502-NODE-502-length-13841-cov-2.348549_pt1 | contig 13841 bp, 14 predicted proteins | sample MGYA00520893_ERZ813253 | MGnify/ENA primary metagenome ERZ813253 (study PRJEB31669, sample SAMD00080414) | marine metagenome | biome: oceanic hadal pelagic zone biome; feature: marine hadalpelagic zone; material: sea water | place: Pacific Ocean:Izu-Bonin Trench...
CATCAATAAACGTATCCGCATCGCACTGGAAGATTAGTTACATCTCTACGCCCCATCAAACTTCCTTCGGAGGCGCACTGCCCAATGCCCGACAATCCCGCTTCTGACACCAGCGCGCTCCGCCGAGTTGTGGGGATCGATGTGGGTGGCACATTCACTGACATCGCCGTCTTGGAAGACGGCAAGCTAACGGTCCACAAACTTCCTTCCACCCCCGCCGACCCGTCCCGGGGGATACTCCAAGGCGTGAAGGAGACCGGCGTCACCTCCGCGGAATTCGTCCACGGTTCCACCGTGGCCACCAACGCGTTGCTTGAGGGGAAGGGCGCCCGCACGGCCCTGATAACCACCATGGGATTCGAAGACGTGCTGGAGATCGGGCGGCAAAGCCGCGCCGAACTCTACAACTTCGAGATGGACCGGGCCCCTGCCCTGGCGCCCTGGGAACTGCGCTTCGGTTTACCTGAGCGAGTTGACCACACCGGCGCCATAATCGAGGACCTAACACCAGAGGCCATCCAGAACGTGATCGGCTTATTGGAAGAGAGCAAAGTCGAAGCGGTGGCCGTGTCGTTCCTGTTCTCCTTCCTGAATACGGCCCATGAAGACATGGTATTTGACGCGCTGCGGCAGATGAAAAACCCACCGTACATCTCGGTTTCGTCCCGCGTATTGCCGGAGTTCAGGGAGTACGAGCGGACCAGTACCGTGGTGGTGAATTCGTACGTGGGCCAGGTGATGAGCCGGTACCTGGGAGAACTTGAAGGCCCCCTAGGCAAAAGCCTGCGCATCATGCAGTCGTCGGGTGGCAGCATCACCGCCAGGCTGGCTTCGGAGCAGCCGGTGCGCACCATACTCAGCGGCCCAGCTGGCGGAGTGGTCGGCGCATTCTATACCGCCATGCAGGCCGGCTATCCGGACATCATCACCGTGGACATGGGGGGCACGTCCACCGACGTCTCGTTATGCCCCGGCGAGATCAAAGAGACCACCTCAGCCAACGTGGGCGGCTATCCCATCGGCGTACCCATGATCGACATCCACACCGTGGGCGCCGGTGGCGGTTCTATCGCCCGTGTGGATACCGGCGGCGCTTTGGTCGTAGGTCCCGAATCGGCGGGAGCGGAGCCTGGTCCGGCCTGCTACGGCGTGGGAGACCAGATCACGGTCACTGACGCCAACCTGCTTCTGGGACGCCTGCTGCCCGACCGGTTCTTGGGCGGACGCATGACCCTCGACCGGGACCGGGTCGTGGGGCTGATGCAGGCTTTAGCCAGCCAGATAAACACCGACGCCAACCAGACCGCGTTGGGGATCAACCGGGTGGTCAACGCCAACATGGAGCGGGCGATCCGGACCATATCCCTGGAACGGGGTTACGACCCACGGCTCTTCACCCTGGTGCCCTTTGGCGGCGCCGGGCCGATGCACGCCTGTGAGCTGGCCCAAGAACTGGGTATACCCCGTATATTGGTGCCGTCCAACCCGGGCATACTTTCAGCATTGGGCGTGGCCATCGCCGACATAGTAAAGGACTACTCCCGCACGGTCATGCTCCGTGGGTCCGACCTGGACTGGGTCCGGATCGATGAAGAGTTCCAGGGTATGGAGGGGCAAGCCAGGACCGAGATGGCCGGCGAAGGTCTGGCGGTGGACAAGATGGCCGCCCGCCGCTTTTTGGATATCCGCTACGTGGGCCAGTCCTTTGAACTGACGGTCGATTATCCGTCCCGGACCACCAAGGCCGGTCTGGCCAAGGTGATCGGTGACAACTTCTACAAGGCCCATCTGCGGCGCTTCGGCTACGCCGACCGGGCAGAGCCGGTGGAGGTGGTCAATCTGCGTCTCAAGCTGGAGGTGGCCATGGAAAAACCGACGGTCCAGCCGCAGAGTGTCGGAAAAGCGGACTCGGCGCACGCTCTGATCGGACAAGCTGAAATAGTCTTCGCGCAGGGCGCCCTGGCCTCGAATTTGTATCAGCGGGAGCAACTGACCTGCGGAAACCGGGTCTCGGGTCCGGCGCTGATCATCCAGATGGACTCCACCACGGTTCTGCCCCCAGGTTGGGGCGGGGCTGTGGACCCATTCGGCAATATTGTGTTGGAGCCGGAATAAGCGGCAATTTCGGGTATTTCCCCGATAACGCCCCATTTCTCCCGAACGTATGGAAAAGAGCTTGGTTGACGCCAACCAGAACCTCACCTAACATAAATTACTCGAATGGATAGACGTCGAGGTTTGTCGCAGGAGGTGAACTGAGGCTGATGCCTGACGTAAACTCTTCAAACGACTGCACCGAATCGACGCCGAAAAACCCATCGTCGCGTAGCGGGCCAATTAAATTGGCTCAAGAGAGACAGCTTAAGACATCTGCTTTAGTTATAGTCACCGGTGTAGTGATTATTGTAATTGCCGGTTTAATCCTTCAGCCATTTTCTGGAGACACAGGCTGCACGCAAGACCAGGAAATGGACTTAAGGGCCTTGAACCTGGTCACGCCCTGGTAAACGTGCCAACCGATATAAAGCCAAGATCGATTTTCTGCCAGAAATTTGAGGTGGAAGTCGTTATTCTGCCGTCGCTGAGGAAGGTCAATATCAACATATCGTATGATCCTGTGAACGGCAAGGCTGCCGCTGTCTACACGGTAAGTGATTTGGATCTCAAATTAAAAAGCCCAAATGCGAACTTTGATCAGATCATTATTAGGGCCAGGTACACGGGTGATTCGGAACGAACCTCAAAATCTGTTCCATTCCCGTTGGTTCGTTGAGGACGGTGATTGTTTAAGCACTTTCGATTGCCCTTGGCGCTCTGGGTCATCTGCTTGGTTGGTGTTCTAGCATTAGCAGCATGCGGCGATGAATCAGAAACCTCCAATCAAGTTCCACTCATACTGGACGTCGCCTATCCCGCCGAAGTACAACCGGGACAGGTGGTAAGACTGACGGCCCTTGCCAAAGACCCTGACGGAGATGACGATTCTCTGACCTATCAGTGGAATATTAAATCCGGAGGCGGCGAATTTTCACGTCAGATGACGCGGACAATACCGAGTGTCACCTATACAGCGCCGACCGAACTTGGTCTGAATTTTCTAGAAATAGTGGTAACGGACCCAGCGGATAGAAACGCCGCATTCACATTCGAGATAACCGTTAGGAACATATTGCCGCCGCCGACCCCGACCCCAGAGCCGACTGTACCTACGGCCATAGTCCCACCTACCGTCACGCCGATGCCTACTGCAACCCCAGTTCCCACACAGACTCCCGTTGCTTTAAAGAAATTCGTCCTGAGGGGCAGCGGCGAACCATTTGATGATCTCCTTGTAGTAGAGGCTATTATCCTGGGAGTGCCATGGTTCCTTCTTACGGAGGAACTCTTTAAAGGCCTGGACATTTCGGTAGCCGTTGAGATGTCGAACAAGCGAATCGCTGAAGACGTTCGAGTGTTCACTTTTGATCCCGAAAGAGCTCAGGAATTACTAACTGAGGCTGGATTCCCAGATGGATTCGCAGCCTTTTGGCCCCGCCACAAAGCGGGACCGTTGCTTTTATTAGCGCACGACGTGGAGGACAATCTGTCGAATATCGGGATTCAGTTAACGACCATCACCAATTCGGCGGATTTCATAACCACAGGGCTTAGCGGACGGACAACGTTGGAATTAACCCTAGAGTAAAACCCCAGATTTACCCGGTTCTTAGATAATCATCGAAAATATTCCGCAGATCTCTAGGTCCACATCCTGAGATTTTCCCTGATTGCGAACTACCATGTATCCGCTGATCTGCTGATTCCTCATGTCGCATCGAATCTGAAAATACGTCTTGGAACGTTGCCCTCTACAGTCACCAAAAAGCAACCAAATGACCAGATAAAATCCCGGACGTCCGCGAATTTCGGACAATGATTTGATTCACGGTTCGATCACCGTTCTGCTACGCTTTGAAGACATAGTGTTTCACTGCAAGCCAAACGCTCGAACACCTAGAGAAGAATGATTTATGAAGTCATCAAACAACATCGTACAGGTTTGGTCATTTGATGAAGTCCGACAATGACCCAAGGGTCGAAAGAAAAATCCCAACTTATAGTTCTGTGCATATTTGCCCATCCTGACGATGAGGCTTTCGGCTCCGGGGGCACTCTGGCCGAGTTGATGCAAAAAGGTCATAAAGTGACCACGGTCTGCGCTACCAACGGCGATGTTGGTGAGATTAGCGACTCTACCCTGGCGACTCCGGAGAATCTCTGGCAGGTGCGTCAGGAAGAGATGCGGCAGGCCATGACTGTGATGGGGATAACGGACGTCCGGTTCCTTGGCTACCGGGACTCCGGTATGGACGGCACACCAGACAACGAGAACCCTGCATGTCTGTTTCAGGCCGACCCGCCCAGGGTTGAGGGAAAGATCGCGGCATTGCTGGAGGAATTAAAACCGGACATAGTAATTACGCACGACCCCACCGGTGGCTACGGCCACCCTGACCATCTCACCACCTACCAATGCACGACGGCGGCGGTCGAGGCTATGACCGAATACCGGCCCCATCTGTATTACGTGTGTTTTCCTAAAAAAAACTTCCGGAAGCTGTGGCAAGAGATGACCGATGCCGGAATCACTCCCCCCTTCGCAAAGGAGGACTTGGATAAGATAGGGTCTCCCGACGACTATGTGACCACAGTGAAAGACGTCTCCGCATACGTCGACATCAAGAAAGAATCGCTAAGCCACCATCAGACTCAGTTGGACCCCAACGGACCTTTCAGTGCTATGGCGCCAGATGTGATGACCGCTTGGATGAGCACCGAATACTTCTATCTCAGCCAACCAGAAAACGGCGACGTCCAGGAAGATATCCTCGCTGAGTTATCCTAATATGCTTAGCGATACGCAGTTCCCAAGAGGTGGCATATGCCTGTAGACCCAATCAGCCTACAAGTATTCAAGAGCAAATTTGAATCCGTTGCCGAGGAGATGGGCGTCGCCCTGCAACGGACCGCCTACTCGCCGAATATCAAAGAACGCCGCGACTTTTCGTGCGCGGTGTTCGATCCCCAGGGAAACATGGTCGCCCAGGCCGCCGATATCCCAGTACACCTGGGAGCCATGCCGGCGTCGGTGCAGGCCGCCCTGGAAGTCTTCCCAGATTCCCTGAATCCCGGGGACATCGTGATGCTCAATGACCCCTATAAGGGCGGCAGCCACCTGCCCGATATCACCATGGTGGCTCCGATCTACGCCGAGCGAGACGGCAAGAAAGAGTTGGCCGGGTTCGTGGCCAACCGGGGCCACCACGCCGATGTTGGCGGCATGACACCCGGGTCACTGCCGCTGTCCACGGAGTTGTACCAAGAGGGGCTGATCATTCCTCCGATCAAACTGGCCCGGCGAGGCCGGTTGAACCAAGAGGTCATTCAACTGATCTGCCGTAATTCCCGGACCCCCGATGAAAGGAAAGGAGACCTGGCCGCCCAGACCGCCGCGATCCGCGTCGGCGAACAGCGCATGCGGGAGGTTAATGAGCGCTACGGTCTTGATGACACCCTGGAACATATGGCGGCGCTGCTGGACTACTCGGAACGGGTGACGCGAAGAGCCATCGCAAAGATTCCCGATGGCCGGTACGAAGTGACCGATTACATGGACGACGACGGCCTGACCCAAGAATTGGTGCCCATAACCGTGGCGATCACCGTCTCCGGAGAGGAGATGACGATCGATTTCACTGGGACCTCTCCCCAGCGGCCCGGCTGCATCAACGCCCCGGTGGCCGTCACGACTTCGGCGTGCCTCTACGTGGTTCGTTGTCTGCTGGACGAACAGGCCCCAGCCAACCAAGGCTGCCTGCGCCCGGTGAACATCATCACGCCCTTTGGCATCCTGGTAAACCCTGCACCTCAGCATGGGGTCTCTGCCGGCAATGTCGAGACCTCACAACGGATAACCGATGTCCTTTTGGGCGCTTTGGCCCAGGCGCTACCCGACGTTATTCCCGCGGCAAGCCAGGGGACGATGAACAACATGATCATCGGCGGCCATGATCCGGTGCGGAACAAGCCGTTCGTCTATTACGAGACCATCGCCGGCGGCATGGGTGGCAGACCTGACAAAGACGGCATCTCCGCCATCCACACTCACATGACCAACACCATGAACACACCGGTGGAGGCCATGGAGTTCGCATTTCCGCTGCGGCTCAAACGTTACGCGGTGCGGCGGGGCTCCGGGGGCGACGGCCGGTTCAAGGGTGGCGACGGCATCATCCGGGAAGTAGAGTTCCTCGCCCCCGCCAGAGTTACATTGATGTCGGAGCGGCGCAAGTTGCCTCCGCCAGGCTATCACGGGGGACATCACGGAGAGCGCGGTGAGAACATCTTACTGCGGGGCGGCTACGAAGAGATAACCCTGGCCGGTAAAGAGCTGGTGGACGTGGAAGCCGGAGACGTCATCAGCATCCGGACCCCCGGCGCCGGCGGCTGGGGCGCCCCCGAGGGCGAAGAGGCTTCTTGATGGGTGATTTCCGGTTGGTATTCCCGGTCGTCGCCGTCATGATTGCGATGTTGCTGACGGCGTGTTCAGGCGATGCTACTCCACCACGAGACCTGCTATTAAGCCCGGAGGACTTTCCCCGGTCCGGGGTTACTGAGACCAGCCGGGAGACGGGCGAGACCAATCAGAATGAACCGGCGGTACAGGTGGAGTTAACCAGCCAGGACTTCACGGTCCTTGAGAGTCTGGTGCTCTTCGAATCCGAAGACCTGGCCATGGTCCTTCTATCCGAGATCAAACAGGACCAGCTCGCTCAAGGTGTCGACGCTCATCCCGCGGAAGGTTTTCACGCCAATTCGGGAGTCTTGGCAGACCGGTTGCACGGAGAAGATGCATCGACATTGTTCTTCGTAGAAGGACGGGCATTGGTACGGATCACTTTGAGCGGCGTGGACCACGCCAACCGTGTGTGGGAGGTCGCCCGCCTAGCCCGCGAAAAATCCGGCTGATGAAAATCCGTCGCCGCTGACTGTGGACGAGTTGAGTTCTGTCGAGTAAACTAGGGCCGTTGCACTAAGGCGGCTTGGCTAATTCTCGGCTTGAATCAACTCGGGCCGCCGCGTAAATGCACTGAAAATTCGCCAGGTTGGGGCCGGACTTGATCGTCGGGCCAACGACGGGAGGAGATTAAAGATGGTTAGATTCGCACGTTGCAACGCCCTACTTTCTCTTGCTTTGGATGCTTCGGGTAAGGGTTGCCGTTACATTTCCAAAGGCGCCTCGGACGACGATGTTGTTAAGGACATGCTTGAGCACCTGACTTCTGTACATCAGGTTGAAGGCGATATGACAGCCAACATCCTGGCTACAACTAAGACCAACAACCGCTAAGTCACGTCATCTCCGGCGCTTGCCGGATAGCAACGGAACGTAAACAAGCCCAGTCCTTCCGCGGAAGGACTGGGCTTTATAATTTGCCAACGGACTAGATCTACCGCCGACCTAGACGAAAACCCTCTCCGGGTTGGTGGTTGGGTAGATAGCCAGCACTTTGGCCGGCTTGTCCGACCGATTGGTGATGGTGTGTTTTGCACCGGCCGGCGCCAGAAGCAGGTCCCCCGGGCCCAAGACGCGGGTCTCGCCTTCCAGCACCGCCTCGATATTTCCCTCGACCACCAAGGTTGCTTCCTCGTAATCAGGGTGGATGTGCAGCGCCAGGCCGGCGCCCGGACCGATACCGGCTTCGACCACAGTCAGATTGGTCCCGCCGTTGTCCTTCCCCACCAAGGTTGCCGCCTGTGTGCCGGATGTGGAGCTGCCGGCTTGGGCATCGCCCTTCATCACGAATGGCATGAGTCTCTCCGATCGGCCGAATCAAGAACGCCCAAGGGCCTTATTTGCCGTCGTCGAAACTGACGATGATGACTGCGTTGGCGATGAGCATGCCATCATTGCCGTCCACACTGGGAATCTCCAAGCCGCCCAGGACCGCTTTGCAGCTACCTTTCCCATTTCCGTGGGGGAGCGTCGCCTGGACTGCCTCGGTGTCCACCTGGTCTGGCTTGGACACGCCGATCGTGACATCAACGGTCATATCGTCGGCTGTCTTTCCTATCATCCGCTGAAAGCCCAGACTGCTGTGGTGGATCGCGTCGAACACGGCACGAGTAGCCGCTTTGGTGTAATCAAGTCCGTGGACGTCCACGCCCATGCCCATCTCGGTGATGCATCGTATCATTGCCATTATTTACCTCCGGTGCTAGGTCGGAGTTCATCCGCCGTTTGGCCGACTCATTACAACCCAGGCGCACTAAGTCGTCAAGCGTGATGGGCGAGACGGAGGAAGATATCTGCTAATTGACCGAAGCTTGGATGCCCATGCTGGAGGCGTCGTAACCTCCAAGGCTCTCAACCCGGCGGTGGAGCACCGGGCGGCGAAGGAGGTCCAACAGAACCTGGACCGGCCGATCGGACAGGAAGTGATCGGGGACCACCAAGTCGTAGCGCTCTTCTTCCAATGGGAGAAAATCCAAGCCCATCGCGACGGCGGCCGCCTTTACTCCGATTCCTGCATCGGCGCTGCCCGAGGCCACGGCGGCGGCCACCGCCAGATGACCCAATTCCTCTCTTTGGTAGCCGTCCAGATTTTCTCCGGATAGGCCTGCCGCGGCCAAGGCCCGGTCGAGGAGGTCCCTGCTGCCGGAACCGGCCTGCCGGTTGACCAGTTTGATTCCAGGATTAGCCAGGTCAGCTATGCCGCCGATCTGCTTCGGGTTTCCGGGAGCCACGATCAGCCCCTGCTGCCAGGCGGCGAATGTAACCAACGTACAGGGAAATGGCACCAGTTGCCGGACCCACGAACTGTTATACCCGCCGGTGGCGTCATCCAACAGATGGCAACCAGCTACATGGGCCTCACCCTTGGCCAGACCCATCAGGGCTTGGCGGCTGCTTTCTTCACCGGCAACCAAAGCCACACCCCTAGAGCGGAGGCCCGATTCCAACAGACCCACCGCCGGATCGCAGCCCAGCATAACCAGAGTCGGGGAATCGACTTCCTCTGGGTCGAAGGGCTCTACAGTGACTCGCCGATCATTGCTACCCATCTCGTGGGTTACAACCAACCCTTCCGCGGCGACTACAGCGTGGCGGGTGTTGTCTGCCCCCGCCAAAGGACGGGCCAGCAGTCTTGGCCCTACGCGGAATAACCTGGCCCGCTGGGCTTGACCGCCGGTAGCAGGGTCCTGGAAAGAGCCTGAGACGAGTTCAGCCTCCACCGCCACGGGTGGCAGTTCCGGAAGATAGAAAAGCGACTCAACTCTTTCGCTGAGGGCGTGGGCTAATCGTAGGGCAACCTCGGTAGATGGGTTGGCGGCGCCGGACTCCAACGATGAATAAGCCTGCCGGCTGATGCCAGCCTGGCGGGCCAGTTCGCCTTGAGTCAAACCAATCCTGGTGCGGGCTTGTTTGAGGTTATTTTCCAGTCTGCCGCTGCTCTTTGGCATAGCTTAGAAGTACATTAACCTTGATATTATATCAAGTATACTTTACAATCCGGCTATTCTGAAATATGCCCGATTCAACTAGCCGATCCCTGCCTCCGAGGCAGGCCAAGATATCCTTGCTTCCGTTAATTTTCTTGATCGTCGCTTGCGGCGGCGACGGAGACTCCTTGCGGGTGTTTGCGGCGTCATCGCTGACTGGAGCGTTCAATGACATCGCCCAGGCGTTTGAGGCCGAGAACCCTGGAGTTAAGGTCAACCTCGACTTCGGTGGCAGCCAGCGGATGCGCTCCCAACTGGAATTCGGGGCCAAGGCGGATGTATTTGCCTCGGCCGACACCATCCAGATGGACGCATTGGTCAAACAGGAGCTGGTCGCCGGACTTCCGGTGGATTTTGCCTTGAATTCGCTGATTGTATTGGCGATGCGCAAAGGGCCAGTGAATGAGATCGCCGACCTGGCCCGGCCGGGAGTCAAAGTTGCCCTGGCCAACGAAGCTGTTCCGGTGGGGTCGTACTCCGTTCAAGTACTGGAAAACTTATCTCAGGACCCCATCTATGGACTGGGTAGCGGGTTCAAGGACGATGTTCTGGCTAACCGGATATCCGGAGAGCCAAACGTCAATTACGCGTTCCAGAAAGTTGTTCTGGGAGAGGCGGACGCCGGCATCGTCTATGAAACAGACACCGCCAAGGCCCTTGATGTGGGAGTCATGGATATGCTCTTCATCCCGATCCCCGATGCCGCCAATGTAAGCGCCCGGTATCCCATAGCCGTGCTGAATGATGCGCCGGAGCCGGAGTTGGCCCAGCTGTTCGTGCAGTTCGTCCTATCGAGCGCCGGCCAAAACCTGCTCCAAAGATATGGGTTCTCTTCACCGTGAACCTGGATAAAGGACGGTCAGTTTGGCGACATTGAACCCGGTCTCCCGGATAACAAACCAACCCGCCGGGATATTGGGCGGCGGCGGCGCGGTGCTGTACGTTCTTTTCATCGGTCTTCCCGTGCTGGCGTTACTGGTCCGGGCGGCCCAGCAGAGCGATTTCCTAGACGCCGTGACCAGCGATGCGGCCCTGACCGCGCTCCGGTTGTCCTTGATCACCAGCGTCATCAGCATGGCGGTGGTGGTGGTGCTGGGCACACCCTTCGCCTATCTGTTGGCCCGCAGCGATAGTCTTTGGGCCAGGTTGTTGGATAGCTTGGTGGAACTGCCATTGGTTCTGCCGCCGGTGGTGGCCGGTGTTGCCATGCTGATGGCCTTTGGGCGAAATGGCCTGATCGGTTCCGAACTGGAGAGTATCGGGCTGACGATCCCCTTCACCACCACCGCTGTCGTGTTTGCACAGATATTCGTCGCCTCCCCTTTCTTCATCCGGTCGGCGAAACTGGGGTTTCAGTCGGTGGCCAAAGACTACGAGGACATCGCCCAGACCCTTGGCGTATCGCCTTGGCCGACCTTCTTCCGCATCACCCTGCCGTTGGCTGCGCCGGCCATGTTCTCCGGGCTGGGTCTGGCTTGGGCCCGGGCACTCTCCGAGTTCGGGGCGACTATGATGTTTGCCGGGAACCTGACCGGCGAGACCCAGACCATGCCCTTGGCTATCATGTCTGCCATGGAAACGAGCCTGGACGGAGCTTTAGCTCTCTCAGTGATGCTGTTGGCGGGTTCCATCATGGGGTTGGTCATTTTGGGACTGCTCACTCGCCGCCGATGGCAGGGCCGGTCATGACGGCCCATACTGTCGCGTCGCCCGCTAGTGGCTGGGTCGAATGTCGGGTTGGCGGCTTTCAGCTCGAAACCTCCTGGGACGTTGAACCCGGACAGGTCTTGGTGTTATTTGGGCCCTCCGGCGCCGGCAAGTCGACTACCCTGCGGGCCATCGCCGGGTTGCTGCGTCCGGTGCGCGGCCATATCGAGGTCGGTGGGCAGGTTGTCTATGACGGCGATTCCAGGACCTGGGTGCCCATCCACGGTCGGCGGCTTGGTTATCTAACGCAGCAGTACCATTTGTTTCCCCACCTGAAAGTTGCGGCCAATATCGCGTTCGGACTCCCCGACGGCAGGTCCGCCGCCGGGAGAGACCGAGTCTTGGAATTGACCGATCTGTTCCAGTTGGAAGGACTGAGCGACCGATATCCCTGGGAGCTATCCGGAGGGCAGCAGCAGCGGGTCGCTTTGGCGCGGGCGCTGGCTTCCAAGCCGGCCATGTTGTTGTTGGACGAACCGTTCGCATCGCTGGATGCCGAGCTTCGGCGCACCTTGCGCCGGGAGCTTCGGACGATGTTGGCGCGATCGCCGGTGCCGGTGATGCTGGTGACCCACGATCGCGAAGAAGCCCTGGCATTGGGCGATTCGGTGCAAGTCATCAACGAAGGCCGCACTCTGGTCACTGGAGAACCGCTGGATGTTCTAGGACAGCCGGGGCAGGGTAGAGTCGCCCGGTTGGTGGGAGTCGAGAATCTTTTCGACCTAACGGTCCAAGAACGAAACGCCCGCGATGGGACGATGACCTGCGTCGGCCCAGGTCTGCGGCTAGAAGTGCCTCTGGACTCGCAGATATCCGAAAGCGGGACACCGTACGGCGGGCAAGACCGGGTGACAGTGGGCATTCGTGCTTCGGACATCATCTTGGCCAAGGAAGACCTGCCAGGGTCATCGGCGCGCAACCGGTTGCCCGGTCAAGTCATATCGGTCGAGTCCCGGCCTCCCGGCTACGCTGTTACCTTAGACTGCGGCCAACCCATACGCTGCCACATCACCGGAGCGGCGTTGGATGAGATGGGGGTCCAGTCGGGACAACGTCTGTGGGCCGTTTTCAAGGCCTCATCATGTTTCTTGGTGGACGAATACCGGGTCTAGAAGGCCACTCGCGCCAGAAACTCAGGCCGATTTTTGGGTATTGGTCAATGGTCTAAGTCCGAGACGTCTTTCCTCTTGCTCATCCAACGGGGCATATCGGTTATGTCAAGACAAGAACACGCCAAATCACCGGGCAACGGTGGCGATTATTCGTAAAATGGGGTTACGAATATCGTCTATTATTTGCAATCACAATACTGGATTACCTTTGCCAATGCATTTAAGGATAGACGTTAATTACGCTTGCATCGGGAATTGTAATGCGTATAATGTGCCCCAGGCAAAACCAAGGTCAGGATGATTAGGTTACCGAAAACCCTCGATGGTGAGGGTCGACTCTAACCAGTTCAGGTTGACCCGGCGGCGCCAAACTAGGGGTGAGGACCCAGGAGGTCAACCAGTGGCACTAGCAGACAGGACATTAACTTGCGTGGAGTGTGGCGGAGAATTCATTTTTACCGCGGGGGAACAGGAATTTTTCCAAGCCAGGGGCTTCGGAAACGAGCCCAAGCGCTGCCGTAGTTGCCGGGCAGTGCGCCGCTCCGAGCAGAGGTCTGGGGGGATGTACCAAGACGGACCCAGGGAGATGTATCCAATCACCTGCGCCGAGTGCGGCCAAGACGCCATGGTGCCTTTCCGGCCCAGGGGCGACCGGCCGGTCTATTGCAGTGATTGCTTCAGCAAGATGCGCACTGAAGCTTCACCGGGCGTTTAGGCCTAAACAGGACGAGGCAGACCAAAAGGGCTGGCAAAATGCCAGTCCTTTTTTGTTGGCAAACCTCTTTTGCTTCGCCATGCCCTCTCTCCGTCTTTCCGGCGAAGGCCGGAAACCAGGAACATTCTCATAGAAGCTGGTTGACTAAAGCCACCGATCTGGATTCTGGCCTTCGCCAGAATGACGGAGGGCGTAGGTGCAAGTTTCCAAACCGCATTTTTGGCGTCAACGAGGGCCGGTACGCTCGGTCATTCTCCGGCGAATCTCGTCCTTCCTGCCTTCGCTGGAATCCAGATCACCAGCGTTAGTCAACCGCCATTCAGGCGGAGCATCCTGGATTCTATCCTTCGGCGCCAGGATCAACTGACGGGGGTGCTAGTTGTACCAACTGCACTGACCCACTCCATTGAAGGCACCACTTGTCAGCGGATACAATGTGACCACGCTAAAATTTCTGTTCCGGTAGTCAAAAGATTCATAGAGCTTCGTCACAAACAATGAAATTCAAAGACTTGAGAGAGTTCATAAGTTTCCTGGAAGATAAGGGTGAGTTGCGCCGCATCACAGCGCCGGTCAACCACGAACTGGAGATCACTGAGATCACCGACCGCGTGATCAAGTCTGGCGGCCCGGCCCTTTTGTTCGAGAACGTTACGGGGTTCGACACCCCGGTGCTGATCAACATGTACGGCACGCAACAGCGCATGGCCTGGGCCTTGGGGGTTGAAAGCCTGGACGCCTTGGTCGGCCGGATCGAAAGCGTG
>ERZ813253.503-NODE-503-length-13824-cov-3.310360_pt1 | contig 13824 bp, 11 predicted proteins | sample MGYA00520893_ERZ813253 | MGnify/ENA primary metagenome ERZ813253 (study PRJEB31669, sample SAMD00080414) | marine metagenome | biome: oceanic hadal pelagic zone biome; feature: marine hadalpelagic zone; material: sea water | place: Pacific Ocean:Izu-Bonin Trench...
GAGCAGGTACGAAAGTAGGTGCAAATGATCCGGTGGTAGAAAGTGGAATTGCCATCGCTCAACGGACAAAAGGTACGCCAGGGATAACAGGCTGATCGCGCCCAAGAGTTCATATCGACGGCGCGGTTTGGCACCTCGATGTCGGCTCGTCACATCCTGGGGCTGAAGAAGGTCCCAAGGGTTCGGCTGTTCGCCGATTAAAGTGGCACGCGAGCTGGGTTCAGAACGTCGTGAGACAGTTCGGTCCTTATCCACTGTGGGCGCAGGAAACTTGAGGGGTTCAATCCCCAGTACGAGAGGACCGGGATTGACGTACCTATGGTGTGGCAGTTGTTCTATCAAGGGCAGCGCTGCGTAGCCAAGTACGGAAGAGATAAGCGCTGAAAGCATCTAAGTGCCAAGCTCATCCCAAGATGAAGTTTCCCACTCCTTGTGAGTGTAAGACCCCCGGTAGACTACCGGGTTGATAGGCCAGGAGTGTAAGTGTGGTGACACATTCAGCTGACTGGTACTAATCGGTCGAGGGCTTGATTACTTTTAATCACTTTAAAAGCGATTGCCCGATTTGCCAATATTGATCTGCATACAGTTTTCAGAGAACTCGTTCTCTAACATTTTTTTGGTGACCATAAAGCAGTGGACCGACCCGATTCCATTCCGAACTCGGCCGTCAAACGCTGCGTTGCCGATGGTAGTGCATCTATAGGTTGTGCGAGAGTAGGTAGTTGCCAAATTTATTTCTTAAAAACCGGAACACAATGTTCCGGTTTTTTTGTGCCCTGAATTGACGCCAGAGAAGAGAGGGCTACTTGAGTGTGATCCTGATTTTCACCACCGGCTTGTCAATCACGAACCGGCACGCATCGAAGCTCGGCGCGGCAAACTTCGCCGGACGCTTGTTGTTGGAGAAACCGTATCTTTCCGTTGGCACCTTGAACAGTATATAGTCCATGTCGCCACTCTTGTTTTTGTCGTGCATCACTGCCAGGGCATAGTCTCCAAACGGCAGTTTGTCTGTCTTGATGATGCATTTCTTATTGGCCGGTTTGCCTTTTAGATTTCTCAGTGCCTGATTCGGCTCAGGAAATTTCTTCGCCTCATTGTACAAACCAGCCAACACCTCCCCCTTGTCGTTGGCCAAGCCATCACACTCAATAATCAGCGTCCCGGTTTTCACCTTCGGCTTGGCCTCATCACCCACTGCCTGGCCTAGCGCCAGACAGAAAACCAAAGCCAAGCTCCAGACACCGATCATTCTTAAGTCAGACAACATGCCGCCGAAAGTACCCCGCTGATTCCCCTTGGCCAAGCGCAACCACCCATCCCAAGGTGGAGACCCCGGTCCCACTGGTCCGTATTTAAACAACTCACGCAGAAATCCACCCCTGATCCCCCATCTCGCCGATAACCGGAAAAGTATCGCGCTGAAAACAAAACGCCACATCCTCCGCGAGACCTGCAATGCCCAAAAGCCGCCGGGCATTCGCCGCTTGGCTGGCAACCTCAAGCAGTTGATCGCGGCTGTTGCAGTAGTGATCGCGGGCAAGTCGAGCCGCGTCGGACGCCGCTTGGCCGAAGTCATTCCACAGAAAATCACAAATCGCTCCCGCCCCGAGCACATCCTCCAGCGCCGAGTCGTCACCCGTGCCAGCGCAGACCAAAAGCAACTGTTCCGGTCGGCAATCGCGGATTGCCTGGCCAAGCGCCGACAAATTCAAAAAACATCCGAGCCAAACCCGCCGCGCCCCCGCACACGCCTTGAGTGCGCGAGTCCCGTTGGTGGTTGTTATTGCAAGTTGCCGGCCTGACACCGCCTCGGCGATCATCTCGCGCGGCGAGTTGCCCAAGTCGAAACCCACACTGCCCGAGATCTCGGCGGTGATCCGCAGGCCACCGCGCTCACCGGCCAACAGCAAATTCGGATTCGCCGCGCGCGCGGCGACCGCCTCGTCGATCGTCCCGCACGGCAGAATGCCGGTCGCGCCGTTGGCCAGGGCCACAGTCATCGTCGAGGTCGCCCGCAACACGTCGAACACCACGCAACACGTCGCGCTCAAGTCGCGCCCCGGCAGCGACTCAAACTCAACCGGCGACAACAAAACATCCAGCTTCGGGAAACTCATCTTTGGTTACTTCAATTTCAAATGAACGCGGGCGTAGTGGAACAGGTACTGCTGCGCGTAGCCAGCGTACGGGCCAAAGTGCGTGTCGGCAAACTTGCGCAGCCGCTTGGCGCTTGGCCGGCGTTTCGGGAAGTACAACCGCTGCAGTGCGCGCTCGATCCACACGTCCACCGGGAACACCTCGTGATGACCGCCAGCGAAGAGCAGCACGCAGTCGGCGATCTTTGGGCCGACACCGCGCAGCTTCATCAGTTCTTCACGGGCCTCGCTGCTCGCCATCGAGGGTAGTCGTTTCCAGTCGATTTTTTCGTCGAGAATGTCGCGCGCTGCGCCGAGCAGGTTTGGTGCGCGAAAGCCAAGTTTGCACTCACGCAATTTTTTATCGCTGCACGATGCGATAGCCTCGATCGCCGGAAACGCGAACGCCGGATCGCCGCCGCCGGATGCGATCGGCTCGCCGTAGCGCTCGCTCAGCAGCGCGACCATTTGCCGGATCTGCACGATCTGCTTCGTCGCCGAGAGGATGAACGACGCGAGGCATTCCCAGTAATCCTGCCGCAGCAGCCGCAGGCCGGGGAGGGCGGCGACGGCGTTGCGCATCGGTTCGTCGTCGGGAAATGTGGCGAGCACTTGGCCAAGGTCAACTTGCAGTTGCAGATATTCCTCGAGCCACGACCAGTCGCTGACCGGCTTGGCCACCTCGGCGGTGATGCCGTCCTTGGCCGCGCACAACCGAACCCAGCGGCCACCGATCACGCCTTCCCACGCTTGGCCAAGTGACTGCCAGCGAAAGGCTTGGCCACTCGCCAGCGTGGCATCTAGGTCGTAGTCGCGAACGCGAAAAGTTTTGCTGAGATCGCCCACTTGGCCAAGCGAGTGCGATGTTACTTGGGGACCGGCCCGGTGCTTTGGCGCACCAGCACCTCGGCGACGATTCGCTGCGACTCCGGCCGCTCGCCGGCGAGCAGCTTGAGCATTATGTCGAACGATGCCATGCCGAGCCGGAACTTGGGCTGCCGCACGGTGGTCAGCGGTACGCGGTAATGTTCGCTAGTGAGGATGTTGCCGAACCCGGCCATCGACAAGTCGTCGGGAATCTTCAGCCCGCGCTCAAGGAGGACGTTCGCCGCGCCGATGGCGACAAGGTCGTTCACGGTCTGCACCGCCGTTGCCTTCGTTTGTTCCTCGAGAAAATGTTCCGCTGCCTTCGCGCCCTCGGCGATGGTCATGCCGGCGTTGAAAACGAGGCCGGGATCTTCGTCGATGTTGTTCTCGCGCAGGGCGCGCCGGTAGCCTTCCTGCCGCGAAACCGCCCGCGCCGAGAATCGCGGCCCGGCAAAAAACGCGATGCGCTTGTGCCCGAGATCGATGAGGTGCTGCGTCATCCCAAACGCCGACTCGTTGCCGAGTGACTGCACGTTGACGAAGTCGGCGCAGAATTCCGCTAGCGGCCCCATGATCACCGTCGGGATGCTGCGCTGTTGCAGCTCGCGATAGGCCGGCACATCCGGGTCGTTGCGATACACGGGCGAGAGGAAAATACCGTCGACCCGGCGCGAGATGAGGTTGCGCAAAATCTTCTCCTCGCGTTCCGCTTGGTTCCACGTGTGGTGGAGGATCAATTCGTAGCCTTGCTCGAGTGCGCGTTGCTCGATCGCCATCACGATGCGCGCAAAAACCGGGTCGGTGGTGGCCGGGATCACCAGCCCCAGCAGGCGGGTTTCGCGGATGCGCAGGCTGCGCGCGCCGAGGTTGGGCGTGTAGCCCATGCGCTTGGCCAGGTCGCCGATGCGCAGCTTGGTCTTGGCGGCGATGTCCGGCGCGTCCCGCAACGCCTTGGAGACGGTCATCACCGAGACGCCGGCTTCGTGGGCTATGTCCTTCAGTCGAACCATGTCTCAGGCGTGCGATCCCATCCATTGCAGCTTCTGCCGCAGGGTTTTGAAAAATGAACTGTCCGGCAGCCGCGCCAACTTCACGGTGCGGCGGCTGCGGCGGATCATCACCGGGTTGCCGGCGGCCAACTCGACGACATCACGGCCATCGGCGGAGAGCGTGGCTTCCCGCTGCCGGTCGAGCACGCGCACTTCCACCGTCGATTGTTGGCCGACGATCACCGCCCGGTTGGAGAGCGTGTGCGGGCAGATCGGCGTGATCGAAAACACGCCCGCGTCCGGCGCGACAATCGCCCCGCCGGCGGCCAGCGAGTAGGCGGTCGAGCCGGTGGCCGAACTGACCACCAGCCCGTCGCAGCGGTACACCGTCAGCACTTCGCCGTTCACTTTCACCTCGAGTCGAATCATGCGCGGCACCGAGCCACGGCTGATGACAAAATCGTTCATCGCGTCGAGCCGGAACCGCCCGCCGTCGGCTTCCCCCGTGGCCGAGAGCAGCGTTCGCGACTCGACGGAAAACTCACGCGCCGCGATCGACCGGATCGCCTTGGCCAAGTCCTTCCCCGAGACGGCGGTCAGGAAGCCCATGCCGCCGATGTTCACCCCGAAGATCGGCGTGCCGGAGCCGGCCGTGTTCCTGGCCCACTGCAGCATCGTGCCGTCGCCGCCGAACACCATGACCAAGTCGGCCGAGTGCGCCTTGGTCTCGTCGGTGATTGGCTTCATCCCGGCTGCCGCCGCCAGCTTGGCCGCGCGCTGCACAATCCGCCGCGCCGTCGGTTTGGCGGCATTGGCCACGAGAGCAATTTTCTTAACCGGTTTGTTCACTTGTTAAGCAGGACGAGAAATTCTTTGTTGCCGGCCGGGCCGGTTAATGGCGACTCGGTCTCGGCAACCCACTCCAGCGGCGACTCGTCATTCACGAACGTGTGCAACTCATCGAGCACCCGCCGGTGCACTCGCGGGTCGCGGATCACGCCGTGGCCTTTGTCGGCCTCGGCTTTGCCGGCCTCGAACTGCGGCTTCACCAGCGCGACCACACGTCCGCCGGGCGGCAGCAAATCTACGGTTGCCGGCAGAATCTGTCGAAGCGAAATAAAGGAACAATCGATCACGGCCAAGTCGAACGGCGCAAACGGCTGCGGGAAGCTCGCCGGCGTGAGGTGCCGCGCGTTCGTCCGCTCCATCACCCGCACGCGCTCGTCGTTGCGCAGCGTCCACGCGAGCTGCCCCTGGCCGACGTCCACCGCCGCCACCGAGGCCGCGCCGCGTTGCAAAAGACAATCCGTAAAACCGCCGTTCGATGCGCAGAGGTCGATCGCCCGCAGCCCGGCCACCTCGACGCCGAACGCCTCCAGCGCGTGCTCGAGTTTGTGGCCGCCCCGGCTCACGAACTTGTCCGCCGCGGCGAGCGTCAACTCGTCGCTTGGCTTGACCTTGTCGCTGGCTTTGGCCGCGCGTTGGCCGTTGACCCGCGCCTGCCCGGCCATCACCGCGCGCTTGGCTTTCTCGCGGCTTTCGCACAGCCCGCGATCGACCAGCGCCAAGTCCAGCCGCATCGGCTTGGACGGCTTGGGCATCAATTCCTTCTCCTCCATCACGGGGAACGGGTTGCTCCCGCGCTTCTTTTAGTCAGAATGTGCTCCGTGCCGCAAGGAGCGAACCCACTCACCGAGATCATCCGCGCCGAAATCGGCGACGGCGGCCCGATGCCGTTTGCGCGGTTCATGGCGCTGGCGCTGTATCATCCGGAGTTTGGCTATTACGAAAAAGACACCGGCCAAGTCGGCCGCCGGGGCGACTTCGTCACGAGCGTCAGCGTCGGCGCGGTGTTCGGCCAACTGCTCGCGTTCCGCTTCGCGAAATGGCTCGGGGCGATCGACGGGCCGGTGCGGATCGCCGAGGCCGGCGCGCATGACGGCAGCTTGGCGGGCGACATTCTCGAATGGCTCGCCGCCAACGACGAGCCGCTGTTCGAGCGGTTGACTTACTCGATCGCCGAGCCGTCGGCCAAGCGGCGGAGTTGGCAGGCCAAGCGCTTGGCCAGGTTCGCCGGGCAGGTCGAGTGGCACGACTCGCCGGCGGACGCGCCGGAGATTCGCGGCGTCATTTTCAGCAACGAGTTGCTCGACGCCTTCCCCTCGCACCGGATTGGCTGGGACGCCGCCAAGCGCGACTGGTTCGAGTGGGCGGTCGGCTGGCGTGACGGCGGATTCCGCTGGGAGCCGATCGCTGGCGGCGACGCGGCTTGGCGGGCGTTGCTCCCCGCCTGGCCAAGCGAGTTGCTCGATGTGTTGCCGGATCAGTACACCACCGAGCTGTCGCCGCAAGCCAACGCGTGGTGGCGCGCCGCCGCCGACAAGTTGACCGTCGGGAAGTTGGTCGCGCTCGACTACGGCCACGGCCCGGACGACTGGCCCGCTGCAAATCAGCCGGACGGAACCGTGCGCGGTTACCGCGGCCAAAAACTTGTTGACGATGTCTTGGCCGACCCCGGAGAGCAGGATCTCACCGCCCATGCCAACTTCGTCTTGGCCAAGCGCGAAGGCGAGTCGGCCGGATTGCAGACCGAACAGTTCACCTCACAGGAACGATTCCTGAACGGCACATTCGCCGAAATGCTGAAGACAGCCCCCGCGCTTGGCCAAGCGGTGGACGTGAGGCAGTTGCAAACCCTCACCCACCCGGCTCACATGGGCCGCCCGTTCCGAGTGCTCGTGCAGTCCCGATAATTTTCATCTGCAGATGACGCAGATTCGCGCAGATAAAAAAACAAATCAATCTGCGAAAATCTGCGAAAATCTGCTGATTATTTAACCGGCGGATTCAGCGCAAAAATGTCCAGACGGCGGCGGGGGCGATGACGAGGGCGGGGAGGTAGTCGGCCAACTGGATGCGCCGGATTTCCAGCAGCAACAGCGGGATGCACAGCAGGATGAAGCCGCCGGTTGCGGTCACGGAATCGATCAGCAATCCGGCCTCGGGCAGGGCGTCGAGTGATTGCTTCACCACGACGGCCAGCAGCGTCAGCGTGCCTTGATAGACCAACACCGGCACGGCGGAAAGGAGGACGCTCCAGCCGAACGTCGTCGCGAAAGTCATCGTCGAGATGCCGTCCATCACCGACTTGATCGCGAGGATTTCTATGTCACCAGTGAGGCCGTCCTGTATCGGCCCGAGCAGCGACATCGGCCCGACGCAAAACAGCAGCGTGCAGGTGACGAAGCCCTCGCTTGGCGGATGTTTTTCGTCCTCCTTTTGCGTGGCGGCGGTGAACTTTTTTCGCGCCCAAGCACCCATCGAGTTGAGCCGCCGCTGGATGCCGATTTTACCACCGAGCCACTTGCCGGCGCTCAGTGAAAGCATCACGACAATGAACAGGTAAACGCGCATCAGCCAGCCGCGCGCCGGCTGCCCGGGGTAGCTGCCGGCGAGGCCGCCCCAAATCATCATGAAGCCGATCGCCAGCGACACCAGCGCGATGGCGAGCTTGAGATTTTGCTGCGTCTTCGCGGAGATGTTGCGGAATATGAACAGCCCGGCGAGGCCCCCGAGGAGAATGCAGGCGGTGTTGAGAATGGTGCCGAGCCCGGTCACGCGCGGAGGTTGGGCGACTCCGTTGCGGGAGACAAGGGCAATGCCGACGCCGGCAGGTTCAGCGCCGCCAGCCAGCCGGCCGCCTTGTTGAGTGTCTCCTCGTACTCGGCGGCGGGATCGGAGTCGGCGACGATGCCTGCGCCAACGTGAAACCACGCCGTGCCATCCCGACAAACCGCCGTGCGGATGAGGATGTTGAACTGGCTCTCGCGGTTGAAGCCGAGGTAGCCGAGGCATCCGCTGTACGGGCCGCGGACGACCGGCTCCAGTTCGTCGATGATTTCCATCGCGCGAATCTTCGGCGCGCCGGTGATGCTGCCGCCGGGGAAACAGGAGGCCAGCGCGTGCAGATGCGTGACTCCCGGCCGCAGCCGCCCGGCCACGGTCGAGACGAGGTGCTGCACTTGGGCGAAGCGTTCGAGCTTGGCCAAGTCGGGCACGGTCACCGAGCCGTATTCGCAAAACCGGCCAAGGTCGTTGCGGAGCAGGTCGGTGATCATCACGAGCTCGGCCCGATCCTTGGCGCTGGTCTGCAACTCGTAGCCGAGCCGCGCGTCGAGATCGGGCGACGTGCCGCGCGGGCGCGTGCCCTTGATCGGCCGCGTGGTCACGTGGTCGCCGCTCAACCGCAGAAACTGTTCCGGCGACGAGCTGGCGATCTGAAAATCACCGCACTGCATGAAGGCCGAGAACGGCGCGGGCGACGCAGGGGCCAAGCGCTGAAAGAGCGTCCAGCCATCGACACCCACTTCCGCGGCCAAGCGATGCGTGAGGTTGGCCTGATAAATGTCGCCCCGCCAAATGTAGTCGATGATCCGCCGCACGCCGTCGCAGTAGCTTTCGCGCGACATCGTCGAGGTGACTTGCGGCATCGTCGCTTGGCCAAGAGGCGGCTCGGCGGCGGGCGCTTGGCCAAGCGTGCCGAGTTGCCCGAGCCAAAACGCGGCGGCGGCTTGGGCGCGTTCGCCGGAGCGATCGCCCTCTTCGCCGAGACCGGTGGAGATCAGCCACGCCTTGTCGATTTTGTGATCGAACACGACGAGGCTGTCGTAAAATCCAACGCTGCATTCCGGCAGCTCGAGGTCGTTGTGGGTCGTCAGCGGCAGGTGCGGCTCGACGAACTGTTTCAGCTCGTAGCCGAAGTAGCCGAAGCAGCCGCCGAGGGGAAACGGCAGGTCGATCTCCTCGAGCAGCTCGTAGTCGCCAAACTGACAAGGCAGTTCGAATGACAGTGACGCGGTGTCGTAGCGGGACGTGGGTTCGTCGGCGTCCGCTAGGGAACCACTCCCAATGGCTTCAGCCACCATGACGGCGCCCCACAGTTCCTGCAATTCGCCGCTCAAATCGGGGTGCTCGCGACAAATGCGATCAATATCGACCGGGAGGCCACTCTGTGCATCGTCTGTCATTTGCGCCAGCAAGCGAGCCAGTTGATCGTCACGGTCTGAAGCTGGTGGGTCGCTTGTCATAGAACCGTTCTTGAAGATCTCCCGCGAATGCCAAGGGCGTCCGTCAGCGCGAGTCAATCGTCGTGGGATTGTTCGCCCAACAGCCCGCGCAATCGACGGATGGCGCGTAGATATCGCATGCTGGCAGCTTGTTCGGACAATTCCAGGACCACCGCAACTTCTTGATTCGACAGATGCTCGTAGTGTCGCATGACAATGATCTCGCCGTCTTGATCGGCAAGTTGTGCGATCACCTGTTCGACATGTTGGGCCATCTCCGCTTGAGTCGCTCGAGCTGCGGGGGTCAATTCAGGATCGCAAAGTTGCGCGACCAGCTGGATCGTCGATTGGTCGTTGCCCGGAATCGCCAGCGGCTGTTCGCGGTCGACACTCCGTTTGGCCGAACCTCGATGGCGGCGATGGGCGTCAATAATCCGATCCTTGGCAATGTGTCGCAGCCATAGATGAAACGGCATGGCGGGATTTTCCAAGTAGGACGTCAGCCGTCGACTGGCCTCGATCAACACTTCCTGGACGACATCGCTGACATCCACACGGCGTCGAATCTTCTGGTCCAGCCGCATCTGAACCATTCGCTGGATCGCATTCCGGTGCCGATCCATGAGGAGGTTGACGGCGTCACCATCCCCCTCACGTGCCCCGGCTAGAAGTTGTTCGGTCTTGTCTGTATTTGGCCACATGAGAATTATTATCAACCAGTTCCTAACAAAACGGCAAGATCGGCGTTATAGAGTAAGAGGCGTTCTCCCTCGCTAGGTGCGTTTCGTAGGGAATTGTACCAACTCGCCCCGCTGGCACGGAATTGGCGAATGTTGCGTAAAGCCCTACGGGAGGACAATTTGCAGTCGTTAGAAGCTATCAATTGGCCCCCCCTTTCGTGTAAAATTGGATTTATGGTGAATCCGTCCAACGCACGGCCTCGTCTTACTTTGCTGAAGAGGCATCTATCTGTGACTAATGTAGCTTGCAAGAGTGAGTTGCCCAGCGACACAGATTGCGGAAAGCTAGAGAACGCCTTCGCGCAGTACCACGGCGAGCTACTGGGCACATTGTACTATTTGGTCGGCAATCTGGAGGACGCAAACGACGCGTTACAGGAAGCTTTTGTCAAATGTTGGCGACACCGCGACCAGGAGCCAGAAGTTCGGAACCTCAAAGCCTGGATTTTTCGGGTGGCCCTGAATACGGGCCGCGATATCCGCAAAACGGCGTGGCGACGCAAACGACAAGCGCTTCCTCAGGATGAAGCGGTCCTGGAATCGACGCAGGATGGACCGCAAACCACCGCGGAGCATCGGGAACAACTGGAGCAGGTTAGCGAAGCAATCAAGCACCTGCGGCCAGAAGAGCAAGAGGTTTTCCTGTTGCGACAAAACGGCCAAATGAAGTACGAAGAAATCGCGGACGCGATCGGCATTCCGCTGGGTACGGTAAAGACCCGCATGCGGCGGGCATTATCCGATCTGCGCCAAGCATTGAATGAGACGTAATTCACCAACTCAAATCACGACACGGTTAGCACCAAGAGGAATTGCCAGCGGATCTTTCTAGTGCCAGACGGCACGTCAGCGGAACGTGGACGATCTATCGATCAACCCAACCAGTGAATCGGTCGGTCCGTGCCCGTTGATTTAGCATTGCTTTGTCAGCCGAACAATTGCCATGAGTTCGAACGAACATCTGGAACAACCGCTCTGGGAGCTGATTTACGAGCTTCTCTCGCCTGAAGAAGAAGCTGCGCTCCTGCTGCGCATTACGTCGGATCCCGAGTTGGCTCGGGCCTATTCCAGAGTCAAACTGAAGGCGGAGCTGGTTGCCTTGGCCGCCAAGTGTGACGATACACAAGGCATACTGGTACGACCAGGAGAAGCAGTCAACGATCCGAACAACGACTTGAAGAAGGACATCGTCGTCGGCCGCCGCGCAGACTTGGTTGCACCCAAATTGCGATCCAAGACGTATCGCGCGGCGAATTGGATCGTCGCCGCCGCCGCTATGGGTTTGGTCGTGATGGTTGCAATTGCGCACACACAAAACCGTCCGGACGCGCCGCGGGAACTGACATTTAACACCACAGATCGTTCTGATCCGCCCACATTGCATCCAGTCCGGATCGTCGTAACAACGTCCGCCACGTGGAATAAATACACTTCGAATTTCCTCTCGGTCAAGACGTTACGGGATGGCGTGTTAACAGCAGAGCCGTTCGATGTGACTCTGCTCGACGATGACGGCATCGTCCAAGGAGTCCATGTCCCGAACGAGACAGGGACAGCACACGTTGAACTTGCCAAGTCGGTTGCAGCCCTTCCGACGCGACTGGAAGTCCGAGCAAGAGACAAGGATTCTCCGCCTGTAACGCGCTCGTTACATTGGGCGCGAAGCGATCTTTCGACCGACCTGACGACGGATCTTGATAACTATCAGCCCGGAGATAGCATCAAATACCGTACTACGGCGCTGGCATTCGACCAACGCAAGGCTGCTGAAGTTGCCGTTATTTTCGAAGTGCTCGACGCGCAGGGCAAGCTGATTCCAAATAGTCGTCACAGCATGACCACCGAACACGGAATTGCGGACGGAACATTCGAAATCGACCAGAACACTGCCGACGGCAAACTGACGATTCGGGCCAGCAGCCCGAACCGCGCATTTACCACGCAACATCGCGAAGTGCTGGTACGGAGGCTCGAAAGTGTCACAAACGAAATTGTCTGGAACCTTGCTTTCAGTCGTCAGATGCCACCTCAACCAACCACTGTCGTCGTGCAGTTCTATCCAGAAGGAGGCAATTTGGTCGCTGGCCTGCTCAACAACGTCTATTTCCTGGCCCAGGACGAACGGGGCCAGCCAATCGACTTGGCGGGCCTCATCGTCGACGAAGCCGACAACGAAGTGGCTCAGGCCAAGACCGTGCACAACGGGCGAGGTAAGTTCCCCATCAGGGTATCGAAGGACACTGCTTATCGCCTCATCGTGCAACAACCAGCCAATGTGACGAAAGAGATCAGTTTGCCGACGGTTTCACCCGACGCCACGTTGGTACTGCATACCAGTGGCCAAGCGCTTAATCCAGGAGATCCGTTCGAAGTAACCCTGCGCACGCGTAAGCCTGACCGTTCGCTGGTCTTGGCTGCGGCCTGTCAGGGTCGATTGGTTGGCTGGCAGACAATCGATCCTACCGATTTTTCGGATGCCGGAGATGGGACGAGCGAATATCAATGCAAACTCGTTCTGGCACCAGAAGCGAGCGGTGTCCTTGAAATCACGGTGTATGATTCCAGCGATCTGCCAGCAACACCAATCTTAGCACGGCTCGTCTACCGCCAACCCGTCAAGCGGCTCAATGTCGTCGTCCACGCCGTCGATTCCAAGGACCCGGGCATGATCTCGCTTGAGCTGCAAATTACGGACGAATTGGGGCAGCCGTTGAAGGCCGCATTGAGCCTCTCGGTTGTGGAACAAACAGTCATAGGCGTTCCCGGCAAAAAAATTGCAAAAATGGACGCACGTTCTTATTTCGATAGCCTGGTCCGGACGAGCGCCACGATCAGTGGGACGTATTTTCTGGGGACAAGCGACGAATCCGCCGCGACAAGCGACGAAGCCGCCATGGCATTTGACATGCAGTTGGCCACGCGGAGTTCTAGGGTCGCAGGCTCTCTTGATAAAAGGGAAAAGCTCAAAGACCAACTGGCCAGCGAGGATTACAGTTATTCCGTTCAAAGTGGCGGACAATCTGAAGGCGGCAAAGATCAACATTTCAATCGATTCGTACCCATTGTGTTGGACAATCAAGAGGCAATTGAAAACAAGCTGGCCGCTGCGAGACAAGCCACAACATCCACCGTGCCAACGCCACGGATTCCGTCTCACCAGACACGGAGACGCTGGGGAACCGTACTAATGTTTGGCGGTTTGCTGGTCTTGTTCGCGGTCCTCGGTTTGGCGGTCATTCGATCACTAGGCCGTCCGCGGATTTGGGTTCCGTCGGTCGTGACTGCGGGCCTGGTAGCTGTGCTCGGCGTGTTTTGGATGGGATCACAGCTAGATCCTGTGGGCCAGGTCGCAAAGGTGTCCACCGAACTGGCCGACAAAACAGCGGCCATATCGCCCACGCCGAATGAACCATATCCTGTAACCGAAGCCGCAAATGCTGGAGAGTATCCAGCGCCGTATGGGGAGTACGAAAGTGATTCCGACGAATCAGAAGCTGCAGCGGTTCGTAAACTGCGATGGCCGATTCGAGATTCCTTGAACCTGGAGTCTGGAAGCAAGTCACCCGCTCCTCGTGAACAAAGATACGCAGCAGCTGCTGACTTTTCCAAGGCGGAAGTGGATGCTGAAAAAGAAGGCAACAGCATGAGGAATCGTGGCGGTGAGGGCGGCGGGGGCGGTAGGGGCGCGACTGGCGGCGGTATGGGCGGTGGCGCGGCTGGCAACCGTTTCGGTGGTGGCAGCGAGGGTATCAGCGGTTTCGCTGATGACAACGAGGGCCACGAAGGCCCAGCTCCAGATACCGCTTTCAAGAAGAATATGGCGCGAGGCCAACGTGAGGCGTTTGACGTCGTGGAAGAAGAGTCGACGCCACTATTGAAGTCGTCACGCCAGCCGAACGAGGAGAAAGACGAAGGAGCAGTCGAATCGCCCGCAGGCGTTCCCTCTGCACCTAGCGCCGCCGCGGCAGCAGCTCCCAAAAGAGCAGCAAGATCCGCCACACGGCGTGGAAATAAAGTCGTT
>ERZ813253.504-NODE-504-length-13767-cov-4.980279_pt1 | contig 13767 bp, 12 predicted proteins | sample MGYA00520893_ERZ813253 | MGnify/ENA primary metagenome ERZ813253 (study PRJEB31669, sample SAMD00080414) | marine metagenome | biome: oceanic hadal pelagic zone biome; feature: marine hadalpelagic zone; material: sea water | place: Pacific Ocean:Izu-Bonin Trench...
GGGATTGAATCGGCAAGAGCGCATTGTCATTAGCTGAGCAACGAACCCCGCACTCTCCAACATGCTTGGCGATACTGTCTGCTAGTTCTGGATTGCCTGAAAACTCATAGGGGATACTATCCATTGTTCTGGGTAGTTCGTCCGATGTATAAAAGCCTTTTCGAGTTTTATGACTGGCAACCATGAATTCAACTATCGTAAACCAATGGGTGTCAATAACCAAATATAGATCGGCATTAAGAGGTTTCAAAACCTGCTCTTGCAAATCGTGCAAACCAGGCACAAGGGATATCTCCTTACCATCGTTAAGAGCGTATCTCTGTTCCTTTGACATCATTATCGTTGGGGCGTGTGATAAAACACCAGCGCCGACTACTTCACCCATAACACTCCTCCAAAACCATATTCCAATTTGCTTTTAATTTAATATTTATCACAAAAAAACCAATATCATTCGTATACGAATAATATACTTGATTTAAATGAGATTGTCAACCAACCTATCGACAAAGAAATTGCATAATTGATTGGGCCCAAATAACCGAATCTGGCCTACCATTTTCGATAAATAGATTAGCGCGTTCAATGTCACTTTTACTTAATGAATGTATAACTGCATTAAGAAAATTGTACATCGCACGTTTAGGCTGCTCTGGATGGCCTTGCAAGCACGCAATATTCTCCCCCAACGTGTAGGCGAAATTTGCATAGCCATTACTGGCGGCAAAACTTTGTGCCAAATCCGGCAATTGTGTTATCCTCTCCTTGTTGAAATGAAAGATTGAAGAACGACTCAAAGAAGTGTTAAGCCAACTAGGGGGACTATTGAGTTGCATTTCATAATTACCAATCATCCAACCATTCGCACACTTGTCGATATGTCCGCCAAAGCATTTTGCAATTAGCTGATGACCAAAGCAAACACCGAACATAGGCTTTTCGCTTTTGTAAATATTCACAATCCAAGCAGAAAGTGTATTTATCCATTCATAGTCGTCATGCACGCTTACAGGGCTACCCGTTAGCAGATAAGCATCATAATCACCAATCGAATCTGGAAAATGATTCTCTGACACATAGAAAATATCAAATATTGCATTAGGATTTACTGGTGAAAGAAGATCGATAAACTTCTCACCATCGGTAATACCGTTATCCTCCTTCCAGTAAATCTTGGGAACAGAGTCTAAGATAGCTATACGGGTCGAAGGTGGTTTCACTTACCAACGTCCAATAATAATTCCAGCTTTTTCATCCGCCTCTGGGCATCGCCCATAAAGCTCCTCAAGATGCGGTTCGGTACGCTGTTTGCGTGTTCGAAGCCAAGAGAAGAGTTGACCCTCAAACTCATCACCCTGTTGTTGGTGTTCTGCACTATTACCCAAATCAACAAACTCATTCGGATCGTTTTTAAGATCAAACAATTGGGCTCGATAACCTTCCCAATAGATATACTTCCAATGATTGTTTTTAATCATATAGCCTCGACACTGATAAGGATGCTGACCAAGTATTAAACGAGCCCCTCTATCAGAATAATCAATCTCAGCAAAAACCGTATCGCGCCACTCTACTTTTTCGCCGTGCAATAATGAAATCAGTGATTTACCTTCCATTCTATTATTGGCAAAAGCACCTCCCAGAGTCTCAACAATGGTTGGCAAAATATCAACCGACTCCACCATTTTTTGCTCTCTGTGTCCTTGCAATGCCTTTGGCATCTCAGGGTCAACAATAATTAGGGGAATGCGAACAGAGGGTTCGTGAAATAAATCTTTTTCACCCAAATAATGATCACCCAAATAATCACCATGATCGCTGGTAAAAATAATGAGCGTGTTATCAATTAAACCGTTACCCTCTATGTAAGCCATTAACCGGCCAATGTGATCATCAATTTCACTGATCAGTCCCATGTATGCTGGAATGACATGCTTGCGTTTTTTATCGTCGGCGTAATTTATCGAATATTCTGCCTGTTGAAAAGCAGAAAACACTGGATGAGGATCATTCAGCTCACTTTCATTTTGTGCCGCTGGCACGACGTCATTTTCACCATACATTTGATGAAACGGGGATGGCGCCAATATTGGCCAATGCGGTTTAAAATAGCTAAGGTGCAAACACCAAGGTTCATCGGTTTTGCGCGTCGAAATATACTCCATTGCTCGATTGGTCAAGAAAGCCGTTTCTGAATGTTGCGCTTCAACATCAGAAGCTAGATGAGCATTTCGCATTTCCCAGCCACTGCATTTTTCACCATTTTCAAGAGTTGCAGTATTGGCCGCATTCTCCCACGGGTTGTGCATTGTATAACCCTTGGACTTTAAAAAAGCGTTATAGCCTATGCCTTCACGAACAATCGGATCAGGGTAAAGCCCACCATAATGCTCAAACGGGGCAAAACCATTCTCTTGGCGAGTAATGGCAATGTCAGAATCAGAATCAACCTTTAAATGTGCTAATGCCTCGGGATTCTTGCGTCCTTCGCTTTTACCAACAACATGGGTTTGTACGCCTAAATCTCGTAGGTAATCACCTAAAGTAAGCTCCCCTATCTTGATTGGGTCATCATTTGCCATCACCCCATGGCTGCTCATATAACGGCCAGTATAAAAACTCGCACGACTCGGGCCACAGAGCGGTGCATTACAATAGCTATTTTCAAACAACATGCCTTTAGTAGCAAGCATGTCGATATTGGGTGTTTTTATACTTGGATGGCCGGTACAACCAAGATAGTCATGCCTTAGCTGATCACACATAATAAATAAGATATTTTTAGTCATTCTATTATTGTAGCTTAGTTAGTTTTCCTTTCTGTATTGGCGCCATATTGACCAAAAATGAATTAATAGTGTAATCACAATTATTGCAAAAATTATGCCTGAAATAGGTCTATTTATATAATCAAATAAGGTATCGATACGTGCCTGACTGGCGCGAAACTTTAGTTCCATGATGTTACCCAATACCATTCCAAGAATGATTGGTACAATAGGTAGATTGAGTCGCTTTAAAGCATAACCAAATATACCAAAAACTGCGCACATTATGCAATCAATCATAGAATTTCGTAGTGTATAAACACCAACAAAAGAGAGGCCTAAAATTGAGACACCTAAAAAACGCTGCGGTATCTGAATTATTTTGAGTAGATACTTTGTAGCAACAAGCAAGAAAATCATCACAAAAATATTAATCAAAATTAAACTTGCATATAGTCCATACACAAAATCAATATGTTTTACAAACAAATCTGGACCTGGAATGATGTTGTGAACATAAAAAACTGACAGCATCATTGCTGTTAAAGCTTCGCCAGGAATACCAAGTGCTAAAAGTGGAATCATAGCTGCAGCTGGAACGGCATTATTGGCAGCTTCAGAAGCGATAATACCTTCTGGAGCCCCTTTACCAAATCTCTCAGGTTTGTCAGAAATACTTTTAGCTATATTATAAGAAAAAAATTGTGCTAAGAACTCACCTACACCAGGAATAATTCCCATTATCACTCCCATCGCTGAAGAAATGAGTGCAACAGTTTTATATTTCATTAGTTCGAAGAAGCCTTCACGTTTTTTACCTTTTAAACTGGGCATTGAGACTCGTTTATCGTTACCAATAAGCAGTGTGAAAGCCTGAGAAACTGCAAATAAACCGAGCAATACGGTAATTAAATCAAAGCCTGATAAGAGCCACGATTGGTCAAAAGTAAATCGCATGGAATATTTGACACTTTCCATTCCGATGGTACTTATAAACATTCCAAAGAAAACTAGCATTCCAGCTATTAAGGTTTGTTTTCTATGTGAAATAATAACCAATACCAATCCCAACAAGGCTGCCATCAGTATATCCCTAGAGCCAAATAGTGGAGCCACCTTGGCTATTAAAGATGTCATAAAAATAAGAGCTATGATTGAGAAAATACCGCCAGTAAATGAAGACCAATAAGCCAGAGTGATTGCTCGCCTTGCTTTATTGTCTTTCGTCATGCTGTAACCATCATAGGTAGTCAATGCATTGACAGGTGTACCAGGAGTATTAATCAAAATTGCTGGAATCGCACCGCCATACATTGCAGAACCATAAATACCCAATAGCACAGTAATACCAATAAGAGGATCCATACTGTAGGTTGCAGGGAGCAAAATAGCAATCGCCACGGCTGGTCCGACACCTGGAATCGCGCCTATAATCACTCCACCTATTGAGCCAACTAATATAGCTGCCCAGACATCCCATCGAAGGAATATGTCAAAACTTGAAAGAATTAATTCCATAAATTCTAATCAAAAATAAATCATAAAAAATGTTGCCCAGCCATCTGGAAGATAATCATAAATTGCACCACTGGCAACCTTCACTTGTAACAAAGATTTAAATACAACCACAATTCCAAAACCTGTAGCCAAACTAACCCAGAACATTAAAAGAGTTCGATAACCTGCCCTAATGGTTAGTAACGAGAAAAACAATAAGGTTGAAAGTAAATAGCCTACCAAAGGAACAGACCAAACATACAATACAAAATAAAAAACAAACTCTAAAGGCCTTAGCCAGGATGATAATTCATTCAATTCACCCTGAACCTGGCCTAGTTGAAATTTATAGTTTCGCCAAATCTGAATACTATAAGGCACACCAAAAAGAGCCATTCCTACTATGCAAAATGTAGGCCAAAGTCTTGGCTGTTTAACTAATGGGACGCCATCAAACCACTTTGTTTCAAAGGGAATTGATACCAGTAAAACCAGTACAATCAATAGCATCAGCATTGCAAAGACTAAATCACCTGCTTGATATTCTTCTTTACCCATAAAGACCTACAAAATTATGATTAGATTATATTTTAAATAAAAAAAGGGAAGGCAAATGAACCTTCCCTTTTTCTTTATAGCTTTATCTTTACTAAAGACCACCAATAGTAGCCATGGTCTCCCTGTCTTTATTGATTTGTGCAGTTGAAGCATCAGCATCCATCCAGTAGACTAAGGCACCGCTGTTGGCCGCAACTTCTTGCGCCCTATCACTTAACATTGATTTCTTAGCAACAGCAATTATCTTATCCTTAACATCCTGTGGTGTACCTGCTGGGACAAATAAGCCATTCCATAAAAATATATTCAACTCAGGTATCAATTCACCAATTGCTGGTGTGTTTGGTACCTTAGAAATACGCTCATTTGTTATAGAAACTAAAACTTTAACATCATTTAAGCATGGCAGGATTAGCTGAATCGTTGTATTAATAACGTCTGCATCACCTGAAGCCAATGTATTACAGTCCAACATATCAAAAGCAGCATCTGAACCCCATTCGAAGCCCATTATCTTAGCTAGAGCCTTAGTTACTGCGGTTGGTGTTAGTGGGTCACCAAAGTGACCTAACGTTACTTTGTTACTTTTAGCATAAGCAGCTAACTCATCCATAGAACTATACGGCGCATCGCCTCCGGTAGCTATCACAAATGGATAGGTTAGGAAAATCCCTAGAGGCTCAAAAGTTTCTTTAGTCAAACCCTCTATTCCAATTTCTGGTCCTACAACCGGCACACCGATTACAAATGAACCTATCATGGAACCATCAGGATCTGCTGCTGCTACTTCCATAGCACCTGGAAATGGACCACCGCCACCACCTGGTTTGTTGACAACCGCTGCAGCAATACCATATTCAGCTTGAAAGTCTTCCGCAATAATCCTAGTTAAAACATCTTCAAGATCACCGGGGGGCCATGGCACTATAAAAGTGACTGGCTTATCAGGGTACCCAGCATTTGCAATAGGCATACCAACAATCATTGTTGTAAATGCAACTAATGCGCCAATTATGATTTTTTTCATATTTTTCTCCTTTTTTTTTGTTAACTAGCAATTCAGCCCTACCTAAATCAAACAGCTGCGTAACAAGTAGATGCTGATATATTTTCGATACTCATTCGTACACGAACGTTCGTATACTAACATATATTTAAAGCGGAGGCAAGTAAGAAGTCAAAATTAATTAATATTCAGAAAAAAGGAGTTTTTTTAAATACAGATAGCAGTAATTACTGTTGATTACTTAAAACAAAAAATTAAAGGCTAGAAGTTAGCTGAAAAACTAAATAATTTTATTTGGATTCATAATGTTATTTGGGTCAAGCGCTTTTTTGACGGTTCTCATCAAATTGATCTCAACCTCAGATTTATAACGCACCAAGTCGTGTTTTTTTAACAGGCCAATACCGTGTTCCGCGCTAAAGCTACCATTAAAGCTTGCGGCAATATCATAGACAAGAGTACTAACTTCATCAGTAGCGGATAAGAAATCATTCACAGGTACTTTGTTAGGCTTCAAAAAAATGAAGTGGACATTGCCGTCACCTATATGACCAAAAGCCATCACTACGCCCGCGCTGTACTCCTGTGTGCATGCTTGGCTTGCCTTTTTGATAAATTCCGGAACCGATGAAACGGGTACCGAGATATCAAAAGTCAAACCTCCACCGTCCAGACGATAAACCTCTGCCAGCATCTCGCGCATTTTCCATAACTGTGCAGCCTGCGTTTCACTAGAAGCAACCACAGCATCCACAACATCGCCCGCCTCGATCATTGCTGTGATGATTTCTTCTAGCAAGGTCTGTAAGCCAGCGTTATCACGACTTGACGTTAGTTCTACCAATGCAAAATGATCGTATTTAACAGCAAAAGGATCACTCAGCTCGGTGCGCTTCTCCAGCATATCCACACAAACACGATCCATGTATTCAAACGCAGTAATATTGTCACCTGTCACCTCTCTCATAGTAGCTAAGAGCTTCGGTGCTGCCTCTAATGATGACAGCGCAACCAATGAAGTCACTTTGTCAGCTGGCAAAGGAAAGAGCTTTAATACCGCTTTGGTAATGATCCCCAAAGTACCTTCAGAACCAAGGAATAACTGCTTAATATCATAGCCGGTATTGTCTTTTCGTAGACCACGCAAAGCATTAATAATTTTGCCATTTGGCAACACAACTTCTAGACCAAGTACGAGTTCTTTAGCATTACCGTATCGGAGAACGGCTGTGCCGCCTGCATTTGTAGATAAATTACCACCGATTTGGCAGCTACCCTCAGCACCTAAACTTAAAGGAAAGAGTCGATTAACTGCAAAAGCAGCCTCTTGCACTGCGACCAAAATACATCCCGCCTCAACGGTCATTGTGTAATTAATAACGTCAATGTCAAGCACTTTGTTCATCCGTTCCATCGAGATTATTATCTCTGCATCTGATTCACTTGGTATGCTCCCGCCAACCAAGCCTGTGTTTCCACCTTGGGGCACGACACCGATATTACATTCATTGCATAAAGTCACAATCGATGCAACCATCTCGGTATTTATTGGCTTTAATATGAGTGGCGTGACACCATGATACTGATTCCAAATATCATTGACGTAAGCAGCCATTTGCTCGGGGTTGTCAATGTAATTATTTGAACCAACAATGGCTTTTAGCTTCTCAACAATTTCAGTGGGAATTTTCTTCATGTTATCGATACTCAATAATACAAAAAACTAGAATACACTAGTCTGTCAATGATGTAATTAAAGAATCCAAAAACTGCCCTCCTTTTTTTAACTGCTCAAGGCTAAGGTATTCGTTAGGCTTGTGTGCTTGATCAATACTACCTGGTCCGCATACAAGTGTAGGAATGCCCAAGCGCTGCTGAAACAAACCACCTTCAGTACCGAAGATCACCTTACTGTGAGCATCGTTATCAAGCAGTTGTTTTATATAGAAAACAAATTCCGAGCTGGGATCGGTTAGCAAGCCCGGATAGGTTGCTAGAGTTTCAAAGTCAATACCTGTCTCTGCAGATATAGAATTCATCTCTACTTGTAGGTTATCCCGAGCATAAGATTTAATCTTGTCCAATAAGTACTGAGGATCTTCTTCATACAGGTGTCGGATTTCAAAATCAAACTGGCATAAATTTGGCACAATATTAAGCGCTGTTCCACCATTAACGGTTCCTGTATGTAGTGTTGTGTATGGCACTTCATAGTCTTTATCAAAAGGTCCATTTTTTGCTTTTTCGCGCGCAAGTTGTCGAATATAGACGATGAGTTCTGCCGCATAGTCAACAGCATTAACACCAAAGGGTGCTTGTCCAGAATGGCAAGCATGCCCACGCACTTGGACTCGGTGAGAACACTTGCCTTTGTGGCCTATAACAACTTCCATACTGGTCGGTTCACCAATAATACAACAATGGGGTTTAACTGGTTGATGCTCCATTAAATCTAATAATCGTTTCACGCCAACACAGCCTATTTCTTCGTCATAAGAAAACGCCAAATGAATCGGCTTATTAAGTTCCGTAGAAATCATAGCTGGCACACGACTTAATACTAGAGCAATAAAGCCCTTCATATCAGCACTGCCACGCCCATACAGCTTATCGTCAACCTCTGTTAAACAAAATGGATCAGTATCCCAATTTTGTCCCTTAACAGGCACTACATCAGTATGGCCTGATAACATTACACCACCAATATCTGTGCGTCCAATCGTTGCATATAAGTTGGCTTTTTTGCCACTCTCATCATGTACTAAAGTCGATTTGATGCCATATTTTGTTAAATACGATTGAATAAATTCAATGAGCCCAAGGTTTGATTTATAGCTGGTTGTGTCAAAACCAACCAAGACTCTCAACAGCTCCATCGAAACATCTTCATTTTTCATGGTGTTGTCTTTTTCTGCTTTAGCAACTAGAGGTCTCCAGCGACACCATAACTTGGTGCGCTTCTAGGGTCTATAGCACGAATGTTGTAATCCATCATCTGAATCTCATAGTCTCGCCACAGGGCTAGGAGTTGTTCAATCGGGTCATCATCTGCCCAATCCACGCGTAAATCTACCAACGGCCAAGGATGCTCATGGGCCACTTTTATTCCCGCAGAGTGCACTGACCCTTCCTCGCCACCCGCATCGAGCCCAGCTTGCAAAGCCAGTAATAGGCGTTCGGCCAAGTGTAAATTAGGATGCTGAACAAAATTGTCTACCATAGCTTGTGGAACCTTAGTGTTGATCAATAGATTGCCCGCTGCAATACAGCCATCGGCTTGCGCTACTGCGTTAGTGCCTAGAGTTTCTAAGCCCGTAAAGCTGGCACTTCGACCCTGATTATCTACAAGGGCCAATTGCCGATAATCGATAAAATCACGGCGATTAATAACACTATCCAGCGCTTGCTCAGCGCTTGATCCTTGAGCTATATAATCCAGCATTAAATTACCTAAGCTTGGATCGGTAATATTTTGTGTACTCGCAGCACCGACACCAGCACGAACCCAAGGACAGCGGCTTGCGACACAAATACTTGATGAAGTGATTGCAACGCCCACCATGCCGGTTTTTTCACAAAATCCCGAGATTGAAAAAGTCACGATCAGTCCTCCCTTAAGGTTAATTTTTGACTTTGAGCATCAATTATTAAATCCACATTGACGGCGATAATGCTCATTCGCCTTCAGGAATCACCGCTTCAACGTCAATCTCCATAACCATTTCTGGCCTAGCTAAGCCCTGCACAATAAGCCCTGTGGAGCACACATGAATACCTTTAAGCCATCGTCCAACGACTTCGTACACCTCTTCACGATAAGCGCGATCGGTGATGTAGATTGTGACCTTACAAATATGCTCAAGTTTTGAGCCCGACTCTTCCAGCAATGTCTTAACGCACGCCATAGCATTTTCTGTTTGTGCCGCAGCATCGCCGATGCCAGTCACATTGCCATCTAAGTCAAAAGCTGTTTGACCGCGTAAGAATACATGGTTACCGGCTCTAACGGCCATACAAAGGTCGTTATCCATACCCTTTCCTGGGTACATCTGCTCAGTGTTAAATTTTCTAATTTTTTTGTGTGCCATAGTATCTCCATTATAAATCTGTTTAACTTTAAATTGATATTATCAAGGCTTGATGCATTTTCACCCTTTCGTTAGTCTGAAGAACTGTACGTCTGATAGTTGCGCTGTATGGTTATCTGATCCGCCAAAAACTTAGCGTCATGCCAAACACCCCAAATGAACGAAGAGCCTCGTCGTGACTGCCACGGTAGGCCCAGAAAATAAACTCCGGGTTCGGTAGAAATACCACGCTCATGCTTCGGTCTGCCTTGCTCATCGAACGCGTCAACCTGTAACCAGCTGTAATCAACTTTAAATCCTGTTGCCCAGACGATTGAAGTGATCCCAGCTTCTGCTAAATCTAACTCAAGAATGGGGTTTGTCTCACACGTCGGTTTCGAATCAACTATACGAGCTTCAGGTTCCTCAGGAAAGTTAAGACCATTACGGGTAATATAAGCATCAGCCTCGTCTAGCACCGATAGAGTGTTCGCATTACCTTTTGAAAGATTGTCTGCAAGATCCGTCGCGAAGCTTATCACACCACCTTTGAACGACTCTGTCATACCAACGAGCGTCATCCCCTGTTCTGCAAGTCGTCTAAAATTAACAGTATGACCGCCTCGAGCACCGCTCACCGCAATAGTAACATGCTCCGTGCCAGGTTCCATAGTGACAGTCTCCCACTTGCCAAGAACACCCAACCACCAAACAAAGTCACGCCCACGATAACTTCGTGGAGGAAGATCGTGTGGACCAACGGAGAGGTAAACAGTCTTACCTGCACGCAAAAGTTCATCCGCAATCTGTGCGCCTGATGAACCAGCCCCAACCACCAGTACTGAACCTTCAGGCAATTGCTTGGGATTTCGGTAATTACTGGAATGGATTTGCGTGACACCTGCATCTTCAGGCACGACGAAGGGAATAATAGGGACTTGAAAAGGCCCAGTGGCGGCAATCACGCTGTTGGCCTCAATCACTCCATCCGAGGTTTCGACACGAAAGCCCGGACAACCTACATTTTTCTGCACTTCCCTGACCTCTACGCCACAGCGAATAGGGGCGTTAATCATATCTGCGTAGTCAACAAAATAATTTGTAACCTCATCCTTTGATGCAAATGCATCAGGATCAAAACCTGAGAACTTCATACTCGGAAACCGATCATGCCAAGCGGGACCATTAGCAACAAGAGAGTCCCATCTTTCTGTGCGCCACCGTTCAGCAATCCGGTGTCGCTCCAAAACAAGGTGTGGTACGTTACAATTACTTAAGTGTTCACTCATGGCCAAACCGGCCTGGCCACCACCCACCACAAGCACCTCTATTTTCTCAATCGACATTTCTAATTCCTATTTTCAGCTGATAAATTTCATAATCTTAAGTATACATTTGCGCGTTAAATTAATATAATATTAAACATTATTCATTTAAATAAATAAATTGTATCTTAATTACATTTGTAATAAAAAAGTCGATAATAATCATGGAAACTGCAAACAAACACCCAAAGAGAAATGGCCGCTAAACCACGTGCTCGTGACTTAGGTCTGCCATTTTGTGGATATCCCGGACCAAACAATGCTATCACTGACATACCAGGAGTTAGGGTTGGTTACACAACCTTATCTAACCCCAAAGAAAATATATGCACCGGTGTTACGGCAATTATTCCTCGTGATGATAAGGGGGCGCCCATGCCAACTTGGGCTGCCCAGTATTCTCTGAACGGTAATGGTGAAATGACAGGGTGTCACTGGATCAATGATGCTGGGTACTTTGTCGGGCCAATCTGCATTACCAACAGTCACTCTGTTGGAATGGTTCACCATGGCGTAACGCGCTGGATGATTGATCGCTACAGTGATTACTTTCAAAATGAGCATGCTTGGGCAATGCCTGTCGTTGCCGAGACTTATGATGGCGTATTGAATGATATTAATGCACAACGTGTAACGGCACAGGATGCTATCAATGCGCTCAATAATGCTACTCATGGTGAACTTAAGGAAGGCTCTGTAGGTGGCGGAAATGGAATGATTTGTTATGAATTTAAAGGTGGTACAGGTACCTCATCCCGTCTAGTAACCATTGCAGGAACAACATATACTATTGGCACTTTAGTCCAAGCCAATCACGGTATCAGACCTTGGCTAACTATTCTTGGTAAACCTGTTGGCCAAATAATGCCAAAAGGAAGACTCTTTGATCAGGAAAAAGGTTCCATTATTGTTATTCTCGGCACTGATGCGCCACTATCCGCACTTTCTTTGCGTCAATTAGCCAAGCGTGCCGCACTTGGAATTGGACGCGGGGGCTCGCCAGGTGGTAATAATTCAGGGGATATATTTTTGGCATTTTCTGTCGCCAATACACGTCCCGTTCCGCAAAAAGACGAAACTATTATTATTAAAGAAGAACTAAACAATGAATTTATCGATCCACTATACCTGGCTGTTGTTGAGGCAGTTGAAGAAGCTGTAGTGAATGCACTTGTGGCTGGTGAAGATAGGCAGACATTTAAACCTAGTGGATTGGTTTGTCAGGCAATTGATAAGAAAAAACTAAGTCAAATTTTCGAACAATAATCCAAGTTCAGAAAAAACCGCCATCTGTTGTGATTTCGAATTTACTTTCTTTTAACCACGAAATATTAATACACATGTCGATACTTTTCGCTAATAAAATTACTTATTAAGTGGGTTTACTCAGGTTACAACCTTCTTTAATAAAGCTAAACTATCTGCAAATCATTACTATTCTTTATATAGTAATGATTTGGTCAAGCTTCTTTTGGTTGTAAGGGCTGTTAGGTCGTGCCATCAATCGCTCATTGATTAATGCAAGGGCAAGACTCTTATTTCCAACGCGAATAGAAGCCTCTAGCAGAGTTCGAGCAACAACATCACGTTGCGCATGACTACCACCGAACTGAGCGGTAGTGTTTTTAATAGGCATCAACTTATCAATGGTGGTTTTATAGTCTCCATTCGAGAAGGCATAAATTGCTTCACAAACTGGCAGTCCGGTCTGCAACGACATCGTGTGGTTGGTAAGCGATTTATCGCCGGTAGCAACATAATCTTTCAAGTCAGTTAGTAGTTCATTGGCAGCAGCATGATCGATATTTACAGAATATACAATTATGGCATGAGCATCGTTAAATGTGTTGAATAACTGGTCGCTTTTTTGCTTCCAAGAATCAGTCAAAGTCTGAACTCTACTTCCCAGCTCTTCACCTTCCAAGAACAGACGCCATAGTATCGATGAAGCATCAACCAGTGTCATTGGAATCGGCTCAATTACCTCCCAGTGAACTAGCTTATTTTAAATATCAACCGCTTTAGTTAAATCCCCAGTTTCCAAAAGGAAAAGGTGGTGGTAAATAGCATTGTGTGAGACCATTACATTGTTGTTATGCCAATAACTTTCTAACTTCTGCATAAAGTCAGCGCCTTGCTTAAACTTATTTTACATCTCCAAAGCGTGGGCTACAGCATGGATACCCCAGATGGTCTTGAGGGTTTCTCTGTACTTGCCCCCGTTGCCTTTTTTTCAGCCAGTTCCATAATGGCCAGCTTCTTCCTGACAAAAGCTCAACATACCCCATAAGAACCCATAAAGTACGTGTTCTTTATCCCAGCTAGACAAGACTCGGCAAAACCTATCGCGCAGCTTGAAAGCATCACCTAGAAAGAAGTCAAGTCGATGACCACTTAATAAGGCTTAAATATCAAGCGAATTTTCAATCAGAATTTCATCGAGTTGCTTTGACGCCTTAACCAAATCACCCTTAGCTCAAGTTATTAGGGTAGCCACGTGATATTCTCTCACGACGAGTTAGGCTATAATCATCCAGCTCAGCGAT
>ERZ813253.505-NODE-505-length-13762-cov-3.214815_pt1 | contig 13762 bp, 11 predicted proteins | sample MGYA00520893_ERZ813253 | MGnify/ENA primary metagenome ERZ813253 (study PRJEB31669, sample SAMD00080414) | marine metagenome | biome: oceanic hadal pelagic zone biome; feature: marine hadalpelagic zone; material: sea water | place: Pacific Ocean:Izu-Bonin Trench...
AGTTGATGAAAAAGAACGAGACCTCTACACCAGCCAAGAAGTTGACTTATTTTGTGAGATTGCAGCAAAAGCGACAAAACACGGCGCGCAATTCAAAGATTATTGCCGCTTCCTTCAATACTCAGGCTGCCGATTTAAAGAGGCCCTTTCGATTCGCTGGAAAGACGCCGATCTTGACCTGGGCATTCTCACTGTCGGCGCCCAAGGTGAGTCTAAAAGCCGCAAACCTCGTAAGGTCAATATCAACCCCAGATTAGAGAAGCACTTGAAGGAAATGAGAATGCGCAGACAACCGGACACTCAATGGCTCTTCCCCTCCCCCAGAAGGGGGGACGAGGATATTCACTCAAAAAGTTTTCAAAGCGCGATGCGAATCACCCGAGAAATCTCCGGGAACATCTGCCGGCTATGCCGGCACATTGAGATACAGGCAACAAACCCGATTTGCCCGCAATGCAATCAACCCAGTATGGAGCGTAAGACACACCTGCTGCCGGAAAAATTGAGGCGCTTTAACTTTCACGATTTGCGACATCACTTCATCAGCATGTGCGTTATGAGCGGGATCGATTTTATGACCATTGCCCAATGGGTCGGACACGTTGATGGTGGTGTGTTAATTGGAAAAGTTTACGGCCACCTAGCCAACGAACATCGCCAACGTATGGCACAGATGGTTCAATTTTGACTGATTTAGAGAAAACCAGAAAACAATCTAAAGTAAATGTCCTATCACGAGCTAGATACCCCTGAAATCACGATTCAACGAGAAGGAGAAGAGCCGATCGCTCTGAACCTTATCGGGTGGATCGACGCCAGGGAAGCGGACCCAAACAGAACACATGATTATCTGAAGGCAAAAACAGAAGCCGGCTTAGAAAAGAAATCAGATGGGGGGGAGGGGGTCACGGATTTATGGGGCGGGTCTTGAGTATTAATGGATTCCTACTCATACAAAATCCACTAAAAGGACCTTCCTTCTTCATTGCTAAACCCTGAAAGCATCGGAACTCATATTGCGCCCATGCCGGCGCTTGAGAGCGGCCATAACATCTTCCAAGTCATATCGAACACATCGCCCAATCTTAATGTATGGGACGAAGCCCTCTCTCATCCAGTTTTCTAATGTCCTTGCGGTGACACACAGCTTTTGGGCCATTTGTTTCTTATTGATTAGGTTCATGCTTCGAGAACCCTAAAAACGATTATCATGGAGTGCTAGTTTGCCTTTTGGTGTCGGGATCCTCAGTGTTTTAAATAAATGCCAAATGCGGTTTACAACAGGGATTTTCAGCCGGAGCTCTTTCTCCAAGAAAAGGATGAGAAATGCTTTCTCGAATCCGATGAAGGCAGGGAGTTGTATGAAAATGTTGAGAAATACATCAGCAAACTGTTCTCTACAGAACAACAGCCTACAGCCAGCGAAATTCTGTCCGGAATCGAAAACACGCTTGGAATTATTTCTATTTGAAGCAAGGCAATCTACACTGAAATCCGGGTCTCGATGGAGGACTACTTTGCTGGCCCCGCGATTATCAGCTTTTTCCCACGTCTTTGAGTCTGTCTGGAAAGATGAAGAATGCGCTAGATTCCTAGCTCAGCTCTCATCCGGCGTTGAGCGCACGTTGATCCTAGTATTCATTCTTAGTTCTGCTTTGAATCGATCCGCAACACATACGTTTCGTCCGATGCTGCCCGGCCTGGGTTGCGAGCGACTCGAATCTGCACAATATGAATTCCGGTTTTCGTGGGAGTGCCGCTGAGGACACCGTTTTTCCGATCAAATCGTAAACCGATTTGCCCCGCTCCATTTCCGAATCTGCGAATTGCCTCCGTCAACTCTTCTCGCTGCTGGGTGGACAGGTCTTCTCGTCCAAACACACTGCGAGTCTGAAAGGCGATATCCCAGACGGGCGACTCGGCGCTCGATCTAAACTCAACGGAGAACGGTTTTTCAACCTGGGCCACAGGCAGTGTTTTTGGACCGATAATTTCAGGTGGCGGTTCACCGCGAATGAAATCGGCAGTGATGGGACCGGATGGTTGCATTCCGGGAATGATGGCGATCGCGCGGACGGTCGTTGTTTTTTTGATGGACAGTGGCGTCTGGAAAACGGGCGAGCCTGGCGTGGGTTCGGAACCGTCCGTCGTGAAATGGATCGTCGCGCGCGGTGAAGAGGCGACAAGTGAGACCGTCGTCGTCTTGGCAAAGATTCGACGATTGGGGCGAGCTTCGGGAGGGACGGCGCGAGTTAGCTCAGTTTTTAAGTGAGCTTCAAGAAACTCGAACATTCGATCCTTGAGAGAAATCCTGGCCCTTCGGTCACGGGACATGACGATCTGATTCAGATTCGGGACGTGCCAATTTGGTTTTCCACGCGTCTGTTCTTCGCTGAGTTCTACCTCGACAAGCGGAACGCCCGCGGCGCGAAAGGCGTCGTGGCTCATCCCTTTCTTTACGCCAAGCCCTACATAGGTCGCAACAATGGGATCGTCTGGAGTGAGGCGACCGTCGGTGTGATGGAAATCCGCGACGATAGCGTTGATCCGACTGTTGAACCTGCCGTGAAGGGGTTCAACTGCATCGAACGGAACCATCATTCTCAGGAAACGGTTGGACATTCTCGGGAAACTGTTGAGTCGCCTCTTGGTTTTCTCGGTCGTTGGTTGATTGAGAAAATCTGCAAGACGGACGGAGCGAATGCTACGGGTTCCGATATCGTCAACCGTCGACATCGCGCTTGAACTGGCGAGCCAGCCTCCCGCCGAGAATCCCCAAGCGCCGATTCGATCGGGGTCAACTCGAAATTTATTCGCGTTGGCTCGTAGCCAGCGTACCAGCGTCTTGAAATCGCGCTGCACTTGCGGGTGAATGTTCAGGCCCTTGATGTACCCGACATTCACAGCCACGTATCCACGCTCGATCGCTGCTTCGCATAGGCTGTGGAATTCGCTCGCATCTTTATTCCCCGCCATGTAGCCGCCGCCATGAATGATCAGCAAACAGGGAAACGGACCATCGCCAGGCGGGATATGCACATTCACCCGCGCCGAGTAATTGGCCTTATCTTGTTCGACATAGGCAACATCACGATCTGATGGGAGATAGGAAACGTCGAGGACATTTTCGGAAGCACCCGCCGCCGGTTTCGCCGGGTGGTCGGCAACACCCGTGGTTGCAAAATACAACAAGAAACATTGCGCGAGGAGCAGACTATTTTTCATGTCAACTCGGAGATTCGTTTTCGTTTACCTTGCAAATTTTTCTATTTCCCCTTCGTGGGTCCCCAACCTTTGATTCCATATTCAAACAACGGATCGCCAAGATGGCGAGGCGGTGGCTCGCCCTTACCGATTGCCGCTGCTATTCTTTCCATCTCCTCTTTGGTGCAGCCGAGATCGAAGGGTAGATCTTCGCGTTGGGCTTTGACCTGTTCCATGGAACGCGGGATCTGGACACGCAGCACACCCGTGGGTTCGTATTCCCCCGAGAGGATCTCCGGCCAGCCGCCACGGGTCTCGCGGTCTCCCTTGGCTCCGTGCCAGTGAGCCCCGTAGGAAACAAGGATGGCGTCCGCGTTCTGAGCGACCCAGGGAATGGGAAAGGGATTCCCGCGCAACTGATAGATCGCCACGATGGGAGTGCCCGTCTCGTGGATCGCTTTCAATCGGGTCGTGCATTCGTCTTCGACGAACATGATCAAATCCTGCCCTTCATACTTGCGATGACCGACGCCGTTGTACCCCCTGACGTTGACCACAGCGATGTCATGAGTCTTGGCGAGTTCGCCTGCTTGCGCGGGTGTGTATGCGTCCGCCCAAAGAACTTTCTTGCCTTTTGGTAGCGGAATCAGGTTGCCTTCATTCTTAAGCACGACCTGGCATTGATGCGCTGCCTCTTTGGCAATGGCGCGATGTTCGTCACAGTCAACAATTTGTCCCGCCTCTTCGGGATCGACGTAAGGATTGTCGAAGAGTCCGATCTTAAATTTCCCCGCTAGAATTCGTCGCACAGAACCGTTGATCCGCTCTTCGTCTGTCTGCTTGTTTTTGAGCCATCGATCAAATTCTTCCTCGACCCGTCCGGTACTGCAGCCGCCCTGGATATCCGCATAGGGTGTCACCGCTCCCCAGTCGGCACAGATGACTCCCTTGAATCCCAGTTCACCTCGAAGCCATTCTTCCAGCACGATTCTGATGCGGTCACGTTTTTTCTCGATGAACTCCGGGAACACATAATAGGGCGACATGATCGCCCAGGTGCCTGCATCGATAGCGCCTTTGAATGGCATAAGGTGCCACTTGATTGTCTCTGCGGTCGATTTCAAAGGTGTGCCAGGATTAACTCCCTCAGGAGGCTTGGGGTGTCCTAGAAAAGTCTGATGACCATCATGCCCCCCACCGGTGCATCCAATTCCCGGAAAGTGTTTCGGACACAGCAGGGCTGAGTCTTTTCCAAGCTCGTCGCCCTGAAACCCCCGAGTGATGGACTGGTTCATTTGGTAGGCCCACTCCGCGTCTTCACCGGGAGTGTCTGGGTTCCGAATTCCTCGGGGATCCGTAGTCAGGTCGGTCTGCGGTCCGAGCAGCAAGTGGATGCCTGACGCTCGCATTTCTTTGCGCCAGACGTCATACACTTTGCGAACCGTTTCAAGATTGTCAGTGGCCGACAATGCCAATGAGCGATCGCCGCCGACAATCCTGGTTCCCTTGTAGATATGGGTGTGGGGGTCGATGCCCATGATCAGCGGAATACCCAATCGCGTTCCTTCGGCCCACTGCTGAACTTGATTCATGGCCTCGGCACACGCTCCACTAGAGGGAAAAGGGGCGATCATCAGGAAGCCCGCGCTCTGATTCACTTCGTGTTGGGCAGTCGTTTTGATTCCTCGGTCCTCAACACCCAGCGAAGCTGCTTTGTCCTTGGCGATTTTCAGACTGGGAAAAGCCGTCTGCCCTATCTTCTCTTGCAGAGTCATTTGAGAGAGCAAGTCTTCGACGCGCTGTTCGATCGGCAATCGCCAATTTTCGTAGGGGTCGATTTTTCCGTTCTTGTTCAGGTCACGACACCCGTCAATGATCGGAACAACTCTCGCACTAACGTCGACGACGGCTTCGTCTGCGGTTGCAACTGGTGCGCTGGCGATCACGCTGGCCAGCCCGATAAAGAGGAAGTTTCTCGTAATCATTGAATTCAATCTGGTTCGTGCCAAAAGCGCCTCAAGAATTTTCCGAACACTACGGCTTCGGCCGAAGTTCGAGTGAGCTTTCCACACTTGATGACGGAAGCACCGTAAGCTTACTGAAGAATTTCCATATCTCTTCAGAGGCATTAATAACGCCTTCTTTACTTACGTTATTGGGATTATGACCATTCGCTGGCCATATATGAGGCCAGTCTGCAATTTTGTAGTACCACACCTCGTTACTATTCTTACCTCCGGTGTAACGATAGGCCGTGGTTTTTGGGGTGAGAATATCGGTGGCTTTTTCACTACATTCATTCAACTCAACCCAAAATTTTACAACGTCGTCTACATGCAAAGCTCCTCCCCAACCAAGGCCCTGGCGATTGGGATCTCCCCCGTATCCTTCAATTGGATTGACTGGATCGGCAAGTCCGTGAATTTGCATTATTGGAATTGGTTTTGCCTTATTGCGGTTTTGCCAAGCATCATAACTCATCCACCCTGCAACAGAGGCGATGGCTTTAAATATATCTGGTCTTTCAACCCCGAGTGCATAAGCCATGTGGGCGCCGTTGGAGTGTCCGGCAACAAATGTACGTTCTGAATCCAACTTGTATTCTCCTTGTAAAAATACGGATAAGTTCGATAGAAAACCAACATCATCTACGTCCATATAGGTAAGGTGTACGTTCCAATGAGGTACAGCTTTATCATCTAACCCAGGCATTTTTGCTGATGTTCCTTGGGGATAACACACAGCAAAACCACCCTCGTCGGCCACATCATTCATTTGAGAATGACCCCTAACCCATTCATTTCTACTTGTTCGCCCATGTAACACAAAAACTAGGGGTGCATTTTCAGGCAGACCATCTGGCAAATAGATTTCATACTCCCTCGTGATACCACCGTGTTGAAAGGTTTTTTCGAGAAGAGTTCCTGCGAAACTGCTAAAGGGCAGTCCAATTAACAAAAGACTAAGAGCAATTTTGTTGATCATTTTGATTCCGGCTTTTAAAAAAACACTAGTTTGGCTTCTCATTGATATTTCATCGGTAGGATCCGCTCGATTGAAATACACAGTTGATTCCCTAATCAATTTTGTATTTAAAATATTCGAACTCTGCTCTTCTTGGCTCGAAAATCATTGCTTCAGCGTTTTGGGCTCTGACGTAATATTTAATTTTCTCATCCAGGGTTTGAAAAGGAATTAAAGCTCCGTATACACCATCGCCTGCAGCACCATCATTACTTAAACCATCATCTTTCATTTCAAATGGTTCAAAATAAGAAGCATACTCTCTATTTGTAGTAATCATTAAATCTACTTGTGTAGCATTCGCAACTTCAGCAGTAACCCAAACATTTTGTCCTTCTTCAGGTTCTTCAATATTTCGAGTTGTGTTCATCAATGTTGGAGGAGTTTTTTGAAATTCAGGATGGTTGTTCAAATAAGACAATCGCCTCCTCACAGTAGGCAGTACTCCTGCATATTTCTTGAAGCGCGCTAAATTATCATACCTAACATCATGATTTACATTCTTTCTTAATCCATCATCAGGAAACCTTTTGTCTGGTCCGTCTATAACAGCTTGCTCAATCAAATCTTGAATTGAATCCACCTGAGACTTAATCATTTTCTCGCTAAAGCTTTCTTCCATAACCGTTCTTATATGCGCAAAATATTGCTTGTAGTAACGATCATGTTTTAATATTTGCCAAATCAAGGGACGCCAAAGCCAGGGACGATCCGGTCTTTTAGGGTTAAGCCACTTTACAACATCAAAGTTTTCAGCAACACTAGCTGACCCTACAATCCCACCAAGAGATTCATTGACATCCCAAGGTAAAACATGCCACAAGCCATCCTTATGCTTATACATATAGTAATTATGGAGATGCTTTCCATAATAGGTATCTAAATTTAGAATAACTATAAATACGGCCATGTGCCATAAAACTCCATCAATGTTTAAATGATTGCGCAATAGACTATCCTTATTATTTAAAACATCGATAAACCCTACGAATTCTTGCCATCCGAAATCGGTTTTCATTTCATAATTTGAATAGTACTGACAGCTGTCGGGGCCGTACCAAACCAAATCTGGCAGCGCTTTTGTTTGTTCTCCATTAATACCATTTCCCAATCCACTATTATCGCAAGTTGAATCAGCTGCTTCAGGGTTTGGATCACATTTTACTAATGGCCCTTTTTTCCAATCATAGTGCTCCTTCAAAAAATCTTTGTTAATAGACTCTGAGTTTGAATAAACCCCGTAATAAGAAGCCTCCTCACCAACGACCCCTATGTTAACCTTTAGCAAATTACTTTTAGGAGAAACGGTGTATTTTCCATAAATCCGATAAGCTATGGCCTCTCTAACTGCAGTAGGATCAGTATATAAATTCCCTAGTTTCACTTTTTTATACCCCAATAAATTTTGTCCCTTGATGTGCGCGTTCATATCAATGTTTAAAGGGAATTTTGGAGTCTCCGACCACTCAGTAATCATGAAGGTTATGTTTCCTTTATATCGAATAGCAACCTTATCATATACAACCCCATCCATTTCAAGAGTAGCAAGCAACCTACTTTCATCACCAGCATTAAACCAATCGATTAAAGTTTGGTGATAATTATGATCATAAAATTTAATGGTAATTTCTCGTAACGTATTTATATCATACAAATCTTGAGCTTTTCCAAACTGAGACAAGGTAATAAATAAAATCAGTAAAATTCTTTTCACAATAATGGTATTAAAAAGTTTTTCTTTTTATTAAATTTTTTTTGTTAACTATACAAAAGTAAATGTTTTGATCGAAAAGGTTTTACTGGGAAACTTTTAATTTATTCTCACGATCAGCTGGATAGTTGTTGTCGGGTAAAACCGGTGAGGGAAGTACCCAGCCAGCACGGTATTCTCCTTTAAGAAATTGATCTGCTTCAGGTGTTCCGATTGCTTTTAGATTTCGTGGATCCCATTCAAGTTTTTTACCTGTACGATAGGCTGCAATACCCAACAACACCGTTTCGGATAAAGGACCTGAATAGTCAAATCCGCATTGGGTTATACTTGGATCACCAGCTTTGATTCCTGTAGTAAATTCACGGTAATGACCTTTTGAATATGGAAAAATACTTAGCCTCTTATTATAATTAAAATTAGCATACTTATTTGAACCTCTTTTTAATGGATACAACTTCCACCTTGTAGGGTAAAATTGGGCAACCAAAATTCCTTCAGTACCAATAAACATTGAAGCTCTAGCCCAACCATCAGTATCACCTGAATTATCATTAAGTTCTTTTTGTATATATTGGTAGTTATCAGGCCGTGTGTTTCCGTCGTACCAGTTTACAGTCACAGGTTGCATATTCTCCCGCGCGGGAAAATCCCACTTAACCTTGAGCCAGTCTGCTGCTCTTTCATCTCCTGCCTCAAATCTCCCTTCCGCTTCGACTGACAACGGGTATTTGAGGTTCAGCGCAAAGAACACCCAGTCCATGGCATGACAACCGATGTCTGCAATCCTTCCACCACCAAAATCCCACCAATCACGCCAATTCCGGTGATGGTATTTTCCAGGCCCAGCATAGGGGTGATCCTTTGCAGGTCCCAGCCAAGCTTCCCAATCGAATCCAGCTGGAGGAGAGCCATTATAGGCGGGAAGCTGCAAATCTGAATTAGCCCTGGTTTTCCAAGCTTTACCAACCGTCCTCGGTGGCCAGGTGCTAGTACTTTTTGCTACATATTCATCATCACACCACACATTAACTTCGGTGACATCACCAATAACTCCAGTCTGGATAGCCTCTGCTATCCTTCGCATTTCAACTCTCCCATGGTTTCCTATTCCCATCTGTGTAACCCGGTTATTACTCTTGGCAAACTGCGTCGCCTCACGCACCGAATAAATGTTGACGCCAAGATCCTTCTCGCAATAAACATGTTTGTCTTTTCTAAAAGCCGCCATGGTAACAGGCATGTGTTGATGGTCGGGGGTGGCGACTAGAACCGCATCGATGTCAAGGTCATTTCTTTCCAACATCTCATTATAATCTTGGAATCTTGGTACTTCGTTTTCGGGATACGTTTGGTAGACGCCATCATAGTGTGCCCCACCGCTCGCACGTATGACAGGTAGTTTGGGGAATTCGGTATCTACATCACAAAGGGCAACCATTTTTGAACCAGTTTCATTTATCATACCGGGAAAAAAGAATGATGCGTGGCTACCACAACCTATGCCTGCCATACGTATCACTTCACTTGGGCTGGTAAAGTTAGCGCCACCGAGAACATGTCGTGGAACAATATTAAAGACAGAAGCTGCTGTTATTGCTGCCGCACCTATAAACTTACGTCTTGATATATCTGTTTTTTTCTTAGTGGTTTTTTTCATATCGTTTTTTTTCCTCATTTTATTCACCCAAATTTGAGTGGTTGATTTCTCAGTCAAGTTACCGACTAATAGGAATTTGCTATCTTCGACTTTTCCCGGCTTTTGATTTACTGAACCCGTGCGGAGTAATTTTTTGCGGGCCACCCTCACTGTGGCTGGAACATTCTGAATTTGGACATTTGAGATTCTTCACAACTGCCATGAACATAGAACTATACTCCAAATATTGAAGCACAAACCTCACATCTCGAACAAGTTATGCTACAGGCTTTCACAGTTGATGGCGTAAGCACCGTTCAGTTGAGTCGTTCAGTCCGCCTGAAATGCGAAGAGGGTCGAGTGGGTCCTCACATACAGGGTGCCTTCCACGATGGCAGGTGTGGCGTAGACTTTTTCCTTCATGTCGTTTGTCGCCAGAATCTTGGGATTCGGGCCGAGAGTGAGGACGGTGATCCGGCCGTTACCGGCGATGCTGAACAGTTTACCGTCGGCGATCAGCGGGGAAGCGTAGTGAGTTCCGCGGCCGCCCGTTCGCATTTGGTAGACGCTTTTGCCGGTCTTGAGTTCGAGGCAGGTCAGGATGCCGCCGTTCTTTACCAAGTAGACATAGGTGCCATCTGTGAGCGGGGAGGGCACCTCCGGGATGCCACGTTTTTCGAGTATGCGAATTTCATGATCTTCGATGATGCCTTCGCTGTCGATTTGTATGGCCAGCAGGCCGTGGGTTTTGTATCGCGAGCGAAACCTTTCGACACCTCGAACTTGCTCAGACCACTCGTTGTCAGTGATTTCGTTGTCTTTGTTTTTGTCGGCGCTGACGAAGCGGATTGTTCCGCCATTCATCGGAGCCTCGGCTCCCTGCGGGCGGTGAAAGATCCACAGCGTTGGAAGTTCGTCGCGACTGATTGTTTTGTCGCCGTCATTGTCGTGTTCGGTGATCAGCTGTTTGAAGCTGGGAATAGGCGGTCTGAGGGCCGGTTCGCCCATCTTGTTCCAGGCGGCAACGATGATTTCATTGCCTGCCAGGACCGGAGTGCTGGTTGCGGTTGTTGCGCATTTAGTGACCCAGATTTGACGTCCGTTAGAAATGTCCAACGCCTGCACTGATCGTGCGCTGTGGATGATCAATCTGTTGCCCGAAAGAACCGGGCAAGCCGTGCAGGCCATTTCGCTGGTGAACGGTTCCTCCTGTTGGACTCGCCATAACTCCTTTCCGGTGACCTTATCAAGGGCCAACACGAAGTGGTCAACGTAGTTGCCACGGTAAAGAATCACCTTGTTGCCGAAGATCGCCGGTGACGCTGCATTTCCACCGAAGGATTTCGCCAGTGGCATTTTTAGTTCCCATAACTTTTCGCCCTCCATGTCGAAACAGATCAACCCGAACGAACCGAAGTAGGCGACCACCCGTTTGCCGTCGGAAGCGGGGGAACCACTGGCGGGGTTGAACGATGGATGTCCTTTTTCGATCTTGTCGGACGGTATATCGCGTTCCCATCGTATCGCGCCCTTGGATCTATCGATGCAGACCAAAGCGAGCTGTCGTTGGGTCTTGTCGTAAGTTGTCAGGAAGATCGAATTTCCAACGATGCAGGGTGAGCTATGACCATCGCCTATTGGCAGGCGCCACAGTTCGTTTTTGCCTGGACCGAACGCGACCGGCGGGGCTGTTCCGGTGGCGACACCTGAAGAATTGGCACCGCGGAATTGGGGCCAATCGGCCCCGGCTGCGAAGTGATTGAAGGCCAGCCCGATAAAGAGGATGTTTCTTGTAATCATTGAACTCAATCTTGTTTGTGTCAAAAGGGCACCCCCCCAAACATTCGGAGTCATAAGCGCGACGCGATTCTATTATGTTCTGGTTTGTCTTCCCTTCGCAAGACGATGAGTTTTTTCTGACCGCTTATTCTTGCGCGGGAGAGATGGACCTTTTCGGTTTATCATCCCAGATGCTGCCGAGTTCGTGGGCTTCAAAGCTGATTAAGCGGGCATCGCCGCCATGCGCCGTGATTTTTATCTCGTCGACGGCAATCGAATGACCGTGCGGCCCATGGAACATGATGCGTCCATCGTTGCCGGCGATCTCGAGGATCGAGTTGTCGACAACCGCCTGAATGCGGATCTTGCCGTCCAGAGGTTCCAGCGGGCAACCTTTCAACGTTTTGTTGATCGCATCGTACGTGATATTCAAGCCGCTACCGGAAATAGTCACTTTTTTGGCATCGCCCACTTCGAATTCGGTGCGGATATCGAAGAGCATTCCGCTGGTAGGCGTGCTACGCGACTGACCGTCAGGCAGTGACTGCGCTGGTATCGAATAAGTGTTCTTGCGCAGATTCGCGATTTCTTCGATCGGCTCGGCAAACATGCGGATACCGTCCTTGGTGGTGCGCAGATTTAGGTTAACCGGGAAGCTGAAGTGCTGGTTGTAGGGCGGTTCCGGTGTTGAATACGACACCCAGTGCATCTTGATCTTGCGGTCATTCGGCGTGTTGTTGAAGACCTGGGAAGCCAAATGGCTGCCGTAATGGACGCGGTATTTGTGGAAGCTCGTTTTCCCTCCCACGACTTCGGCATCGTAGGGAGGGTCGTCAATGAGCGTGAAAGTCTTGCCATCGAACTCGCCGATTCGATAGTAATTGTTGCCGGCCCAGATCGCCCATTTAGTGTTCTCGCTATTACCATCCACGGCCAGTTCGCAGAACTCCATGCACGAGTCCCAGTCTCCTCCTCCCCCAACTCCCCCGAGCAAATGTTGGAATGTCCAATCTTTTAAGTTGGTGGACGTGTAGAACGCTGCCTGCTTTGAAAGATCGAACGTGCACATCACCCAGTGTCCGCCCAGCGATTTCGCCGTGCTGTTCAAAGGCGTATCGTTGGCATCGTACTGGTACCACTTGACCTTGGGGTCGCGGCCATTGTGTTTCAAGACCGGGTTCTTCTTGTAGGTAGTGAACGTTTTCCCTTGATCGGTACTGTATGCCAGCGCCTCGCCCTTAGCGCCGGTGTCAGAGAAGATGAGCACCAAAGCGTCCTTGCCGAAACCGGCTGTGTTCAGTTTGTCGATCACAGCACTACCTGAAAACGCGTCCCATCGTGCCATGCTTCTTCGGCGGATCTTGTCGGGCTGTTGCTCCCAGTGCAACAGATCCGTACTGGTGGCATGTCCCCAGGTCATGTTGCCCCAGACGAGGCCAACAGGATTGCGCTGGAAGAAGAAATGATAAGTGCCGTCGAGGTAGACCAAGCCGTTTGGGTCATTGTTCCAACCCACTTTCTGTGAGAAGCGAAGTTGCGGACGCCACGGCTCTTTGTAAAAGTTATTTTCGCCGGGAATCGTGTCGGACTGTTTCACCAGGGCAAAGCCCTCTTCGTACACATTGTCGACTTCCACGCGGGCCTTTCCGCCCCTGTAGCTTTCGATGGTAAGGTAGGCATACCAATCAGTCGTCTGAGCCGATTCAGCCAGGTTAATCCGATAGTGGTGGACTTTCTTGTCGTCAACATAGAGACGCAATTGGCTCTTCATATCATCGTAACTCGTACCGTCCTGGATTGGGATGATCAGGTACTTGTTCTGGATCGTGAATTCCTTCTGTTGATCTCGAGGTGTCTCGGGATCTGATATCGGCACCGGCTGTGCTGACAAACGTGTAATGGTTAACAGTATGGTACAGAGGACCACCATCTTCGACACAGATCGCCATTGATATCTCATGCTCTCCTCCTCGTACTTTGCAAAAGGTCGATTTGGCTCGAAAGTGGCGATTGGATTTGACCTACCCACCATTCGACAATTTCTTTATCACCGCTCTTGACCGCATTGCTCAAAGGAGTCCCACGTTTACTCTTCGCATTCACATCCGCACCGTTGGCGATAAGTAGTTCGGCGATTTCCTTGTGACCACTATAAGCCGCCCAAGTCAAAGGAGTCTCTCCATTCATATCCTTCGCATCCACATCCGTGCCAGCAGCCAAGTGTTGTTTGACGGCTTCGATGTCTCCTCCTAGGACGATAGCATCGTGAATTGAGATGTCTGGAACCGACTCGCCACATCCCACCAGCACCACGGCTGCAATTGTTGTTAGTAGGAGGTGTTTCATTTCCCTTCAGCTTTCAATTCTTCAGCTGTCTTGCCGCCGTGTTTGCGGAGGAAGTCGGC
>ERZ813253.506-NODE-506-length-13754-cov-6.114479_pt1 | contig 13754 bp, 15 predicted proteins | sample MGYA00520893_ERZ813253 | MGnify/ENA primary metagenome ERZ813253 (study PRJEB31669, sample SAMD00080414) | marine metagenome | biome: oceanic hadal pelagic zone biome; feature: marine hadalpelagic zone; material: sea water | place: Pacific Ocean:Izu-Bonin Trench...
CGACAAGACCGGGCAATACCAACTTGCCAGCCAAATCGACTATTCGTGCGTCCGGCCCGACAAATGCAAGCGCACTCGAATCGTTTCCGACATGGACGATCTTGTCCTCTTTGACCACTACAGAACTGGCCCACGGCACTTGGTCGTTGGATGTATAGATTTTTGCGTTTGTATATACCGTGCTAGCATTTTCTGCGCCGGCACTGGTACCGCAGAAAATGCAAATGATGCCGAGTAGTAGTTTTTTCATTTAGTTCTCCTTGAGCTTTAATTAAGGATTGTTAACCTGACTCAATTTCCTTCGATTCAATAAGTCTTAAATATCTTATAACTTATATACTTTAGGTCATAACTTGGTATTATTACGTCGCTAAATTATTACAAAAGGGTTTAGCAAAAAGAAAGGCATTTTTCGGAATGCCTTTCGCTTTTTAGGGAGTTGTGAAGGAAAAGGTATGTTGGACAAACGTTGGATACAGATCACACAATTCCTTGAAACTGGTGGAGCTTATGGTTCAAAATTGGAACCAACTCCTATCTAAGTTTATTTTCCTTCATAAACATCTGCAGAGCAACTTATGAAGCAGTAAGTGGGACCGGTTTCAGTTTATTTGATGAATGACCTTTGTTTCATTCGGGTGGAATAACACTGTAATGCAGACTAATAACTTTCCATACCCCATCAATTTTCTGCCAAACTTCACTCTCGAAACCTTTCTCTTCGTTGATATCTCCTTTCGGTGAGCGCGAACGATTTTCAATAAAGGAAGAAACAATGGCGGTATTACCTCCTGGTACTACCATCACTTGTACATCGGACACCGTATTTTTTTCAACACCGCCACCGGCTCCGACCATTGAGGTCTTCCAATAATCATAATAAGTCGACACTTCCCATCGGTTACCGTAAAAATACAACATCGCATCATCAGCATACATATTGAAATACCCTTCTACGTCATTGGTTTCATAAGCTTTATTAAAAGCTATAGTTGCATTTTTAACTTCTGTAGCCGCTGATGAGTTATGGTTATCAGCGAATACTGAAAATGAAATGAACGTGGTGGCTAAAACAATCAGTATTTTTTTCATACAACTACCTCTCTTCTATAATTACCTTCTAGCATAGCTGAAATGATTTTCCTTATGATTTCTTTTTTAGATAAATTTAGAAAAGACTATAGGCTTTAGGTATGAAGAAAATTATTTTAATGGAGTAAAAATGTTATTTGAAGGTTTACGAAAATTCTTACGAAGTAAGCCATATTCTTCTGAAGATTATGACGAAGAAGCATTTGTTGATTATTGCCTTATGTTTTATGGCGAAAAAAGTGGTGCAATATATCAAATACAAGCTTCAAAATTGGAAATCTATTCAGCAGTAAGAAAATATGAAGCAATTCTTACCGAAAAAGGCGAAGAAATTCGTGGAGATACTTTTGACAGAGCAGCTATAAGAGACTTAATTCTTGAAAGTAGAGAAAATAGATAAAGGAGAGAACAATGTCTAAATGGACAACTCCTAATAAAACCCAATCCCACGCAAGATTCCTAGTCTGAAATAATCCCACCACTATAAATCATCATAGTGAAACCAAATCCAGCAAATAAAAATTGTGCACTTGTCTCATCAAACCAAGAAAAGATTAAAGCTGATAAGCCCATAATAAAAATAACATAGTCCATATATTTCATTTTGTTCTCCTGGTTAATCTTGCGTGGGATTGGGGCTTATTAGAGATTACCAACGATATCTTTGAAAGACATTAACCTTCTGATCCATTGTATTTATTGCTTGAAGTAATGCTGAATGGTCTTCGTTTCTGTTTTGTTTAACAAAACCCTCTCTACCTAGTCTAAATATCCTTTCCATGATTCCTAAACCATTCTCTTCAAGTTTTGTTTGAACTGTAATGGTTCTTTGTTTTGCAACATCTAACTCGCACTCTCCTGCTCCATGTAGATAATGAATAAGAAGGAGATATGCTGAATCTATGTCATTCAGTTTATTTTCTTCAGTGAATTTACTTATAAACCCAAAACATATTGTATCCAAGACTAATCTATAGATATGTCGCTCTTTCTTAGGTGGGGTATAGATCACCTATTTGTTTTTTTCATCTGCTTCAATCTCTTCAATATTATATATTTTCAATGCATTGATTTTTTCAACTGCAACAAATGAGATCAGTTTTCGTTCAATTGCATTTTTAGCATCTTCTATATCATCTGACTCATCGTATTCCATCGGAGATTGATATCCACCTTCATCCTCCCATTGCAATATTGGTTCTAATTCATCTTGTAGTTGTTCTGATGGTGTTTTTGATGTTCTTTTTTTCATTTCCTTAAGTATTTTGGTCAAGATTTTGAGTAGTCCGCAGCGAGCCAGTGCTCGGGCATTACCCGAACTATCACTTCGCCGGTACCTGTAACCTTGTTGTTATCGGCATATTGTCCACCCTCCTCCGATCCGAGATAGCGTACAGCCATTGCGAGTAGGTCGTCCTCATCCGCGGCAGTAATCGAGGTGATGGGACCTTCGATACTGACATACTTGTACGGGGGATCCTCGGATTGGGCGACGAGACTCACGCGGGTTCCGACCGCAAGCAACTTGCCTTTGCGTGAATACGGCGCCGTAAGAAGCCACAGCTCGCCCCCGGGTTGATAGTCGTACCAGATCGGTACAGCGAGGGGTCCATGGGCACCGTCGTTTAGTGCCAGGACACCAACGTGCAGATCAGCGAGAAACGCTTGTTTCTCTTCCTGTGTCATCAAAGTCTTCTCTTCCTGTATCAAAGTCACTGGTACTCTCTTATGAATGAAAAAACTTACAAGAAAGGCACTCATAAAAAAACTGGCAGCTGTTTTCAGGCATCACTTCAGTTTTCTGAAACCCACAATATGGGCAAGTTATAGTTGAATAAAATTCTATAGCTAACATCTAGTTGCTGCGGGTTTGACCAAATCAAAAATTGCTACTAAAGGCATTAAAAACAGCACTATATAAAATAATTGCCTACTCCAAGAAAACACCCAAAATACATACAAGACAAATAAAATCAAAACAGGACTGAATACACTTATCAATCCACGAAAATGATTTCTGTGTTGATACCAAGAGTAAAGATTTGAAAGTAAAACCAAAAGTGCAAAAAAAGGAAGTAGATAATTAATAGCAATACCCTCAAATGTAGATAAAAACCCCAAACCCAAAGCAGATGCAAGTGATATGAGTGCTGGAAAACACGCAGGACAACTTAAAGCAGCAACCCACACACCCAAAGTTCCAACATTATCTAGTTTAATTTTCATTCCCACTCAATAGTAACTCTACTAAAAAAACCTTTAAAAACAATAGTTTCAGCACACCCACTAGAGGTTCCAGTTGCTTACTTATTCGACCAGTGTATGTTAACGATTTTCCATTCATCCTGTTTTTTGTGCAAAATTAAAGTCTCCATACTTTGTACATTAATGTCTTTATCTTTGTAACGACCTGTAAACTGGCTACGTGACATAGCGGTTGCTGTGTCTCCGTATACTTGGATATGTTGTTCCAACAATTTGACCTCCATAGTTTGTAAAAATGCCATGTCCGACACCATGTGGTGACTGGCATACTGTTTCGCGGAACGTTCCACACCACCGCCTTCAAAAATTAATACATTATCCGCCAATAGACTTCGTGCAATCTGAGCTTGTCCATTTTGCAAAGCGTCATGAAATTTTGTTATCGTTTGGGCGACTTGTGTATCTTGACCACTAAACATAATAAGAGTTTGTTCTTTGTGGTGTCCGTCACTATTATCATGCTCAGAGTGTTTTTTAGAAATAGAATCTTCGGCAGAGAAATTTTTCTCAGAACTTTGTACTGTATCACGCACAACTTTTTCTGGTGCACTGATGTCAACAGTTGATATGTCGTGAGAATCGGTTCCATGTTCTTGACCATCTGCATGATCATGATTATGACCATCTCCCGTGACCTCTGGCATTGACAGTACTCCTATACCATAACGATACACGAGTTCCCCACCTTTATAAGCAGTGACGGTTACCAATACCATCGCCACAATAAAGCCAATCCCAGCAAGCCTAGTTGTCGTCTCTTTTTTTAAGACATACAAAATGACACATAATAAAAACAAGCTACCTGTAAGCAACGCCAAATTACGATGATTGGTCATCGCTAAATGTGACGGTGTATCATGATTCACCGAGTAGTACGCCAACAAACCAGTGGTAAGAGTTGCGATGATCGAAAGTGTGGCAAACCCAATCGACCACTTCTGAACGGTCACAAATGTAGGCTGATATTTCACATGTAAACGCAATGCAAGGCAGAGTTGTAGAACTCCAACTAAATATACCCCGACTATCGAAAAGTGTACAAATATTGGGTGCCAGTTAGGCAGTATTTCAATCATAGTAATAATTTACCTCTACCCTCTTAGAAAGACTATGAATTTCTTAGGCGAGTTTTAATCTACTAAAAATATTTCATTATGAAATCTGACGAAAGGAGTCCTTTACAGCAAACTAACTACAAAGTAGGGTTACTATTGTTCACCATAAATTACTTTAAGAAATAAGGAACGACTTAAATCATTACTTGAAAAATAGAAACGTCATGGATAAGAAATTGAAAGAGAATTTAATTGTAGGAACTAAAATTGTAGGCATGTTATTTTTTTTAATTGTACTAATCACAACACTTGTCTGGCCTGGTGGCGTTGATACATTAGCTAATCTATTTCTTACAAAAGAATAAAATATTAACTTCTAATAATTCTTGAATCTATTTTGAAAATAATCATTAGATAGTATGTTTATATATCTGGAATTATTTTGTTGTTGAAAGCCATACGAGCAGACTAATCCACAAAAAGAAAATACCTATTCCCATTAAATCATTTCTACTAATTTTTTTAGACATATTTAACTTTTACAAAAGAAATGATGATGGTATGTCTATATTAAGTGTAGTAAGTAAATCCCCCATTTTTATTGAATTCTGTTGGTCGACGCAGATTCGTACTTTCTGTAGCTATGGAATTTCTAAGTGAGCATATGACAGGGGCGGATAACGACAGAAGCTAAACGGATAAATTTGCACCCTCCTCCAAGCGATTTTTGGGGGTTTGTGGAGTTAATCGGTGCGGGTTATTGTTTTTAATCTTCCGTAACCAAATAATGATATTAATAAGCCAATTACAAACGTCATAGCACCAACAACGATTACTAAGAGGTAATCTGCTTGAGCCAATTCTTGTAATTCTTTTGTCAATTCCTGAAAAACCATATACTGCCTAATGCTATCAATAGATATATATATTCCAAGTAAGGTTACCGAAATACCGATTATTAATAACAATATATAAAATGGTTTCATCTTTTTTAGACCTGTTTAAATTTTACAAAAAAAAGATAATTAAAAAATTTTTATTATGAGTTTTAACGGATTAGTTGTTAGTTATGTTCCCGCTAATTTTGAAAAATTATATTTCAGAGTGAATATATATCTTAAAAAATTTATCTACACGAAATAACTCTTAATCAAATGGAATATTTCTTGTAACTTGGTATTATGACATCGCTAAACTCGCGGTTGCAAAAGGGTTTAGCAAAGAAGAGCGCTTTCGAGAGAAAGTGCTTTTCGCTTTTTTGGGAGTTTAACCAAAGCTACGAGTATAAGTCTGTTTCATTAGTCCAAGAGATCTTATTGAATTGATTGTCTTGATCTATGGTGATAATGATTGGAGAACAGCATACGAAACAATCTTCAGTATATTGTTGCTCTGTAATTGAAGTGTCTATAACTATGGTAATGACCTCCCCACAGTTAGGACAATCAATCTGCTTTTCATTTAGAAGTGTCATTTTTTGGTTTTTGTTCTTGCGTCAATTGTAGTCTTGATTTACTTGGGGATTAGATATTTATCATTTATTTTTTCTAAGTAGCACCCAAACTAACACCAAAAGATGCTTCTTCAGCAATAGCCCTCGTCTCCTTATCCATAAAACATTAAAAAACATTTTTGAGGTATATTAAAGAAATGAAAAAACTACTGTGCTTCATGACCTTTCTCTTATTATCAATTGCAGCTGCCTGTACCAGCAGCACTCAAGACACGACAGCATCAGAACAGGTCCTTGAAACCGATAAGCAATTCCTGTTGACATACCCCAATCTGGAGAATCCAGGCGGTGAGATTTTGTTAGAGAACGAACACGTCGTATTGCAACGGTTAGTCGTGGGCCCTGGAGAATGGGAAGGCATTCACTCTCATCCCGGCAACCAAATCTACGTGCACATCAAGGGTGGGGAGTGGTCTGGCCGAATCGGTGGAAAATCCGAGTATTCGGGAGATGTCGATGAGGACGGGGCAGTAGGCTGGATGGATGCAATCCCACTCAGCGCAGGACACGATTCTGGCAACACCGGTGATACGCCCATCGACTTAATCTATGTGACCCTAAAGGACGATGCGCCGATTGCTCCCGAGGTTGAGCATGCGCCACAGATTTACCCCAACATCCCCCTGGAATTACTCCTAGAAAACGACCGGCTCATTGTGCAACGGGTGCAAATTGAACCGGGCCAGTGGGAAGGTATTCACAGTCATCCTGGGAATCAAGTTTACATCCACATCAAAGGTGGCACCTGGTCAGAACGCCGCGGTGGTGTTCAATTCCCGAACTCGACGACAACGATGGCTGGCTCAGTGGGCTGGATGGATGCCGTTGACCTTAGTGTGGCGCACGAATCCGGTAACACCGGTAATACCACCATCGATCTTATCTGGGTCACACTCAAGTAAAAGTTACAAAGGGATTATTTGTTTTTCGTTTTTACCCTAATTCCTGTACGGCTCTCCATGCCTGTTCAATTGCCCTATTCATGAGCGAACTATTGACAGAGTCGCTATTGGCGATGGTGATTCTGCCGAATGGTTGGCGTCCTATAGGTCCTGGGTTGCCATAGGAATAACCATGGGCCCAACGATTAATAGAAATACTTGCAACATCTCTGTCAAAATCAAATATATCCTTCGGGAGCATGCCCCCTAAATGCTCTCTGATCTCTACTTCGTAGTCTCTAAATTGCAACCCTAACATCCTGTATCTTGCTTCACGGAACTGTTCAATTCGTGGTGCACCAACGGTTTCTCCAAGCAAACAGCATCGCATGTGGAGGATACAAGGATCGTCTGGAGTCTTGGTATACTCATAGCCACCCATACTAATTGGGAAGTCCATCCCCACCGCCTGATGTATATTTCCAGGCGACATGGCCATCCCGATTCCCATCTCTTTCATGGCCCTCCAGTTCTTTAAACCCACGGTGGTGAATTGCAATGGAATCTTTGATAGTCGCCTCAATGCCGCATCTTGCTTTTTGGGAAGGTCTGGAACGATGTGAGGAATCATCATGTTGTAACAAGCCATCACGACGCCCTTGCCTTTCACCTGATACGACTTGTTGTCACTGATATAGTTGACGAAAACATCGCTCGAACTATAGGGATCACCGCCGTGCTGAACATTCACAACAGTGCTGTTTAGTCGAACTCGAACACTATTACTGGGTTTATCTAACTCAGCATACTTGAACTTGGATAACACAATCTCTTCGACGTTTTCTCCCGGTCCGACATCAGGAATCATCTTTTTCACCAACATACGTGCAATGGTGGCATTGCCGTCAGGAAAGTGATGAATGAAGGGGTTTTTTACGGAATAAGTACTTGTATTCTTGATATACCCCCCATCATTTCCTACTTCTATCACATCTCTCCATGAAAAATAATCTAGACCCAGTGCTCCACTTTCAAATGCTTCTTCCATGGTTATCATCTCTGGTGTGCCCCCATAGTCGACGACAGAATGTCGGGCCATTCTCAATACCCCTGGGTCATCGACTCCTAACGTGGTTTGTAGATAATCAAAGTAAGAGTGAGAACGAATGTATTGCCGCCATTCCTTCTTAGGTGCCTTCAATGTATGTGGATTGCCCTTTAATACGCGCAGCAATTGTTGTTTGCCTTTCTTGCTCAATGGGGATTGTTGTACAGCCTTTTCATGCGATAGCGTTGGGCGCAAGAGTCCTTCCACAAACCCCGGGTAATCGCAAAAAGGATGCTTCACCACTTTGTCTTCGCCAAATATTCGCTTGTTGAAATACGTAACAGCCCCTAGGTTATGCCTTTTGAAGAAGTCAGTGTCATAGGCTGTCTTAAATCGATCCATATCAACACCAAGATCGTTGAGAAGGTTGAGTACGGTTTCACTAAATTCATGTGGATATTCGAAAGACTCAGAACCGCCCTCGCCCAATCGTGTATCGCCATCGATCGTATGTTCATTGCGCTTGGCATGACCTCCAAAATCGTCATGGTTATCCAGTATGAGCACCTTCTTGTCTCTTCCGTGTTCTTGCTGATAGAAATAGGCAGCCGACAGTCCACTGATGCCGCCGCCTACTACAACCAGGTCATACTCCTCTTTCAAATCAGTGGTTGGCCCCCAATCTGTTTGTTTAGTCCATGCTTGGCTATGCGCGTGTTCGTTTGATCCGGGGTGACTGCCGCGGAGTCCTGTAAGCGCTGGAGGATAATACTCTGGTTTGAGTGCGGCCATAACCGCTTGACTAGTGCTTTTAAAAGGAAGCATGGAAGCCCCAGCCACCATTAAAGTTCCATTGATGAAGTCTCTTCTTGCAATTTTGCTCAACCGGCTAACTCCTAACCATCTTCTCTAATATCTTCAGGTTCAAATGGCTTTTCTGTAAGTTTTTTATTCTTTTGTTGGCATCATAGTATGTTCTTGGGGGCTGCAATTTTAATATAGAAATCTGCCATGGCCAGGTTATCCCAGTCTACCTCAATACCCAAACCAGGCCCCTCCGGTGCAACCACCTGTCCTTGATCAAGCAAGTTACCATTCTTCATCCCGAACTCATAAGCCTCCTTCGGCATCGAAGCTTCGAAGTACCTAGTCCGCTCATTGGCCAGCATCAGGTGGAGGTTGGCTGCCTGGGCCAGCGAGTGACCCCAGCTTTGGATTTCGATCGAAAGACCGGCATCGTTGGCAATGATCAGGAGCTCGAGCGCCTTCGAGATTCCACCGATGGTCGTGGCATCAAACCTGCCTGCATCCCAAGATCCAGTCTTAATCCCCTGTCTGATAAACTCAGGAGAATAGATGTTGTATCCGGCAGGAATGATTGGTAACGCGAGCCTGCTCCTGAGTTCCCTGTATTGTTCCAGAAGCTCGTCGTCGATGGGTCCCTCGAGCCAGACAAACAAGCGTTCATCCATTTCCCCACCTAGCCTGAGTGCGTCCTCAAAACCGTAGGCTCCTTCGAGATCAATCATGAAGCGATAGGGAGAGTCAGCAAACGTCTGCTGGATCAACTTCACGAGCCTGGAATCCTCTTCGATCAGACCCCAGACGTGGAACTTGAAGGTCCTGTAGCCGAGCTTCGCGTACTCGTTGACCGCTTCGACATACTCAGGGAGCGAATCGTAGAAAGGCAGGCTCGCGTAGGGCTCAATCGAATCTCGTTTTGCCCCCAACAGCTTGTAGAGAGGACGACCTGCCCTGCGTGCCGCCAAGTCCCACAATGCGATATCGATGTTCGCACGAGATGCATCGCTCAAGTCCGGTCTTGTTCGCTTGAGCATCGTCCCGACCTCAACCGGGTCGAGTGACCTGAGGGCAAGGAGGTCAGCAGTGACGCTCTGCAATTCCAGCAGGTGTTCTTCGCTGAACTCTCCTTGATGCTCAGAAACCACACCGGATATGCCCTCGAATCCGTCTGCGGTCGTGATCCGTAAAATGTTGTTGATCTGTTTCCAAACTTCGGACCCAGCGTAATACCGGGCGTTCGTGTCCTCCGTTCCGGCAGCGTGAATCTCGACACCGACAATTCTGGTCTCATCCGAGAATTGGAAGAACGGCTCGTACTGCTCCGCTCTCTCGCCTGAAAACGCCGTCAAAAGCTCAACCGCATTCAGATAAGTATTTTCGGGCAAAGGGGAGGACTCAGTTCGAGCAGCCAGCAGGCAAAGCGAGGCAGCGATCATCCAAGCATAAAACGAAAAAATACTCTTTCTCTCTACCCGGACACATTCCATTCTCCTTCTCCCTCTCCATTAATCACAAGCTGCTATTTATTTTTTTGTTGTTGCTGTTTCAGTATAAGAAATCCATATCTTTAAAACCCCTTCAGGTACTGCAAACTCACCTTCCCAATTTGAAGGAATCAGAACACCTTCACCCGGACTGGTAACACTTACTTGACCATTGATATGGGATAATTTTATAGAACCACTCAGGGGATACATAAATTCGTGATAACCATGAAAATATTCTGCACTAGCAGGTATAGACCCTGACGTAGACTCCCAAATACCTACCTGAAAACTTTCATCTTGATTTGAAAAAAGAGTAATCCCTCTGGCTAAAAGATTGCTGTATTCGGGATAATAAGGTTCAAAATCCCCCAGATCATAAGCGGATACTCTTGCATCATTTATTTTAACCAAATCAATAGGCCTATCATTTTTTGTTTGTTTCAAGCCATCTATAGCATAGATGATCGCTAGATCTTCAGTAATAGTAATAGAACCCATCCAATCTTTCGGCATAACAAACCCTTGACCAGGATTAAAAATAATGGTCTGACCATCACTATTTTTAACGACCACTTGGCCGAAAAGCACATACATAAATTCGTTGTAAGGATAAGGCGTATCTATAACCTCTTCTCCTCTCTTGGCTTCCCAAATGCCAATTGAAAAATTTTCATCTTCACTGGTAAATAGCTCGTATTCTCTAACCGTCAACTCTCCATAGCCTGCGTTGTAGGGTTCAAACTCAGTATTGCCCAGATCCTCAAACACTGATTTATCCAAATGGGTCAGGTCAGCAGCGTGGAGATTGGCATAAAATCCTCCGTTAAGATTAAGAATAAGAAATATAAAGAGAAGTGATTGTTTCATTATAAAATCCATGGTTTGTTTACTCAGAACAAATGTAATCTTTTTCATGAATTTTGTAAAAGTCAAATTGGTAAAATCTACATAACTATTTTTCATGTGACAACGTCTCCTTTTTTAGAATTGCATGAGAAAATTGTGGTTGTTTACGAATTGCTTAAAACTTCCTGCATGGCGCGATAACCTTGCTCGATAGCCGATTCGGTCATGGCCTTTGCAGCGGCGTCCGAGTTGGCAATCGCGATGCGTCCAAATTGTTTTCGGCCCTTTAACCAAATTTTCTTCTCATTTGGCCACGGGTCGGAAAACCAGTGCATTTTGTCATTCTCAGCATCGGTCCCGACTGCATAACCGTGTGGCCAACGATTGACCGTAATGGCCTTGATGTCACGTGCGGGGTCGAAACCTCCATTTGTAAGCATTGCTCCGAGCTGCTCGCGTATGTTGCGTTCGAATTGTTCGAAGGGTGTACTAAGCAGATCGTATTTTCCTGCTCGGAATTGCTCTACTGCCGGTAAACCGCCGGGTAATGGGATGCGGTACATATGGACAGTAATCGGTTCGTCAGTTGATCTTGAGGATTCATAATCCGCAAAACTGAGTGGATACGTTAGTCGTACATCACTGAAGTAACTCCCGGGGCAATACGCCGCGTAGATCCTGAGTTTCTCAAATGCTTTCCAGTTGCTTACCAGCACGTTTGTGGATACCAGCGGCATTCTAACGGACCTGCTAAGCGCCTCCTTTTGAGCTTTCGGCAACTCCGGACACAGGTAAGGGATGATTGAATGGTAGCAAGCAAGTATGCAGTTTTTTGCCCGTACACGACTGGCGTCGTTGCCTTGGACATAGGTTATCTCTACCTGCTTGGCAGAATTCGGGTCACCGGTATGGCGCACGTGCACTGCTGTTGCATTTAGTCTTAGACGGACCACAGATTCTCGGGAATCTAATCTACTGTAGTCGAACTTTGCCGCCACAATATCGTTCATCGAGTTACCAGGTGCGACGCCTGGGATCAGACGACGTACCAGCAATCGAGCGATCGAGGCATTGCCATCCGGGAAATGAAAATCTTCTTTATAGTTGTGTGTGCGCCGTTCAGGCGAACGCTGTATTTCGTCTTCCAGACCGAGCCCGGTGGCACCCGGTAATCCGTAACCAAGTGCATTAAATGCGGGGGTTAAATCAGTGCCGTTTCCCATGTAGCTGGCTCGCCACATTGACAACAGACTGATGACCTCACGATCAGCGTTGACAAAATCAGTGAGGAAATCCAAGTAGCTGATGGATTTCAGGACGGCTATCTTTTCTTCTGTTGACTTGCCCGCAAGATAATCCCTGCCTCCGCAGAACAACTGCAGGATCTCCTCACGGGCCTTGTCGGAGAGTTGCGTATTGCTCAGAAATGCAGACACTGCATTTCTGTCGCCGTTGCCGCTGGCGAGCTCGGCCGGCAAGGTCGGGTAGGCAGGTTCCTGGTCGTATGGTTCAACGTCAGCAGCACCTGCTACCAGACGGTCGGCGCCGAATGTTTTTTTGTCAAAGAATATGCCGCCCCGCAGATCTAAGGAGTGGTAGAGCTCATGATTGAACACCTGTTGAGCAAGACCGATGTCGACACCAAGGTCCTTAAGTAATGCTGCCGCAGGGGCCGGGTAACTCCATGGCGCCTCGATGTATTCCGTGCCGCCAAGATCGACCAACATGCGCCCGTTGTAATGGAACTCGTTGCGCTTGGCATGTCCACCGAAGTCGTCATGATTTTCGATAATCAGAATTTTAGCATTCGGTCCAGCCTCCTTTTGAAAAAAGTACGCCGCAGCAAGCCCGCTGAGGCCACCGCCAACAACAACCAGATCATATTCTTCTCCGGTGTCTATAGATTCGTCTGAGTTTTGCCATCGGTTACCATCGCGTAATGAATGTGCTACTTCGAATGAGCCAGGGTGGCTTCCACGCAGCCCTTCCCGAGTTGGTGGATAATAACCAGGCATCATTTGGGCAGTATTGCCATGAACTGAGTTTTCCAGTGCGGCAAGCGCCTGCGATAGCGGTGTTGATAACAACGATCCGGTAACAACGATATTGGCGCCATTCAGAAAATCTCTCCGTGTTATATCGCAATCCATCCCCAATTTACGATCGCGTTCTTTCATAACGTTTTCCCCTCTCCAGATCGCGCCGGATTCATCACAGGTAGCAAGAGGCGCGACGGATATTGCGCCGAGTGATGAATCGTCTGTTTCGCAACTTCAATTCTGTCGCTCATACCAAACGGTTCACCGTTGTTCAGGTTTCTGGCGAAGCGCGGAAAATTACTCGAGGATATTTCCAGTCGAAGCCTGTGGCCTGCAGGCAAAGTGTAACTGGTTGCCCAGAGATCGATATTGAATTGATAGACCTCTCCGGGATCAATCGGAGACGGTTCTGCGTTTTTATCCCTGAAACTTGCTCGCAATATGCCCTCCTGTATCAGCAGACTGTAGCCGTCGGGGTAAACGTCAACTAACGCCGCCGTAAAGTCCGTGTCCAACGCAGAGGATGTGGCAAAGAGCTCCAGTGCAATGGGACCCGTGATCTCAAGGTCTGTTTTCATCTTTTCGGTTTCAAACATGAGCACGTCGTCACGAAGCGACAGATCTCTCCGATCCTAGATCGGAAGAGCACACGTCTGAACTCCAGTCACGATCAGATCTCGTATGCCGTCTTCTGCTTGAAAAAAAAAAAAAGAGAAAAGAAAAA
>ERZ813253.509-NODE-509-length-13710-cov-11.516086_pt1 | contig 13710 bp, 3 predicted proteins | sample MGYA00520893_ERZ813253 | MGnify/ENA primary metagenome ERZ813253 (study PRJEB31669, sample SAMD00080414) | marine metagenome | biome: oceanic hadal pelagic zone biome; feature: marine hadalpelagic zone; material: sea water | place: Pacific Ocean:Izu-Bonin Trench...
ACCATTTTCATTGTCATCTGAAAATTCTTCTGCTACATCCCATCGTCCATTGCCATTTAAATCGGTGAAGACTTCACTGTCATCCCAGGTTCCATTACCATTATTATCCATAATGGGTTCAGGAACATTCCATTTACCATCGCCATTATCATCCCGGAATGGTTCGGAATCATCCCAGATACCATTATTATTTTTATCTTCGAATGGTTCAACACCATCCCACTTTCCATTTCCAGTGTCTGTAAAATCTTCGTCAGGATCATATATGCCATTTGCACAAGATTCTTCAACCCAGCATCCCACACCTTCTGAATTCTGGGAATCAATACCCTCATCATAAATTTTATTTTTACCATCCCAAGTTCTGTTCTTGTTAATGTCCGTATATTTTTCAGCAGGATCCCATTTTCCATTGCCTTTATCCTCAAATTCATCCCACTCATCGAATGCACCATTTCCATCGAGATCAACAAATGGTTCGCCTTCATCCCAAACACCATTGCCGGAATCTATAAAAGGTTCACCTGAATCATATTTATTATTTCCATTGGTATCAGTGTATGGTTCACTATCATCCCATTTACCATTTTTATTGCTGTCAATAAAGGGCTCAGTTGAATCAATAAACCCTTCAGCCTGGGGTAATGCCGAATTGGATTCTGTCCCTGATAGGGGTCCCCGGAGTTTCAGCCTGAAATCATATAATTTTAATTCCAGAGTATTAAAGGCACCCAGAAAATGTAATAAAAATACCAAAAGAAAAGATCCAAAAGCAATTCCGGCTGAAGGTAGGATTGATTTTATAAATTTCAATACCTTGCCATCAGGTTTCGAGCTTTTTTCAGTATCCTCTGAGTCCGAACCCGGATCAGTATTAGTCTGTTCTGCCTGAATTTCTTCAGCTTCCAGTGTTACTTCTTCCGGTTTTTCTTCCTGACTATTTTTGTCTTTTGATGCTGCCATCTTAATCTTCTTTATTTAATGTCATAATTTATACTTGTCCTGAAAAAGAAATCATCAGCGCTTTTTTCTGCTGTTCCCAAATATTTTATACGGTAATCTATATACATATTTAATTTGAGCTTATCAACAGGTTCAGAAGTTATTCCTAAATTAAAATTATATTGGGTGAGATAATTAGCACCTCTTCCCTTTGAATAATGAATACCATAAATCAGTTTTCTGAATAAATTATTTGGATGATAAATTAGCTTAAATTGATAGTTTGTTAATACCTGTTCGTTGAATCCGTCAAACTCTTCTTGCCCAAATTCATATCTACTGGAGTTAAAATAAACGTTTGATTCCCAATAGTTATTATAAACAGATTTCAGGCTTATTCCATAGGACTCACTTACAGCATCACTGGGAAAATATCCAGTAGATTGAATGCGCCTATTTGCAATTAAATCCTGTTGATCAAGAAGTAATAAATTCACACTTACAATCTGATTTCCCCAAAATTGAAAATGATTGGTCATGGTAATATTAAACTGCTTTAATGTAATATCTATTCGACGATCAAGCGTATCCGTAATCACGGTATCAGACATAATGCCATCTATAAAAACAAAAGATGAATAGGAAATAATATTAATTTTATTTATTCCATTTGATCGATGAGATGATAAAAATCCAAAATTAAATGTGGGTAATCCTGTTCCCGGGTATAATGATATATTGAACAAATTTTTCTTTGTTTCAATGGGAGATGCTTGTTCACCATATAGTCCCTCGATTATTTTACTCTTTTTGTAATACAATAATAATTTATTCTGAAACAAATTTACTCCGTCAGAAATATAATTTTCCTGGTAATTTGTTCTGATAAATGGATTTAAAATGGAGTAATAATCCGGACCGTGTCGTTTTTTACCCAGCTCAATTCGATGTCCCAAATAGCGTAATTGTAATTTACTGTATCTATTTAATGATGAAAGATTCAATAACTCTGTTAGAGTTAAGGTGTCATTTCTTAAAAGAAAGGGTATCAAAGGTTGACCATTTTTACCAAAATTAAAATATGATTCGTATTGGGAAATATCTAAACTGGTATCCAAATTTATATATTCAAAGAATTGACCATCATTGGGAACATCATAACTAAGACTGTCCAATTCGTTAATGTTCTGAATATTGTTCCATTTATTTAGGTTTAAAAAACTCAGTGAAAATCCACTTTTAATTAATATTCTTGAATCATCAAACCCAAATTGTAGATTTGAACCAAGTATAAAATTCCCTTTAGGTTTTTCACCCACCCAATTTTTAGTTGGAAAGATCAAAGCATCAACATTATTAAATATATTTTGATAATTATTTATTAAGGTGTCGAATCTGATAGTAAAATTATTTCCCGTATTAATAAAATAATCATCAAGGGTTATTTCAGGATTTATTCTGGATACCAATCCATCTGGCAAGGTCATTACAGCATTAGAAATCTCTCTTGATACAGTGGAAATATTATCCTGCACTTTGATATAATTCAAATCCCAAAATGCTTTTTCTCCAAATTTCAATTTCAATTTTGCTGCCAATACATCCTGCTGAAAAGTATAATTATATCGACTCACTCCAATTGTCCAGGCATCTAAAGTGGAGTCAATATTTGAAATAATTATGGCATTATTGGCAGGATTTCCCTGAATGGCTCGTTTTGTTTTCCCATTGATTATATTAAGGTAAAATGGTCCTTTGTTAAAAATGAAATTGACTCCCCTGACATGTTTGCCATTCCAACCATATTCATCAATATTCGGGTATGAATCTCCCAATTTTAATTTCAAAAAATCATTTTTAAAATATAAAAAATATCGATCCATTGGTTGAGCGTATTTATTTTCAAGGCTGGATTTTGAATACATCATATCCATCTGTAACCAGTCTAAATCAATATTGTAACTAAAATTTAATTCTCCAATATCTATGTTTGACCTATTCACCTTGCCGCCTGTATAATTTGCCCATATTTTGCTGGACTGTTTTTTAATGGTACCAAAACCAATCACTTGTCCCGGCAACACCGTAAAACTCCAACTGAAATCGTTAAATTTTTGACCATATATATTGGATATGTTCACGCGGACAGTGTGTAATCCCGGTGTAATAGCATCTGAGGGAATAGATAAATATGACGAATCAATTTGGGCTTTTTTGCTTACATCCTTTTCATCCAAAAAGACCTTCACACGTTCAGGATCAACATCCTTTATGGGGAAGTACGATAAAGCAATAAATAAATCCTGACGTAAAACCCTCTCTCCGGGTTTTGGACTGATTATTACCACATCAGGTATTAATCCCTCTATATCAAAATCACGAATATTTTCAGGTAATGTATTAGCAAATAATATCCTGGATTCAGGGATATCTATATGAATGCGAATAGGATTAGTTGCGGCATCAATTGATGGGAAATATGCCCTGGTTTGATTTGACATTTCCAATAGCAAATAATATTCTAATATGTCTCTTTTTACAAAATCACCAGGAATTTCTGCCAAGTACATAAAATTTCCCATTTGAGTCAGGGGCGCTTCAATAAATTCAATATTGCCTATTGGTCGGTATAGTAATGAAAAACGGTGGACATCCGTTTCACTTATATTTAAGAATGCCTTTATGGGAACCGATATTCCAAAAGGTGCTGTCTGTACTTTTTCATGAATAATTATATTTCCAAAAGTAGTGGAAAAAAGTATTAAAGAAAGAATTAAATAATTTTTCAATAAATCGATAATATTTATTGGGTATAGGTCAAAATAATTTTCCGCTCCACATTGGCGGCATTCTTCAATTTTATCACTACAACATTAGTAATTATTTCTAGAGATGGGTCATCCGTATCTTCTTTTTCATACTGAAGATCCCGCTCATCAACTTCCAACATAAGCGACTCCAGGTATTTTATATCTGTAACTGGTGTTTCAAATATTTGAAATTCTTCATTAATTAGTGAAATAAGTGTAGTGTCCGAGACTAATACAGAGGTTCGATTCAGAGATGGATTCCATATAGAAATATTGCCGCTTTCTTTTATGAATTTGTCACCAGTTAGCGGATTTGACAACACCCAAAATCCACATTCAGTACAGCTAAGTTCCGAATTTGGCGTCACTAATTTGAATTCTTCAAGTACCTGATTTGTTACATTTACGGTGATTATACCAGTAATTAATTCAATCTGTTTGGAGATCATCCGTTTGTCGATTTTACCTTTAATTATAATTTCACTCCCAGAATAGATTGAAATGGATGTTCCATCATCTAAAAATACAACTTTTGCAAATGCTTTATCCTCAGTTCGAATTTGAGTTTCTGAAAAAATGGGCGAATTCACCCGGGTTTTGGATTTAATTTTATTATCGCTGATCAATTTGTGTTGAACATTGCCCCTGATTTTAGAAATTACAGCAATAGGTTCATTTGCCCAGAATAGTTGGAGAATAATAATGAACGAGAAATATTTGATCATTTAATGCGCACGCTTTCCAAGGTAGCATTTCCTGCTTTAATTTCAGATAAAATTGAATGCAGCGCTCCAATATGAATTTCATCATCATTTATCCAGATTGCATCACCGTCGGTAGTAAATCGTTCTAATTCCCCGCCGGGACTGAACAGCAAATAAAATTGGTCAGTTCCAATTATAGATTCAATAACTGCTAAATACGGGTCAGAATAATCAAGCTGCAATTTATCAGGTGGTCGCACCTCAAACACATTAATACCACTATAATCATGATTAACATCCAATGCAGTACTGAACGAACGGCGGACTTGCCAAAGGTAATATTTTCCCACTTCCAAATCAAAATGACCAACAGACGGATATTGAAATGAGTGTGCATTCCACCCCAGGGAATAATAATCTTGTGACTGATCCATGGGTACGAGAGACCACCCCACCAGTGCATCTTCCAAGGATTCGTGCTCATTTTGATTGTATTCACAAACTCTGATGGCATAATCACACAAAGGGCAGTAATCTGAAAACCAGGTGAATAATGGTACTGTGCTAAACGTATATGCGTTAGATAATTCTGATAATGTTCCGCCCGGTGATAATAATTCTAAGGTTACTGGAGATTGAACTTCAATTATTTTTGGAGGAACGATAAATATTGGTTCATCACTACTATTTAAGGTGAAGTGGATTAAGTATTTTCCATTTGGCATTTTCCCCGATTGACTTACATACGAAATAAGAGATTCCAATTTAGCATTTCCAGATATTATTGGTCCTGATGCAGATTGAATCTCATTATTCGTAAAATACTTTATGGGGATTGCATTTAATACAATATTTCCTGTATAAAAAGTCTCATAGGAGTTAATGCCAATTTCAGGGGAAAATATTTTATATTCAACCTTGATGGATAGATTGGAAGCGCAGCTCTCCGTATTAATTTCATATTGATACAATACTGGTTGATTTGCAGCAGTACCTGTATCAAAAAAACTAAATGGATAGCTTAATATATTTTCGTTAAAATATTGTTCTGTTAAACAGCAGGTGCATTCGGCAGGAAAACCCCATGCAAGAAGGATGATATACAGAAAAGATTTGATCCGGTGGATACCCATGATAAAATAGAATTTGATAGTTGCTAGCTTGGATAAATATTAGGCAGATTTTCCAAGGTTGACAAAGAGATTTAGATGGTTTAAAAAAGCAATTATATAATTGATTATTTAAAAGAAAAAGCCCCCAACTATTGTCAGGGGCTTTTAAAAAGACCGGCAACGTCCTACTCTTCCACACTGGTCTCCCGTGCAGTACCATCGGCGCTATAGAGCTTAACTTCCGAGTTCGGAATGGGATCGGGTGTGACCTCTATGCCATTGTCACCGGAAAAGATTTGTGAGTTTATAAACAGACTGTAATATCGTCTATCGGAAAAATAAAAATTGATTAAGTCTCACGACTAATTAGTATCACTCGACTGAGTACATTACTGCACTTACATCTGTGACCTATCAAACCAGTATTCTACTGGAAGTCTTCAGTCCCACCGAGGTGGGAAGGGAAATCTTATCTTGGGATGGGTTTCGCGCTTATATGCTTTCAGCGCTTATCCCTGCCGAACGTAGCTACCCTGCAATGCCGCTGATGCGACAACAGGCACACTAGAGGTTCGTCCACTTCGGTCCTCTCGTACTAGAAGCAGATTCCCTCAAATTTCCTACGACCATAGAGGATAGGGACCGAACTGTCTCACGACGTTCTAAACCCAGCTCGCGTGCCACTTTAATGGGCGAACAGCCCAACCCTTGGGACCTTCTCCAGCCCCAGGATGCGACGAGCCGACATCGAGGTGCCAAACCTCCCCGTCGATATGAGCTCTTGGGGGAGATAAGCCTGTTATCCCCGGAGTACCTTTTATCCGATTAGCGACGGCCCTTCCACACGGGACCGCCGGATCACTAACCCCTGCTTTCGCATCTGCTTGACCTGTCGGTCTCGCAGTTAAGCCACCTTATGCGTTTGCACTCTACGCACGATTACTGACCGTGCTGAGGTGACCTTTGGGCTCCTCCGTTACATTTTGGGAGGAGACCGCCCCAGTCAAACTACCCACCAGACACTGTCCCGAATCCGGATAACGGATCACGGTTAGACTTCCAATGATGCAAGGGTGGTATTTCAAGGATGACTCCACCCTGATTAGCATCAGGGCTTCAAAGTCTCCCACCTATCCTACACATACAGAATCAAAAGCCAATATCAAGCTATAGTAAAGGTTCACGGGGTCTTTCCGTCCTTCTATGGTTAGCCGGTATCTTCACCGACATTACAATTTCGCTGAGTTTCTGGTCGAGACAGTGGGGAAGTCGTTACACCATTCGTGCAGGTCGGAACTTACCCGACAAGGAATTTCGCTACCTTAGGACCGTTATAGTTACGGCCGCCGTTTACTGGGGCTTCAACACCGAGCTTCTTCAGACAAGTCTGAATGACAAAGTATCTTAACCTTCCAGCACCGGGCAGGTGTCAGTCCATATATTTCCACTTACGTGTTAGCATAGACCTATGTTTTTAGTAAACAGTCGCTACCCCCATTTCACTGCGGCCCGCCAGATGGCGGGCACCCCTTCTCCCGAAGTTACGGGGCTATTTTGCCGAGTTCCTTGACCAGAATTCTCTCAAGCACCTTAGGATTCTCTCCTCGCCTACCTGTGTCGGTTTACGGTACGGTCTCCTTAGCATACACCGGGCTTTTTCTTGCCACCTCTTACTCCTGAAAGTCAAATCAATAAGACAGACAGGTCTGGAAGATGGGTGTCCCGGTTTAAGGGTCGGAGGTTCAGGAATATTCAGAAGTTACCTGATTTCCATCGACTACGCCTTTCGGCCTCGCCTTAGGGGCCGACTAACCCTGATCTGATTTGCATTGATCAGGAAACCTTGGGCTTACGGTGAACACGAATTTAACGTGTTTTATCGCGTACTCATGCCAGCATCCTCATTTCCATTTCCTCCAGATGCCCTCCCGGGTCATCCTTCGACGGTTGATGGAACGCTCTCCTACCACTTCCGATAAATCGGAAATCCTAAGCTTCGGCATTTTACTTGAGTCCCGGAGATTATCGGCGCAGATTACCTTGACTAGTGAGCTGTTACGCTTTCTTTAAAGGAATGGCTGCTTCTAAGCCAACCTCCTAGCTGTCTGTGCTAATCTACATCCTTTATCACTTAGTAAAAATTTAGGGGCCTTAGCTGTAGGTCTGGGTTGTTTCCCTCTCGGCATTGAATCTTATCACACAATGCCTCACTGCTACGAAACATATCGATGGAATTCGGAGTTTGATAGGGGTTGGTATCCTGATAAGGACCCGAGCCCATTCAGTGCTCTACCTCCATGATACTATGTCGTAACGCTGCACCTAGATGCATTTCGGAGAGAACGAGATATCACCGAGTTTGATTGGCCTTTCACCCCTTACCACAGGTCATCCGCTCGGTTTTCAACCCAAGTCGGTTCGGTCCTCCACTCCATTTTACTGGAGCTTCAACCTGCCCATGGTAAGATCACTCGGTTTCGCGTCTACCGCACCTAACTAAACGCCCTATTCAGACTTGGTTTCCCTACGGCTCCATCCCTATAGATTTAACCTCGCTAGATACGAGTAACTTGCTGGCTCATTATGCAAAAGGCACGCCGTCGTCCTTGCGGACTTCGACAGCTTGTAGACATTCGGTTTCAGGTTCTATTTCACTCCCCTCTCGGGGTACTTTTCACCTTTCCCTCACGGTACTGTTACACTATCGGTCATATGAGAGTATTTAGCCTTACCAGGTGGTCCTGGCAGATTCAAACGGAATTTCTCGTGTTCCGCCCTACTTGAGAAAATGACCCAACGAGACCAATGCTTTTCGGATACGGGGCTATCACCCTCTATGGCTGAACCTTTCCTGATTCAATTCTCCTAAGCAAAAGTTTTCTGACTCGCCGAAGGTTCTGTCACACCCTCTGGTCATTCCACGCAACCCCAATATAGCTAAAATGACAGTCATGACACTATATTGGTTTAGGCTGTTCCCAGTTCGCTCGCCGCTACTACGGGAATCACTTTTGTTTTCTTTTCCTGCAGGTACTGAGATGTTTCACTTCCCTGCGTTGACTCTTACCACCCTATATATTCAGGTGGCAGTTTCCCGGCATTACCCGGGAAGGGTTCTCCCATTCGGAAATCCCCGGATTAAAGGTTGTTTGCACCTACCCGAGGCTTATCGCAGCTTACCACGCCCTTCATCGCCTTCATATGCCAAGGCATCCACCAAACGCCCTTACTAACTTAATCAAAGCCTTTTACTTTTCCAGATAGACATTTATTACAGTTATTTGGATATAAACTCACAATTTCAAAAAACAGATTCTTTACTTCTGGAGTAAAGATTTTTGCAATCCATCTAAAAGATGGAGTTCAAATTTTTTAAGATATTCCATCAGAAGATGGAAGGTAAACTTTGTGGAGCTGACAGGGATCGAACCTGCGACCCTCGCGTTGCAAACGCGATGCTCTCCCAGCTGAGCTACAGCCCCTGAATTAGTAGGGTCTGAAATAACACATAACTCTAAAAGTGGGTCTGGGTAGACTCGAACTACCGACCCCCGCCTTATCAGAGCGGTGCTCTAACCGACTGAGCTACAAACCCCAAATATGAGAATGTGTGCGTAAGTTGCCGAAACATTGATGTTCGACCGTATTTCCGGCAATAGCCGGAAATTACTCCCTAGAAAGGAGGTAATCCAGCCGCACCTTCCGGTACGGCTACCTTGTTACGACTTCGCCCCAGTTACCAATCTCACCTTAAGCAGCTCCTTCCCGAAGGTTAGGACACTGACGTTGGGTGCTACCGGCTTCCATGGCGTGACGGGCGGTGTGTACAAGACCCGGGAACGTATTCACCGCGCCATGCTGATGCGCGATTACTAGCGATTCCTGCTTCATGCAGTCGAGTTGCAGACTGCAATCCGAACTTGGGGGAGTTTTTTGGGATTGGCTCCACTTCGCAGTATTGCTACCCTCTGTACTCCCCATTGTATTACGTGTGTAGCCCTGAACGTAAGGGACATACTGACTTGACGTCGACCCCACCTTCCTTCCGGTTATCCCGGGCAGTTTCCCTAGAGTCCCCACCATTACGTGCTGGCAACTAAGGATAGGGGTTGCGCTCGTTATCGGACTTAACCGAACATCTCACGACACGAGCTGACGACAGCCATGCATCACCTGTGATAGTGTCCTTGAGCAAGCTCGCAGAGGCTCTGGCTTTCACCAGAGTTTCACTAACATGTCAAGTCCAGGTAAGGTTCTTCGCGTTGCATCGAATTAAACCACATAATCCACCGCTTGTGCGGGTCCCCGTCAATTCCTTTGAGTTTCAACCTTGCGGTCGTAGTTCCCAGGCGGAGTACTTAACGCGTTAGCTCCGACAGTGAAGGGGTCGATTCCCCCACCACCAAGTACTCATCGTTTACGGCGTGGACTACCAGGGTCTCTAATCCTGTTTGCTCCCCACGCTTTCGTTCCTCAGCGTCAGTATAGGTCCAGTAAGCTGCCTTCGCCTTTGGTGTTCCTCCTGATATCTACGCATTTCACCGCTACACCAGGAATTCCGCTTACCTCTACCTCACTCAAGATTGGCAGTATCAAAACCGGGTCCACGGTTAAGCCGTGGGATTTCAATTTCGACTGACCAACCAGCCTACGAACTCTTTACGCCCAATAAATCCGGACAACGCTTGCCCCCCTCGTATTACCGCGGCTGCTGGCACGAAGTTAGCCGGGGCTTTCTTATAGGGTACCGTCACATCCCGATGGTGTTAATAACGGGACTTATCTTCCCCTATGACAGATCTTTACACTCCGCAGAGCTTCTTCGATCACGCGGCGTTGCTGCGTCAAGCTTTCGCTCATTGCGCAAAATTCCCCACTGCTGCCTCCCGTAGGAGTCTGGGCCGTATCTCAGTCCCAATGTGGCTGATCGCCCTCTCAGACCAGCTACTGATCATTGCTTTGGTAGGCCATTACCCTACCAACTAGCTAATCAGACGCAGGCCCATCCATAAGTGATAGCCGAAGCCACCTTTAATCTTCACCCCTTATGAGGAAAGATATTATCCGGTATTAGCTCACCTTTCGGTGGGTTATCCCGAGCTTAAGGGTAGGTTACCTACGCGTTACTCACCCGTTCGCCAGTTTACTTGCTCCCGAAGGAACTTTCTCCTTAGACTTGCATGTGTTAAGCACGCCGCCAGCGTTCGTCCTGAGCCAGGATCAAACTCTCCATTGTATGTTTGTTTAATCGTTTTATTTTATCTCACTCAAAGTTTCGACTGACTCTTACGCACACTCTCAATTTCAAAAAACAATTGGTTTAAATACTACTTTGCTGTTCCTGCACAGCGAGGAAAATTAGAGGCTTTTAAAATCCCTCTGCAAGACTTTATTTACATTATTAAAAAATAATTTTCCTACCGTATATATACTACTTTAATAATACTAATTTTCGGGTTTGAATTCTCTTCCCATTTACTTCTAATGCAGCAAAATAAATACCGGAGGAAACTGGATTACCATGGCCATCTAATCCTCTCCAAATAGATGTATATTCCCCAGGTTTGAAAATATCATTAACCAATGTTTCTACAAGACGGCCATTTATATTATAAATAGATAATTTTACTTGTGTAAATTCTGACACTTCAAATTGAATATTTGTAATTGGATTAAAGGGGTTGGGATAAATTTGATTAATTCCAATTTTAACTGGGAATAAATTATTTTCAATCCCAAGCATTTCGGAATTCAGAAAACACCTATATCCTAAATTACCATTTACTGCCGACCATCCATCTCCTATATTCTGCGATGAATTATCAGAAATTGAATTTGTATCTAATCCAAATGGTTGTGATGAACTAAATTCTTTAATTCCTATCCAGAAATCATCATATACCATTATATTCTCTTCAGAAAGATCCTTTTCATTCCAGCCATCTATATTACCTGAGGCCTGTACAGCCGAATAAATTTCAGCACCTGGTATGCCACCCTCATCATCAAATACTTTGATATTGAAAACACCGCCACTGCCAATTTGGTACCATTTAAACCGTACTATACTTTCACCTAAAGCATTTGCTGAATATTTTACGGCAGAAAAGTTTCCAGAACCTGCGATAAATTCACTTTCAAAACTACCATCATCATGTGATTCTTGGTGAATAGTACTTGCTAACGGGGTAACTATTATGGAACTCGATTGACCACTTTCTTCTTCATCATCGTAGGTTGCACTTACGGTATATTCATAAGTAGTATTATTTTCAACACTCACATCAGTGTAACTATTTTCAAGAAGACCTGCTACTATATTCTCATCATCCCGATACACATTATAGGTAACACCAGCCCCTTCATAAGTTATATTTGCACGAATACCAAAATCACCAAAGACATTATAGTTTAATGCAAAATCCCAAGTACCACCCAACCTTAAAACAGAGTGCAATGTGGTTTGGGTTGTATCTAAAGCCACGCCAAAATTGGGATTAATTTCATGGGCAATGACAAAATAATTCTCAATACTCCAATCATTAGTGGAAAAATCATTCCACCCATTAATAATATCAATTTTCATGGAATAAGTTGGTTCGGTATCAATTGTGGAGCCAAACATGCCATATACTTCAACATTTATTGTTGTATCTCCCTGAGTATTATAAATAGAAAATGAGTTGATTTGTGCTGGTCCAATAACTTTGAATAATACGCCTGCCCAACCAGTTCCATCAACTGTGGAAATGGTATTTTCAGATGAAAATACTCCATTATCATATATAAAATCATCAGTCCCAGCGGCATTCATATCCACCCATACAAGAGATACTTCACTATCTCCTGCTTCAGCTTCCAATCCCCAAGGCGCAAAGTAGGTAACAGTAGAAAGTTTATAAATCATAAAATCATCTATATAAAGTCCACCGCCCTGTCCGCCATCATGATTATCATCATATCTACTTTGTATTCGTAATTTTATTGTCTTACCAGCGAACTCACTGATATTTAAAAAGGTGTTACCATTAAAGGGCAAACCCGGTGCATATTCCTCCCAGCCAGAAGCACCCGGACGTTCATCATCTATTGAGCCATAATCATAAAATTGATCAGTCCATACTTCACCACCTGCGGTCATTTGAAACATATCGTTTCCCGAGTCAGAAAATAATACCCCAGAATTATCACTAATAGAAATATCATCAATCTGTAAACCTGATAGTGTATTATCATCGCTGGTTGACCAAGCAGGATCCGAGCCAAAAGCAAAGCGGATAATGACTTCTTCATTTGCAAATTCTGAAAGGTCTGCAGAAAAATCCAACCAACCACCACTTTCGCCTCCCCATCCTTTTGCAAGGTGATTCAAGGTGCCACCGACTTCATATTCATTATCATTAAAAATCCAGCCATACCCACAGTCAAAATGATACGGGTTCAAACTATCCTCAAGTAATGCCCAGGTTGCACCCCCATCTTTTGAAATACGAATATTGGCAGCATCCCAACCATCTGTGCATGAACCATCAACTTCACCTGCGGCGCCATCCGAGCTTTCAATGGCATAGTAAAGCCGAGCAGATAATTCACCGTCATTCCCAATGGCAATCGAAGGGGTGTCTAAATATTGTAACCAGCCATCCAAATATCCATTTACATCTTCATCTGAACACCAAAAATTATTTCCAACATCCGAATTAAAATCACTATTGTGCCAGGCATTTGCTGACATATCCAAAATTGAAATAGAATAGTAATCTTCCAAACCACCATCTCCATCCCCATCAGAATCAGGAATATCCGCATGGAGCCAAAAGCCAAAGTGCATGGTTTCATCTACCCCAATTTCCGGCAATTCTAAGGATGGCGTTAATAAATTAAAGGAACCACCCAAATTATTATTATCATTTGGCGAAACCATACTATGCGTCGGACTATTCGAACTAATTTCTGTTAACTCCCAACCATCTCCAATGAGCCAGTTTTCAGCACCATTTTCAAAATCTTCATTCCATATTATGATATCATCCAAATTATCATTTGCAAGTCGGGGGAAAGATTTTGAAGGGTGAATATTCGAATTTTGACGAGGAAGAACTTTTGAGCTAATTGGTGAGCGTACAACTTCCTGTTTTGAAG
>ERZ813253.511-NODE-511-length-13695-cov-7.507075_pt1 | contig 13695 bp, 16 predicted proteins | sample MGYA00520893_ERZ813253 | MGnify/ENA primary metagenome ERZ813253 (study PRJEB31669, sample SAMD00080414) | marine metagenome | biome: oceanic hadal pelagic zone biome; feature: marine hadalpelagic zone; material: sea water | place: Pacific Ocean:Izu-Bonin Trench...
ATCGACAGCCCGCTGATTTATTCGGTGGTCGACGTTTTGCTTGGCGGCGGCCGTCTGGCCGCTCCTATTCGCATCGAAGGCCGGCCCTACACCACGATCGAGCGCAATCTCGTCGAGCGCATGATCCGTGTCGTGCTGGAAGATTTCGACGCTGCCTTCGAGCCGCTGACGCCGATCACCTTCAAATTCGACCGCCTGGAGACCAACCCGCGGTTCGCCGCGATCGCGCGCCCGGTGAATGCCGCCGTTAAAATCCGCCTTAGGGTCGATATGGACGAACGCGGCGGCCATCTCGAGATCATCTTTCCCTATGCGACCCTGGAACCTATCCGTGAACTCCTCCTACAGATGTTCCTCGGCGAAAAGTTCGGCCGCGATTCAATCTGGGAGAATCATCTGGCCACTGAGATTTGGAAGACCAAGGTCGATATCGAGGCGGTTCTCGACAAGCAAATCGTTCCCCTGGGCTCCATCGCCAATCTCAAGATCGGCGAAACCTTCATGCTGCACGCCGGGCCGGACTCACCGGTATCTCTACGATGTGGGGGGATACATATGCTCAGCGGCCGCATGGGAAGGTCGGGTGGAAACGTTGCCATTTGCATCGAGTCCGACGGCATAGACAAAAAATAATGACAACAGGATGGTTTTTATGAACACCGGTTTTATACTCGATATTCTCATCATATGTCTCTTGTCCGCCTCGATTGGATACTGTTTTGTTCTCAACCGCAGGTTAGTTTTTCTTCGTCAGAGCCAAGAAGAATTCTTCAAGCTGATCGACCGTTTCGACGACGCGACCCAGCGCGCGGGAAACAACATCAGCCGCCTGCGCGACGTCAGCGCCGAGGTCGACGAAAGCCTCGATGAACGGATCACCACGGCGCGCCGACTGCGCGATGAGTTGAATTTTCTGGTTGAACGCGCCGCGCCCGCGGTCCATCGGCCAGCGGCGCGGGCCGCATCGCGTGGCGAAACGCCGGCAATGCATCTCACCATGGCGCCCGCCCCTGCGGATTCCGCGACGCCGCCTGGTGAACCAAAAAGATCGGTCGTCGAATCCGGCCTGCTCGAAGCCCTGCGCGAAGCGCGGAGAGGCTAGAGCGATATGGCGCGCTTCAGAATTCTTCCGGTCGCCATCACCGCCGCCGTCCTGCTGGTGACACTCAAGATCGGCGACGTCTGGCAGGGCAGCGTGCTGGGACCGAGGCGACGACCATGTCGATGATGATGAAGGGGATGAACACCAGGAAGCCGATCTCGAAGGCGCGCCTGAGTTCACTGATGATGAAGGACGGCACCAGAACCCTGAGCGACACATCCTTCGGGGAATCGGGCACGGGCGCATTGGCGATGTTGAGAAACAAAGCCAAATCCTTCTCGCGCACATGCTTCATCATGAATTCTTGAACCGGCGCCACGGTGCGTTCGAACGCTTGTTCCTCACTGATCTCGTCGTTGATCAGCGGTTCAATGCCGTTGTAGTAGGCGGTCTCGAAAGTCGGCGCCATGATGAAGGCGGTCAAAAATAACGCCAGGCTGATCAGCACCGCGTTGGGCGGAGTCTGCTGAAGGCCGAGGGCGCTGCGGATAATCGACAGCACCACAACGATCCGGGTGAAGGAGGTCACCACAACCAGGATCGACGGCGCCAGGGTCAGCACCGTCATCAGGACGAGAAGCTGGATAATGCGCCCGGTGAAACTGCCGGCGCTGCCGTCACCGAAATCGAGCGAGAAGGATTGCGCCAGGGCCGGCGTCGCCACCGTCACCAGGCTGCCAATGACAAACACGACGACAAAACCGGTCAGAAGGAATTTCGCGGAGGGAAAACGGAGGATCATTCGGCGGCCTCGGCTTGGTTCGTTTCGGGGTTTGCTTCGCGGCTGGAGTCGGGCTGGGTCGGCGCGGTGATGCCCCGCTCCACAACGACCGGGCCGGCCGGGCCCAATACCAGCAGATGCTGGACATGGTCGCGCTGCACCAGCACCAGTCGGGTCTTGGGGTCGAGCGCCGTATATTCGATCACGCCGAGACGACGCTCGGCGCGCCCTTTGATGGACGGCAATCGCCCGGCAAGGCCGAACCGGCGGACCACCCAGGCGAGCCCGCCGATCAGCGCGATGACCAGAACCAACGCCGCCAGGAAGCGCAGATAATTTTCCAATTCCATGACTTAGGAAACGCCGATACCAAGGCTCACGGCGGTCAGCTCTTGCCCGTCGGGGCGTAAGCGGCTAGGGCGCGTTCGCGGTTGGATAGCTTGGCGAGGGCCGACTTGGTTTCGCCATGGTCCCGGCCAAGCGCTTGGGTTAGCTGTTCGAGCCCGTCGATCAGCGCCAACATCGTCGCTTGCAACGCCTGACCCTCAGCCTTGGGCAGGGCCGTGATTCCCCGGCAGGTAATATCGACATGGGTTTCGAGGCCGTCGAGGCTGACGATTTTGCCTTCACTTAAGGCCCGGTGCGCAACCTCGATGGTGGCGCTTGCCTCGGTGAGCCGGGCCTTGAGATCTTCGGCTTTGTATTGCTCGGTATTCATCGCGCACCCTCCAGAGTGGCATGAGCAGGGTTATCCGCATGGCCTTTGGCGCGATATACATACGTCAGGATACCGGCGACGGTGCTCAGCGCGCCAAGCGATATGGGGCTATCCACGTCGAGCGCCGCGAGGACCTCGGCCAAGTCGGCGTCCTCGCGCAGCTTGACGCCATGGTCGAGGGCAATGGCGATAATCTGCTCGGCCACGGCGCCCCGGCCGGTCGCCGAGACGCGCGTTGCCGAGGCCCGGGTTGTCGAGACATTTGAAAATTCGCTGCTGCTTTCGGCGCCCTGGGACAGGGCGATTGCCAGCGTCGTTTTATCTCGTCGGGCGTGGGGACCGCTCATGGCCGGGATAACTCCTTGCAGGGTCCGGGCCGATCACGTTTTCGGCCGCGTACTGTCTGCGGAGTATCGCAGCCGTATGCTTAATAAACCGTTTAGAAGAGAGCGCTTAGCGAGGCGCGACGGGGGTTATTCTTGGTCGCTTGTTTCTGGGTCGCTTTTTGCTGGGTCGCTTGTTTCTGGGTCGGAATTTTCCGATCCCGCTGGCGGGTCCACGGCCAGCGGGTCGTCGTCGCCTAACGCCGCCGCAAGGTTTTCCTGTTTGATGCGGTCGTGGAGTTCCTTGCGCAGGACCGTCGCCTCCGGCGGGAAGGTGATGCCCAGCTTCGCCGTTTTCCCACGCACCTCAACGACCGTGAGTTCGATGTTGTCGTTGATGATGATGGATTCGCCGACTTTTCGCGTCAGGTAGAGCATTTCGCAGTCCATCCTGGTCCTGCATTTGATCCGGCGGCAAGCCGACCGACAGGCCCGCTTAACCAGTAGTTAATCTAACGTATTCATCGACATAGCGTAAGCCCCAATCGTTCGAGTGGGATTGTGAGAGAACTTAATCGATTATTAACTGCGTTGCGCCACCATGGGCCACGGGTCGCGCTATTTCGCGCCGGGATATCCCCGCCAAGATCTTCACCAACTACGATTACGGGAGCCTATGAACCTCAACACAATACCTCTCTTCTCGATGCTGACCGAACGCCTGTCATGGCTCGGTCAACGTCAGCAGGTACTTGCCAACAACATCGCCAATGTCAACACGCCGGGCTTCAAGCCCAGCGATCTCGCCCCGGTAAATTTCGAGAGACTCGCCCAGGACGCAAGCCGCCGGTTCCCCATCGCCAGCAGCAACAGCCTGCATATGGTGAGCGGCGCGCGCTCGTCGGGCCCGTTTCGCGTGACCGAGCAGAATACAATCTTCGGAGAGACCCCGTCCGGCAACACCGTGGTGGTCGAAGAACAGCTCATGAAGATCTCGCAGAACGTGATGGAACATCGCATTACGGCGAGCCTCTACGCGAAGCATTTGGGCATGATTCGCACAGCCATCGGCCGAACTTAATGTTACATCGGTCGCACTTGATGATCCTTGAGGGAAGGGAATAAGCGCCATGGTAACCCCCACAGACATGTTTAAAACCCTGCAGATCGCGGCGGCTGGGATGAAGGTCCAAAGCCAGCGTCTGCGCGTGATCGGCGAGAATATAGCCAACGCCAATTCGACCTCCTCGGAAGCCGGCGGCGATCCTTATCGACGCAAAATGATCAGCTTCGAGAACGCGCTCGACCGGAGTCTCGGCATCAATACGGTGCGCGTCTCCGGTTTCTCCTTTGACACCGCCGAATTCGGCAAGCGCTTCGATCCGACCCACCCCTCCGCCGGGGAAGACGGTTACGTGCTGCTGCCCAACGTCAACGCGCTGATTGAAATGGCCGACATGCGCGAGGCCTTGCGCAGCTACGAAGCCAATCTCAGCGTTATCGAAGCGTCTAAATCGATACTGCAAAAAACCATTGATCTGCTTTCGAGTTAATCCGCCCGCTCGAATAACCAAAGAGTTCGGATAACCAAAGAGCATGTCGCAGAACGATCAACCCGCCACGTAGGCACCATTAGAGTTAAGGAGAGCAGACTATGACTGTGAATCTATCACAGGCCGCTGCCGCTTACGCTAAGGCTGCCGCCAAAGCGATAGACCCGGGCGCAGCGGGGGTAGCACCCAGTGGCGAGAATTTCGGCGACATCATGGCCCAGGCCTTATCGAGTGCCGCCAATATCGGCCGTCAAAGCGAAGCCGTCAGTATCTCGGCGATCGCCAATCAGGCCGATCTCAATGAAATCGTCACCGCCGTCAATAACGCGGAAATGACCCTGCAGACCGTGGTCGCCGTCCGCGACAAGGTCATACAGGCCTATCAGCAAATCATGCGGATGCCGATCTAAGCCGTCTCCCATACAAAATTTCTGGGAGATTTGTGATGTCCTCCAACGACATTCTTGAGATCGGCACCGAAGCGATCTACACCCTGCTTCTCGTGGGCAGCCCCATCATGGGGGTTGCCCTTGGCGTCGGCCTGATGATCTCGCTGTTTCAGGCGCTCACCCAGATGCAGGAGCAGACGCTTTCGTTCGTGCCCAAAGTGACGGCGATGGTGGTCACTTTCATGCTGTTCCTGCCCTTCATGATGTCGACCATGACAAACTTCGCCGAGCGCATGTTCGAGCGTGCCGCCACCCTAGGATAGCCATGCTCTCCGAGCTGGTACCGGCCAATCTCTTCCTGTTCATCGTCGTCTTCGCCCGCATCGGCTCGGCATTGATGCTGTTGCCGCCGTTCGGCGATACCTTTGTTTTCACACGCACCAAGCTGGTCCTCGCCCTGGCGATCAGCGCCCTGGTAACGCCGCTTGCGGAGCCCTCCCTGCCGGCTTTGCCGTCGGGGCCCTTGGCGCTGACCATCATACTGACGTCGGAAATCCTGGTCGGTCTGTTCATCGGCGGTTTGGCGCGGTTTCTGCTGGCCGGGCTTCATACCGCCAGCATGATCATCGCCTATCAGACCGGTCTCGCCGCCGCACTGGTGTTCGATCCCAGCGCCGGTCAGCAAGCCGTGGTCATCGGCCGCTTCTTCAACCTGATGGCCCTGACCCTGCTGTTCACCACCGGCCTGCATCACGCCATGCTGATGGCGGTGATTGACTCATACCGTCTCATGCCGCCCGGCGGCTTGCCCGATGTAGGCGACTTTGCAGGGCAGGCGGTCGCCTTTTTAAGCGCCTCCTTCACCATCGCCCTTCAGGTTGCGGCGCCGGTTGTGGTGGTTGGCCTGCTGTTCTATCTCGCCATCGGTCTGGTGGCGCGGCTCATGCCGGCGATGCAGGTCTTCTTTATCGCCTTGCCGCTGCAGGTCATGCTGGGGTTCTGGGTCACCATGGTGGCGATGTCGGCGACCATGCTGTGGTATTTCGATTACATCGAAAACGGTATCGGCGATCTGCTGACGGGAGCCCCGTTATAAGCCATGGCGGATAACCAGGACAAAGCGCAGAAAACCGAGGAACCGACCCCGAAAAAACTCGAAGAAGCCCGCAAGAAGGGTCAAGTCGCGACCTCACGCGAGGTCAACACTTGGTTCATGCTGCTCGCCGGGACCATCCTGATCATGCTGGCGCCCATGGCGATGGGCAACTTGGGAAACACCCTCAGCCGGTTTATTTCCCAATCCCACGCGCTGACCATCGACAGCCCGACAATCCTCAAGCTCGGGGAAGAGACCATGTTCGATATGGCCGCCGTCATGGCGCCTCTCTTCCTGGTCACCCTGATCGCCGCCGTCGCTTCCGGATTCGTCCAGCACGGGTTCCTCCTGTCGCCCGACAAGCTCCAGCCCAAGCTCGAGAATATTTCGCTGCTCAAGGGCGCTAAACGGCTTTTCTCGCTGCGTTCGCTCGTCGAGTTCGGCAAGGGCATACTCAAAATGTCCATCGTCAGCTCCGTCGCCTACGCCCTGATCGAGCCCGAGATCGAGACCATAATCGCGGCGATCTCCCTGGCGCCGGTCGACATCCTGAACCTAATTTGGAGGCTGTCGCTGCGCGTTATCGCCGGCGTCTGTGCCGTGGTCTCGATCATCGCGGGAGTGGATTTTCTCTATCAGAAATACGAATTTCACAAATCCATGCGCATGTCCAAACAGGACATCAAAGACGAAATGAAGCAGACCGAAGGCGATCCGATCATCAAGGCGCGGCTCCGCCAGTTGCGCATCGACAGGTCGCGCAAACGGATGATGGCGGCGGTGCCCGATGCCGATGTGGTAATCACCAACCCGACCCATTACGCCGTGGCGCTGAAATACGTCAGCGGCGAGATGGAGGCGCCCGTGCTGGTCGCCAAGGGGGTCGACAACCTGGCCCTGCGCATTCGCGAGGTCGCCAAGGAAAGCGACGTGACGATCGTCGAGAACCCGCCCCTCGCCAGGGCGCTTCACGGCGGCGTGGAGATCGACCAGGCAATACCCGAGACATATTTTCGCGCGGTAGCCGAAGTGATAGGTTATGTCTGGCGGCTGAAAGGAAAGCGGCGCGCGGCGCCGGCGCGATAAGGGAGGCTCCATGAGGCTACTGCCTGATAAGGGCATGAGACCATCGAAGGAAGCGGCGCCATTCGCACCGCCGGCGCAGGATCGCGCTTGGCTGTGGATTCTTGGTCTCGCCTTGGCGATTCCCACGGTGGTGTTCTTTGCAATCCGCGCGGCGGCGGCGGGCGGCCGCGACGCCGACATCACGGCTTTGGCGGTGACGATTACCGTGGTTCTATTGGGCGCGGCCAGCGCTTATCTGCTGTACCGCGCCGGCGAGCAGGCCACAGTGAGCCAGGCCGAACGGGAAGCAGCGGCGGCCAACGCCGAGCTTCTGACCCGGATCGGCGCTGAACGCGATCAACTCGCCGAGCTGGTCGATCACATGCCGGCCGGCTGCATCGAGACCGATCATGAGGGGCGGCTGATCTATGCCAACCAGACCCTTGCCGGTTGGCTCGGATGCACTCCCTCCGAATTGACCGACGGCAGCCGGCGGCTGAGCGACATCCTGGCGCCCTTCAGGAGTGGCGGTACTGACGACACTGAAGAGGACGCCGGCATCGACACGAGCAGCGACGTCGCCGGTATCGAGGTCGCGCTGCTCGGCGTCGACGGTGAAATTCTGCACGCCCTGTTCACCCAGACCCTTGTCCGGGTGCCCGGCGAGAATGCCTTCGCCCGCGCGGTGATCTGGAATGCCAAGCCGATTGACGACGACCAGCTCAACGACGTTACAGGCTTCAAACGCCTGTTCGAAGCGAGCCCCATCAGCCTTGCCCTGGTCGGCGTCGACGGCCGGATCATCGAAACCAGCCGGGCATTCCGCAGCCTGATCAGCGACCCCGAGGCGACCGTTCAGGGCAAGCCGTTCATCGAGCTGGTCGACGACCAAAACCGCGGCTCGGTTGAGCAACTGATCGCGCAGACGCTTGAGCAGACCGGCCATCTGCCGCCTATCGATGTGCACGTCGGCCCCTTAGGCGAAACCATCGCCACGCTTTCCGTCAGCCGCCTCGACGGGGTCGACGGCGCCCAGGCCGGGGTCATGCTGCATCTCACCGACACCACCGAACAGAAAAACCTGGAGCTGCAATTCGCCCAGTCCCAGAAGATGCAGGCGGTCGGTCAACTGGCCGGCGGCATTGCCCATGATTTCAACAATCTGCTGACCGCGATGATCGGCTTTTGCGACCTGCTGCTGCTGCGCCATCGGGCCGGCGACCCGTCCTTCGCCGATCTCATGCAGATCAAGCAGAACGCCAACCGGGCGGCGTCCCTGGTGCGCCAGCTCCTGGCCTTCTCGCGGCGTCAGACCCTTCAGCCCAAGGTGCTGGGCCTGACCGACGTCCTCGCCGACCTGACCAATTTGCTGCGCCGCCTGATCGGCGAGAACATCGAACTCAACATGGTGCACAGCCGCAATCTCGGGCTGGTCATGGTCGACCAGGGGCAGATGGAACAGGTCATCATCAATCTGGCGGTTAACGCCCGCGACGCCATGGCCGGCGGCGGCACGCTGACCATCCGCACCTCGAACCTGACCCATCACGCCAAGGACAAGACCAGGCCCAAGCTTCTCGCACCAGGCGACTATGTGCTCATCGAAGTCAGCGACTCCGGAACCGGTATCGAAAAAGATCTACAGGGCAAAATCTTCGAGCCCTTCTTCACGACCAAGGAAGTCGGCGCCGGAACCGGCCTCGGGCTGTCGACCGTCTACGGCATCGTCAAACAAACCGGCGGCTATGTTTTTGTCGAGAGCGCGCCCGGTGAAGGGGCTACTTTCAGCATTTACCTGCCGCTCTACGTGCCCCCCCCCGGATGCGGTGGTCGAAACTCCGGCGCCCGCCAAACGCCCGGTCGCCCAGGACCTTACCGGCAAGGGGACGATCCTTCTCGTCGAGGATGAAGACGGGGTGCGGGTTTTCGGCGCGCGGGCGCTGCGCAGCAAGGGCTACACCGTGATAGAGGCGAACAGCGGCGAGGCTGCCCTGGCGGTGATGGACTCGTTCGACGGCGAGATTGACCTGCTGATCACCGACGTGGTGATGCCCCAGATGGATGGGGCGACGCTTATCGATCGGGTCCGCGCGAACCGCCCCGACTTCAAGGTCATCCTGATTTCGGGCTATGCGGAGGACTCCTTCCGCGAGCGGCTGGCCGCCACCGAGAATGTCACTTTCCTGCCGAAACCCTTCAGCCTGATCCAATTGGCCGGCACTGTAAAAACCGTCATCGAAGCCTGAACGTTCCCCGAACGTATGTCTTTTTATCGCTTATTTTCAATGCGGTATAATTTTACTTGCAGAATAGAACAAACCGTGTACTTTCAGGATCATTGAAAAGGCCTTACGCCTATGGAATAAGGAGAGCATCATGTCGGAAGCGTCGTTGAGGTTGGTGGACAAAGTGGATACGGAGAAGCAAAGGGCCTTGGAAGGCGCGCTCAGTCAGATCGAACGCGCCTTCGGCAAGGGGTCGGTCATGAAGCTCGGCAAGGGCGGCGTCGTCGCGCCCGTCGATACCGTCTCCACCGGCTCGATCGGCCTCGACATCGCCCTCGGCATCGGTGGCCTGCCGCGCGGCCGGGTGGTCGAGATTTACGGGCCCGAGGCGTCGGGCAAGACGACGCTGGCGCTCCACGCCATCGCCGAGGCCCAGAAGACCGGCGGGGTCTGCGCCTTTATCGACGCCGAGCATGCGCTCGATCCGCGCTATGCGGGCAATCTCGGGATCAATATAGACGAGCTGCTGATCTCCCAGCCCGATACCGGCGAGCAGGCGTTGGAAATCGCCGATACCCTGGTGCGCTCGGGGGCCATCGACGTGCTGGTCATCGACAGCGTCGCGGCGCTGGTGCCGCGCGCCGAGCTCGAAGGCGAGATGGGCGATATTCATGTCGGCCTCCAGGCGCGGCTCATGAGCCAGGCCCTGCGCAAGCTGACCTCTTCCATATCCACCTCGCGCTGCATCGTCATCTTCATCAATCAAATCCGCATGAAGATCGGCGTCATGTTCGGCAGCCCCGAGACCACCAGCGGCGGCAACGCGCTCAAGTTTTACGCCTCGGTGCGGCTCGATATCCGGCGCATCGGCGCGCTCAAGGATCGCGACGAGATCGTCGGCAACCAGACCCGGGTCAAGGTGGTCAAGAACAAGATGGCGTCGCCCTTCAAGACCGTCGAGTTCGATATCATGTATGGCCGCGGCATCTCCAAGAACGGCGAGATCCTCGACCTCGGCGTCAAGGCCGGGGCGATCGAGAAGTCGGGCTCCTGGTTCTCCTTCGATAGCCAGCGTATCGGCCAGGGCCGCGAGAACGCCAAGCTGTTCCTCGCCGACAACCCGGACATCGCCGACACTATAGAAAAAATTATCCGCGAGCATGCCGGCCTGAGCGACGGTAAGTCCAGCGACGGTAAGTCCAGCGACGGTAAGTCCGACGGCAAGGCGGGCGCCGAGCCCACAGCCGTGAAAAACGCCGCCGAAAACACCGCCGATGCTACCGGCGGCGACGAGGCCAAAGCCTCCGGCTGACCCCCCGGTAATTTCCTCCGCAATCCCCCCCCGGAGGTCGAGAACGAGGCCGGCATCTCATCCGAGACGCCGGCCTCGTCGTGCATTGTTTGCCGCGAGACGAACAGCCCAATAGATTGTTCGCCCCGGTCTTCTGTCCTATAAACCCTGTGCAAAAGCTGTACGCTCCAAAAGCCCAAAAAACCACGCAAACCACGCAAACCAAAACCATGCAAACCGCTAACGACATCCGCGCCGCCTTTCTCGATTATTTCCGCAAAGCGGACCATGAGGTCGTCGCTTCGTCGCCCCTGGTGCCCAATAACGACCCGACCCTGATGTTTGTGAATTCCGGCATGGTGCAGTTCAAGAACGTCTTCACCGGCGCCGATAAACGCCCCTACGAGCGCGCCGTGACGTCGCAGAAATGCGTACGCGCCGGCGGCAAGCACAACGATCTCGACAATGTCGGCTACACCGCGCGTCATCACACCTTCTTCGAGATGCTCGGCAATTTCTCCTTCGGCGATTACTTCAAGGACCTGGCCATCGAGCTTGCCTGGAACCTGATCACCAAGGAGTTCGGCCTGGCGTCCGACAGGCTCCTGGTCACCGTCTACCACGATGACGATGTGGCCTGGGATCTGTGGAAGAAGATCGCCGGCCTGCCCGACGAGCGCATCATCCGTATCGCCACGGCCGATAATTTCTGGTCTATGGGCGATACTGGACCCTGCGGCCCCTGTTCTGAAATCTTCTACGATCACGGCCCGGACATCGCCGGCGGCCCGCCGGGCAGCGCCGACGAGGACGGCGACCGCTTCGTCGAAATCTGGAATCTGGTGTTCATGCAGTATGAGCAGATCACAGCTGATGAGCGCGTCGATCTGCCGAAGCCGTCCATCGACACCGGCATGGGGCTGGAACGCATCACCGCGCTGATGCAAGGCAATCACGACATTTACGGCACCGATCTCATGCGCCATATCATGGAGGCCGCCGCCGAAATCAGCGGCGTCGCCCTCGACGGTCCCCATCACAATGCCCACAAGGTCATCGCCGATCACCTGCGGGCTTCGAGTTTCCTGATTGCCGACGGCGTCATGCCGTCCAACGAGGGCCGCGGCTATGTGCTGCGGCGGATCATGCGGCGCGCCATGCGCCACGTCCATATGATGGGCTGCGCCGATCCGATCATGTGGCGGCTGGTTCCCGCCCTGATTTCCCAGATGGGCCAGGCCTTTCCCGAACTGGGACGCGCCGAGGCGCTGATTACCGAGACTCTCAAGCTCGAGGAGGGCCGCTTCAAGCAGACCCTGGAGCGCGGGCTCAGGCTACTCGATAAGGCAACCGGGGATATTCCCGAGGGCGGCTCGCTGGCCGGCGATGTCGCCTTCAAGCTCTACGACACCTACGGCTTTCCATACGACCTGACCGAAGACGTGCTGCGCGGCCGGGGCCTGGGCGTCGACCGCGCCGGCTTCGACGCCGCCATGGAGCAACAGCGCAGCGATGCCCGCGCCGCCTGGAGCGGCTCCGGCGACAGCGCCACCGAGGCCCTGTGGTTCGATATTCACCAGCAGCAGGGCGCCACGGAGTTTCTCGGCTATGGCGAGGACACCGTCGAAGCGGTGGTCAAGGCCCTGGTGGTTGACGGCGCCGCGGTCGAGGAGGCGGCGGTTGGGACGACCGTCGCCGTGATCGTCAACCAGAGCCCGTTCTACGGCGAATCCGGCGGCCAGCAGGGCGACAGCGGCATGATTTCAAAGATCGCCGAGGGCGGCGTCACTGGCGGCGCAACGGTCGCCATCGACGGCGCCCAGAAGAAACTCGGCGCCCTGATCGTCCATTCCGGCAAGGTCTCCGGCGGCGCGCTCCGGGTCGGCGATGTGGTCGAGCTGGCGATCGACGCGCCGCGCCGCGTATCCCTGCGCGCCAACCATTCGGCAACCCACCTGCTGCATGCCGCCCTGCGCCATCGCCTGGGCGATCATGTCACCCAGAAGGGCTCCCTGGTGGCCGCCGACCGTCTGCGCTTCGATTTCAGCCAGCCGCGCAGCCTCACCGGCGACGAGATCGCCCGGATCGAGGCCGATGTGAACCGCCAGATCCGGCGCAACACGGACGTGACCACCACCCTGATGAGCCCCGAGGAGGCTGTCGCCCAGGGCGCCATGGCGCTGTTCGGCGAGAATTACGGCGACGAGGTGCGCGTCCTCGCCATGGGCGCGCAAGAGGGCTCGGATGAGGGCTCCGATGAGTTTGGGAGCGAGCCCTTTTCCGTCGAGCTCTGCGGCGGCACCCATGCCCGCCGGACCGGCGACATCGGCCTGTTCAAGATCACCGGCGAAAGCGCCGTCGCCGCCGGGGTGCGGCGCATCGAGGCGCTGACCGGCGCCGCCGCCGAGGCCCATGTGGGCGATCAGGAAGCCCGGCTCGCGGCCGCCGCAGTTGCCCTCAAGACGACGGCCGCCGAGGTGCCCGCCCGTATCGAGGCGCTGATCGAGCAACGCAAGAAGCTCGAGCGCGACCTCACCGAGGCGCGGCGGGCGGCGGTCATGGCGGGCAAGGATCGGGGCGGCGGCGATAACGGCGCGGACGAAGCCCTGCGCGACGCCGGCGGCATCCCCTATTACGCGCGCCGGCTCGACGGTATACCAGCCAAGGAACTGCGCGGCCTGGCCGATGATTTGAAGACCAGGCTCGGCTCGGCGGTGATCGCCCTGGTCGCGGTCAATGACGGCAAGGCGGCGTTGATGGTGGCGGTGACCAACGATCTCACCGACCGCCTGAGCGCCGTCGATCTGGTCCGCGCCGGCGCCGCGCCCCTCGGCGGCAAGGGCGGCGGCGGCCGTCCCGACATGGCCCAGGCCGGCGGCCCCGAAGGCGAGCAGGCCGACGCCGCCCTGGACGCTATCGAGCGCGCCATTGCCGGATAGGCCTTAACGGGCACCCTGGCTTTTGTATTCCGCCTGAATTGGCGACCGATGTTAATTGGCGACAGTATCTATTTAATCCGTCCTGGGCCGGACAGGCCGTATCAATTAGATACTGTCGCCAATTCTTTTCTGTCGCCAATTATTTTTGGGGCTGACCCAGATAACACACTGAGGTGTTATCATGGTCGTTATGAGAAGGAGCCGCCTGAGCAAAGCGAAACAGGATCGCTTGATCGAGTATTTTGTTGCTTGTACGACGGCCCGATGTGCTGC
>ERZ813253.512-NODE-512-length-13693-cov-3.988280_pt1 | contig 13693 bp, 12 predicted proteins | sample MGYA00520893_ERZ813253 | MGnify/ENA primary metagenome ERZ813253 (study PRJEB31669, sample SAMD00080414) | marine metagenome | biome: oceanic hadal pelagic zone biome; feature: marine hadalpelagic zone; material: sea water | place: Pacific Ocean:Izu-Bonin Trench...
TGATTGACTTGACCACCGGGTGTTGGTACCACCATAATAAGTTCTTCAACGCCAGCAACTTTTGCTGGAATAGCATTCATCAATACCGAAGAAGGGTAGGCCGCTTTACCGCCAGGTACATATAGACCAACCCTTTCTATAGGAGTGATTTTCTGCCCCAACATCGTACCGTCATCTTCGGTATACATCCAAGTTTGCTGAGTTTGTTTTTGGTGAAAACTTCTCACTCTACTGGCAGCAGTGTTTAGTGCTTCTTTTTCTTTGTCATTTAATGATTCAAAAGCATCTTTTAATTGATCTTGGCTGAGCGTTAGGTCACTCATTGATACGGCACTAACACCGTCAAATTTAATCGAATAATTGATCAGGGCCTTGTCACCCTCTGCTCTGATTGTGGAAATAATTTTATCAACAGTTGTTGCTACTTCTTTATTTAAAACACTTTCCCAGGCCAGTAGGGTGGCAAGTTTTTCATCAAAATCGGATTGTTGAGTGGATAGCTTTGCGATCATAGGTTTTCATTTATGCGTGCTACCCAGTCTTTAATTTCTGTGTGCTTGGTGTTAAACGAAGCTGAGTTAACCACTAGGCGCGAGCTAATGTCTTGAATGTGATCAAGAGGAACCAAACCGTTAGCTTTTAGTGTGTTTCCAGTATCAACTAAATCAACAATACAGTGTGCTAGGCCAACGATTGGAGCAAGTTCTATCGCTCCATAAAGCTTAATCACTTCCACTTGCTGACCTTTTTCCTGAAAATACTGCTTGGCAGAGTTAATGTATTTGGTTGCAATTTTAAGGGTGCTTTGATTTAAGTCTTGGTTGGGCTTTGCAGCAACCATAAGGCGACATTTTGCAATACCAAGATCTAGTAATTCAAAAAGGCCATTAGCGCCGTGCTCAAGTAAGACGTCTTTGCCGGCAATACCGATATCAGCGGCACCGTGCTGAACAAAAACAGGTACATCACTTGCCCTAATAATGATGACTTTGACGTCATCAAGATTAGTATCAAGAATGAGTTTTCTGCTTTTAAGTTCTTTCGATGATATAACAAGACCTGCATTCTCAAGAAGAGGAAGGGCTTGTTTTAATATTTTACCTTTTGACAGGGCGATTGTTAGCATGAGACCTTTGTGTAAACCATTTTAGGTTTGATAGTGAGATTTTTTATTATTTTACAGGGCATAATTTTTTTGAAGCTTTACTTGTTGTACGGCGATAAAATTTAACGCAGGAAAATGGAAAAAATCTCCTATCCCAAAGGGCTGAGGCTAAAAATGTTAAAAAATATAGAAAACTTCTCATCAATAGCTAGTGCTATTGATTTTAAATTTTTACACATTTTTTATTCATTTTTATCGCACAGTAAATTTTAAAATGATTTACTCAAAGGTCTCAACATGTTTTTTGTAAAAGTTAATGCTGAACGCGATCGATATGCGCACCTAACATTTTAAATTTTTCTTCAATTGACTCATAACCGCGATCGAGGTGATAAACGCGTTCGATGGTGGTCGTACCTTGTGCAGCAACACCTGCCAATACTAAACTAGCAGATGCCCGCAAGTCGGTTGCCATCAAATTTGCGCCAGAGAGCGATTTTACCCCTTTGCACATAACCGTGTTACCTTCTAGTTTTAGGTCTGCACCCATTCGGCACAGTTCAGGCACATGCATAAAGCGGTTTTCAAAAATGGTTTCCGTGACCGTGCAACTGCCTTTAGCAATCGCATTGAGTGCAACAAATTGTGCTTGCATGTCAGTCGGGAAATTTGGGTGTGGGCTTGTTCTTATATTAACGGCTTTTGGCCGCCTGCCTTTCATGTCCAGTTTGATAGAATTTTCATTGGTCTGAATATCGGCTCCAGCCTCAATCAGTTTACCAATCACTGCACGCATCGCATCAGGTTGGATGTTTTTTACCGTGATACAACCACCGGTAATTGCCGCAGCAACTAAATAAGTTCCCGCTTCGATCCTGTCTGGACAGATAATGTATTCAGCACCATCAAGGTGATCAACACCTTCAACGATGAGCATTGATGTATTTTCACCGGATATTTTCGCGCCCATCTGCCGTAAGCAATAAACCAAGTCTGTCACTTCCGGCTCTTGTGCGGCATTATTAATAGTTGTCACGCCATCTGCCAGAGTTGCTGCCATAAGAATATTTTCAGTTGCCGTAACCGACACTAAATCAAAGTTAATTTGGCAACCCACTAGCTTTTTCGTACTAGCGTAAATGTAGCCATTTTTTACTTCAATGTTGGCACCCATTTCCTCCAGGGCCTTCAAATGAAGGTCAATAGGGCGAGCGCCAATGGCACAACCACCAGGAAGAGAAATTTTTGCTTCCTTATACTTTGCCAGCATGGGGCCAAGTGCAAGAATTGAGGCGCGCATCGTTTTAACGAGCGAATAGTCAGCACTCAAATTTGTTAAGCTTGAAGAATCGATAAAAATTGAGCTGTCAGCCTCCAAAATAAAATAAGCGCCCATATCCATCAACAACCGTAGGGTTGTTGAAATATCGCTCAATTGAGGCGTGTTTGAAAGCTTTAAGGGTTCGTCTGCAAGAATGGAGGAGAAAAGTATCGGTAAGGCAGCATTTTTTGCGCCAGACACCTTGACATCTCCGTTAAGAGGCCTCCCACCTTGAATAACCAGTTTGTACATTATTGAATTTTTTGAAGAAAATTGTCTAAACCGTAGCGGTAGATTTTTGACCCATAACTCATTTTTTCAATATTTAAGATACTGATGGATTGATAAATAAGATCGTAAACACGCCATTGTTTATTATTGCGAATCATTTTAAGAGTAATGGAAGTTACTTCTCTGTCGCTGCCAGTGGAGGTGTATATTTTTACTTCAGATTTGTTGCCGATGAGAATGATGTTTTTATCAACCTCAAGATAGATGTTTTCGAATTTACCGTAGTTGATCAAAAGGCTTAAATAGTCCTCGATAAGTGATTTGGTTAGGTCTTTCTTAAAGATTTTTTTTTGGTCAGGTTTTAACCCTTCCCAGTGTTCATCAAGAACCAATTCGGTGGTGTATTCAATGTCAATAAATGGAATGACTTGATTTCTGATTAGATCAAGTACATTGAAGTAATTATATTTACCGTCTTTTTTGAGTTGAATAAGGGCACAAAGAGCGTTGCCGATGACTGCCTCAGCTTGAGTGGCCGGGGAAATATAATTTTTGTCAATAGATAGTGCAGGGCAAGTGGTCACAGAAAATGCTACACCGATAAACATAATGTTTAGAAGGAATGCCTTTAAAATATTGTTAAGTGTTTTCATGTGGTGTGATAAATACTTTAGCGGCTATTTTACTATATTTTGGGTGATTTCTGATTGAAATGAAAGGGCAAACATTAAGGGACAAATTAAAACATTTAAGCACTCAACCGGGTGTTTATAAAATGTTCGATCGCAAGCGAAAAATAATCTATGTTGGCAAGGCAAAGAACCTAAAGAAAAGGGTGTCACAGTACTTTGTTGAATCGAAAGTGCATGATAAGACGAGTGTTTTAAAAGGGCAAATTGATACTTTTGAAGTCGTCATTACCAAAACAGAAACCGAGGCGTTACTTTTAGAAAACGACCTCATTAAGCAATACAAACCTAAATACAATATTCTGCTTAAGGACTCAAAGAGTTACCCTTATATCTTTGTCAGTGACGACAAACATCCTCGGGTTGGCCTTCATCGCGGTAAAAAAATTCCTGGAAACCAGTATTTTGGCCCTTATCCTTCTGCTTATGTGGCAAGAGATGCCTTAGCTCTTTTAAAAAAAATATTCAAAGTTAGGCAGTGTACTAACAGCTTTTATAGAGCAAGGTCTAGGCCTTGTCTTGAGTATCAAGTAGGGCTTTGCAGTGCACCTTGTGTTGCTAAGGTGTCTGATCAAAAGTATCAGCAAGATGTGGATATGGTTGCGCTATTTTTGAAAGGAAAAAGCACCAAGTTGCTGAACAACGTTTCAGATAAAATGGCGCAAGCTTCTATTGATCTTGACTTTGAAGCGGCAGCCAATTATCGAGATCAATTAATTGGCTTGCGTACTATCCAGGAGCAACACGGATCCCAATTTTCTTCAGACATGGATGTGGTCTGTGTTGTTGAGCAATCCAACAAGCATTGTGCTGAAGTGCTGTTTGTTCGCTCTGGAAAGCAAATCGGTTCAGAGAGCTTTTTCCCAAAGCATACCGCAGAAAAAGATTGCAGCACTGTATTGAGTGCTTTTTTGCCTTTATACTATATTGGCAAGAAAACACCAAGGAAAATTCTTATTAGTCACAAGTTAGATGATAAAGCACTTATTGCCAAAGTATTATCTACTCAATTGATCCAATCGCCGGGTGCTGAAAAAAAACATTTTTTGGACATTGCAACGTTAAATGCTAAAGAGTCTCTTAAACAGCGTTTGTTGTCTGGCTTTAGTAAAAAAGCACAACTTGAATCTTTACAAAAGACGCTTGCCCTTGATGAGTTGCCAGAGTGGATGGAGTGTTTTGATATCAGTCACATGATGGGGGAAGCAACAACTGCCTCTTGTGTGGTGTTTGAAAAAGGCCTGCCAAAAACAGCTAAATACCGGCAATTTAACATTAAGGGCATTACCCCGGGTGATGACTACGCTGCAATGAATCAAGCTGTGTTTCGCCGTTACTCTCGCCTGATACAAGCCAACAAGCCTTTGCCTAATGTTATTTTTATTGATGGTGGTTTAGGGCAGCTTAATCAAGCGATTATGGTGATGAATTCAATCGGCGTGGAATTGAGCCAATTGGTAGGTATTGCAAAAGGCGAAGGCAGAAAAGCAGGCCTCGAAACTTTAATCGTCATCGAAGATGGAAAAGTGAGACGTATAAATTTACCGCTACACGATCCTGCATTGTTGTTAATTAATCATATTCGCGATGAATCACATCGTTTTGCGATAAAAAATCATCGTCAGAAAAGAGCGAAAAAACGAAACACTTCTACACTTGAGGCGGTGAAAGGTATTGGCGCTAAAAAGCGAACAGCATTGCTTAACCACTTTGGTGGACTACAAGAAATTCAAAAGGCGAGCCTTGATGAATTGCAAAAAGTAGGCGGCATTAATCAGAAATTGGCAGTTAAAATATTAGAAATCTTCAAATGAGTATTTTTAGAAATAATTAAAAGGACATTAATTCTATGACACCTATCCTTAAACTACTACTTATCTCTTTTGTTGTCAGCTATGTGATTTGGTTTGTAGATAGACGTTTTCTTGGCAAGCAAATTTCCTTTAGTAGGCTAGTGTTATTTGGACTTCTAGCTGCCTTTTCTATAAACGTGGCGCTTTATTCTTTAGAGTTGTTAGTTACTGGTTTTTGAGAAGGCGAATTGGTGTTTGCCGAGAGAGACTTCCGAAGGTGGGAAGATCAATGCTTCTAAAGACTTCCCTGAGGTGCTGAGGTGCCCTTCTTCGATAAGATTAACGTTTTTAGGTGCCCCGTGTTGCTGACGATACGCTTGGTAGCATTGACAATGATTGCAAGGTTTGAGGCTTCCCATACAGGTAAGTCGCGCATGTGATCCCCTATATAGTCAAACTGACCTTTGCCAAAGCGCTGGATGAGCCTTTCGGCTTTGTTATGGCTTGAAAGATTAAAGTCTTTGTTGCTCGCCATGACATCATCAAAAATCTTTAAATGTTTGGCTACTGCATAAGCGTAGTTTTTGTGTGACGCTGTTGCTAATATGACTGTGTCTCCGAGTTTTTTCCTTTCTTGAATGTAGGCGATGACTGCTTCGTTAAAAGGCAGTTCTGCAATATTGATCTCAAAGCGCTTGACAAGTTGATCTTTTAAATAACCCCTACCTTTTGAGAACCAAGCCAAATAATGAAAAATCAACCATGGTGATTTGCCAAGAACACCTTTTGATGATTCCATAAGAAGGTCGGTGTCAATAAGCGTGTGGTCTAGATCAACAATTAAAGGTATCTTGTTTTTATTCATTGTCCAGTTCGCTCCATTTGTCGTACATCTGTTCTAATTCGAGCTCCATTTTACTTAATTCAATAGCTAGGTTTTGTGCGTCTGGGTTTTGATAGAAGGCCGGATCCGATAATTGTTCTTGCGCAATAGTAATGTTGTTTTCAAGATTTTCAATTTTCCCAGGGAGTTCGTTTAATACTCGCTGGTCGTTGTATGAGAGTTTAGTTTGTACTTTTTTTTGTTTACTGCTGGGCGTTGTCGTTTTAACTTTGTTTTTTTGCTCTAACTGCTCTGAACGTTGGCGAAGGTAATCGTCATAGCCACCGATGTATTGTTCAATAACACCGTTGCCCTCCATGACAATAGTTGAACTGACAATATTATTAAGAAAAGTTCTGTCGTGCGAGATAAGGATGACCGTGCCAGTGTAGTCAACCAGCATTTCTTCGAGTAATTCCAGAGTTTCGACATCTAGGTCATTGGTTGGCTCATCAAGTACCAATAGATTGGCGGGCTGGGATAAGATTTTGGCCAGCATTAGGCGATTTCTCTCACCTCCAGAGAACATTCGAATGGGTGCCATCGCTTGTTTGCCAGTGAATAAGAACTGGCGTAAATAACCGATAACGTGCTTGTCCTTGCCATTAATGTTAATATAATTTCGGCCACCAGAAACAAAATCCATTGCCCTCATATTGGGTTTAAGTATTTCCCTCATCTGGTCAAAGTAGGCGAGCTTGATGGTTTTTGAGCGACGGATATTGCCTTTATCTGGCGTTAGTTCCCCAAGTAATAATCGTATAAGAGTTGACTTTCCCGAGCCATTACCGCCAATAATGCCGATTTTTTCACCCTTTAAAATCAATGCTGAAAACTCTTTTATAAGTTCTAATTCGCCAATTTTATAGCTAATTTTTTTAATTTCAAAAACGATTTTAGAGGCGCGTTGCTCATCTTCAAGTCTGTGAATCTTAGCCTTGCCTTGCTGTTTGCGACGATTGACAGAGGTTTGGCGCATTTTTTGTAGTGCTCTGACACGTCCCTCATTTCTCGTTCTTCTGGCTTTAATGCCCTGGCGAATCCAAGTTTCTTCTTGTGCAAGTTTCTTATTAAATCTAGCATTGGCTAATTCTTCTGCATTAAGTAGACTGTCTTTGCGTTTAATGTAATCTAAATAACCACAGTCAAAAAATGCCAGATTACCGCGATCGAGGTCAAACACCTTGTTGGCAATGCCCTGGACAAAAGAACGATCATGGCTAATTAATATGAGCGTGCCGTGAAAGTCTTTAAGCATCTTTTCCAAATCCAAAATGGCCACAATATCCATATGGTTTGTTGGCTCATCAAGCAATAATAAATCGGGTTCTTGAATGAGCGCTTTAGCAAGCATCACACGGCGTCGCCAACCACCTGAAAGAGTCTCTAATGTGGCTTTTGAATCAAGCGTAAAGCGGTTAAGAATGGTCTCGATTTTGTTTAAATAACGCCAAGCATCTTTTCGCTCAATTTCATCTTGATAATTTGCACTCTTCTTAACATCGCCATTGTTCAAACATGTTTGGTATTTTGCTATCAGCTCACCAATATTGCCAAGACCTTGAGCGACGATTTCAAATAATGTTTGGTCGTTATAGTCAGGCGGAGACTGTTCCAGATAACTTATTGTCGTACCACTTTTTATTTTTAAATTACCATCATCGGCTTGAATAACACCAGCCAACACCTTCATAAAGCTTGATTTTCCTTCACCGTTACGCCCAATGAGTGCGATTTTGTCGCCTCTGTTGATGGTTGCATTAATCTCACAAAGAATAGGTTTCTCAGCAAAACGCAGGGAAATATTGTCTAAGGTGATAAGTGGCATACGTTAAAATTATCGCTATCAGATTTTTATACAAAGGTATCTAACTATTTGAATGCGCTATTTTATTCAATTTGCACTTCTACTTGTGCTTATTCAGGGTGTTTCTGCGCAGAGTATTGATGCAAAGGAGTTTTTCACTGTTGAGCAAGAGCAGCGCTATCAAAATTTAATTGACGAAATTCGCTGCCCTGTTTGCCAAGGCCAAAGCATTGGCGGCTCGAATGCGTCTCTGGCTCTTGATCTGCGAGAGAAAGTGCAACAGTTGATTATCAGTGGCAAAACTGATGATGAAATTCACCTGTTTATGGTTGAGCGCTATGGTGATTTTGTTGTCTTTATGCCACCTGTAAAGAGTTCGACTTACGCACTATGGTTTGCTCCTTTTGTTTTTTTGGTTATTTGCTTAATACTGTTATTTCGCTCAACAAAGTCAAAAGTGATAGAAACAAGTGAAGAAGAAGTTGATCTTGTAAAGGCAAAAAGCTTATTAAAATAATCTTCTTAGCCGCAACAGAGGCTAAATTACACGCTTTTTATGAAGGGGCCTTTGCCTAAGTCACTATAGAATTTTCTGAGTGTAAAAATGCATAAAGATCAACAACTTAGTGATTTAATGGTCCTATCGTACACCTATCAAAAGCGCGGCGAGCTTTCTTTGGCTATTCGGTCTTGGAATGCGCTTGCTAATCACGTCCCCAGTGATGATGAACTGAAAGCCAATGCTCATTTTAATTTAGGACATCTTCACCAGCAGCAGGGCAGCAATGATTTGGCGAATGAAAGTATGGCCAATGCGATTGCAGCCAACCCTAACAGTGCTGAAGCCTATTTCTGTTTAGCCTAACTGGCGCAAGAGAAAGAAAGTTTTAAAGAAGCAATTGGTTATTTTGAAAATGCTCTGGATTTGAATAAGAGTGATGCAGGCGTATATAATAATTTTGGTAATTGTTATGATCGTTTAAGTAGAGGCGACAAATCTAATGAGAGTTACACAAAAGCGCTGGCTACCGATAATAAATACATTGCAGCTTACTACAACTTTGGCAATGCGTACATTAAAATAGCCAAAGAAAAATTAGCCATAAAGAATTTAACAAAGGTGCTTGAGCTTGACAAAGGTTTTATCAGACCTATGACAACCGCGGTGCGGACTATAAGAAGCTTGGTAAAGATAATTTGGCTAAAAAAGATTTATCCAAGGCGAAGTCCTTGGTGCAAGCTGAACTGGAACAACAAGGAAAATAGTGAGCAAAGAAGACGAAAACAAATTAATTGCAGAAAGAAAATCCAAATTATCGGCATTGCGCGAACAAGGCAACCCCTTCGTTAATGATTTCAAGCCAGAGGATTCCACGAAAAACCTTGTTGAAGCCTATGGCGTTCTAACTAAAGAAGAATTGGATGAACAAGCTGTAGAGGTGTGTGTTGCTGGTCGAATGATGCTCAAGCGCGTAATGGGCAAGGCCAGCTTTGCCCAACTGCAAGACTCAACAGGCCAAATTCAGTTGTTTGTTACTTGTGACGAATTGGCCGAAGGTTTTTACAACCAGCAGTTTAAAAAGTGGGACGTAGGCGATATTGTTGGTGTTAGTGGCACTTTATTTAAAACCAAGACAGGTGAGCTCTCAGTTAGAGTCAGTGCAATTCGCTTATTAACAAAATCACTGCGACCTTTGCCAGAAAAGTTTCACGGTCTCTCCGACCAAGAAACCATTTACCGTCAGCGATATGTAGACCTAATTATGAATGAGACGTCGCGAAATGTTTTTAAGCGCCGCAGTGCGATTGTTGCCTATATTCGACACTTTTTTATAGAGCATAATTACTTGGAAGTTGAAACGCCAATGATGCAAGTTATTCCAGGTGGTGCAACGGCAAAACCATTTGTTACCCATCATAATGCGCTAGATATGGATTTATTCCTTCGTATTGCGCCAGAGCTATATCTGAAGCGTTTGATTGTTGGCGGTATGGATAGAGTATTTGAAATCAATCGTAATTTCAGAAATGAAGGTCTTTCGGCTCGCCATAATCCTGAATTTACGATGATTGAATTCTATCAAGCCTTTGCCACTTATCACGACTTGATGGATTTAACGGAGACACTTTTCAGAGGTATAGCGCTTGATGTTTGTGGCAGTACAAATATCCATTATCAAGGTGATGATTTTGACTTTTCGAAGCCATTTGAGCGCCTCAGTGTTATTGATTCAATTCTGCAATATAACTCAACATTATCATTGATCGACTTGCAAGAAGACTGTGCAAAAAATACTGCTAAAAAACTGGGTATCCATATCAAAGACAACTGGGGTCTAGGAAAAATTCAAATTAAAATTTTTGAATCCACTGTTGAAGAGAAACTTATTCAGCCAACTTTCATTACCGAGTACCCAACTGAAGTGTCACCACTGGCCAGGCGCAACGATGACAATCCGTTTATTGCTGATCGCTTTGAATTATTTATTGGTGGGCGTGAAATTGCTAACGGCTTTTCTGAGTTAAATGATGCCGAGGAACAAGCTCAACGTTTCCATGATCAAGTAAGCGAAAAAGAGGCGGGCGATGATGAGGCAATGCATTTTGATGCTGACTATATTCGTGCATTGGAATACGGTATGCCACCAACAGCTGGCGAAGGTATCGGTATTGACCGTCTGGTTATGCTGTTTACCGACTCGCCATCCATTCGTGACGTCCTGTTATTTCCTTACATGAGGCCAGAATAACTTGCCTACAATCCCTGTATTAACTGTTGATGGTCCGAGTGGTGTTGGCAAAGGGACTGTTGCACGTATTGTTGCGGAGAAAATGAACTGGCATCTACTTGATTCTGGTGCTATTTATCGTGGGTTTGCGCTTGCAGCTCAAAGTCAACATATCAATTTTGAAGATGAACAGAGCCTAGTTACACTCGCTGGAAAGCTGGATTTGAGATTTGAGTCAGTTAAAGCCCAAGAATTACTGAATGTATACTTGGATGGAAAAGAAGTATCAACAGAACTTCGCACCGAGCAAACAGCAGAAATGGCCTCACAACTAGCTGTTATTGCGCCCCTGAGAGCGGCATTACTCAAAAAACAGCAGCAGTTTAAACAAGCACCAGGTCTAGTGGCCGATGGCAGAGATATGGGCACTGTGGTTTTTCCTGACGCGCCATATAAAGTTTATTTAACAGCAAGTGCACAAGAGCGTACTCAGAGGCGTCTGAAACAGTTGCAAAATAGCGCCAATACTGGTAACATTTCGCAGATTTTGGCAGAGGTTAAAAAAAGAGATGAGCGCGATGCCAATCGCAAACACTCTCCCTTAATGCCTGCCAAAGATGCATTAATCATTGATACAACTTGTCTTACGATTGATGAAGTCATTGCAAGGGTGATGACGCTAATTGAAGTTTGAGCGGTCAAACTTCTTAATTAACTAACCCGATAGGTACTAAGCGCAAACCGTAAAAGCTTAATAATTACCGGTCAATATCATAAAATAATATGTCAGAATCATTTTCCGAGCTATTTGAAAATAGCGAATCTCAACAAAACGTTAAAGTCGGCGCCTTATTAATGGGCACAGTTGTCATGATGAACCGTGAAAAAGCGGTTATTAATGTTGGCCTTAAGTCTGAAGGTTTTATCTCTCTTAACCAATTTAAAGATGCACATGGCGAACTTGAAATCTCCGAAGGCGATGTCGTCGAGGTAGCTCTTGAGTCAATCGACGATGGTCTTGGTCACACGCTCCTTTCTCGCGAGAAAGCGAAGCGCATTAAGACGTGGCAAGAACTTGAAGCTGCAATGACTTCTAAGAAAGTGGTTACTGGTGTGGTAACAGGTGTAGTAAAAGGCGGTCTTACAGTTGATATTGGTGTTATTAAAGCATTCCTGCCAGGTTCATTGGTAGACGTTAGACCTGTTAAAGATTTTGATTATTTGCAAGGTCAAGAAATTGAAGCCATCGTTATTAAGATGGACGAAGTGAGGAACAATATTGTTATCTCAAGAAAAGCAGTCATGCAAGAAGTTAATTCTGCAGACAAAGAAGCACTTCTAGAAATGCTTGAAGAAGGCAAAGAAATTGAAGGTATCGTTAAGAACCTTGCTGATTACGGAGCCTTTGTTGATTTGGGCGGCATTGATGGTCTACTTCACATTACTGACATTGCATGGCAGCGTGTTAACCACCCATCTGAAAAGCTTTCAATCGGTGATAAGATCACTGTTAAGGTGCTTAATTACGACAAAGAGAAAATGCGTGTTTCTCTTGGCCTAAAACAGTTAACACCAAGCCCTTGGGACAGCATTTCAGAGCGTCTTCCAATTGGCAAGAAAGTGACTGGTGAAGTTTCTAATCTAACTGACTATGGTGCTTTTATACGCATTGAACAGGGTGTTGAGGGTCTTGTTCACGTCAGTGAAATGGACTGGACAAATGCCAATGCCAGACCTTCTAAGTTTGTTAAATTAGGTCAAGAGGTTGAAGTTGTTGTTTTAGATGTCCAAGAGTCTAAGCACCGTATTTCCCTAAGTATGAAGCAAGCCCAAGAGAACCCTTGGGAAGCTTTTGAGGGTAATTTCAACAAAGGTGACAAAATTAAGGTAGTGGTTAAGTCAATCACTGACTTTGGTTTATTTGTTGGTCTTCCGGGCGGTATTGACGGTTTAATTCACCTGGCTGACATCTCATGGAAGAAGCAATCAGTTGATCAAATCGTTTCTGATTACTCAAAAGGTCAAGAGCTTGACGTTGTTATCCTAAACATTGATGCTGAAAAAGAGCGTATTTCTCTAGGTATTAAGCAATTGAGCGAAGATGCCTTCTCTCAGTATGCGAATGCCAACGGTAAAGGTTCAATTGTTAGAGGTACTGCTGTGGAGGTTAATGCCAGGGGTGCAGTTATTGAGCTAGCTGAGGGTGTTACTGGCTACTTACGAGTTTCTGAAATTTCGCAAGAGCGCATTGAAGACGCATCAAGCGTGATTAAGCAAGGTGCAGAGATAGAGGTTGTGATTATGCAAATCGACAGAAAAATGAGAAAGATTACTCTGAGCATCAAAGCGAAGGATTCGGTGGAAGAAAAAGCAGCGATGGACGATTACAAAGCGCAGTCATCTGCTTCTGGTGGCTCTACTTTAGGAGACTTGTTTAAACAAGCAAAAGATAAGTAATAATCATAGTTGGGCACTACACAATGTGTGGTGGCTTATTTTTTGAGACCTTGGTGGTAAGTGTTTTAAAATTCACTGAGCATTAATAATGAATAAAAAATAGTGTAATAATTTGCACTTCAAGTGCACTTCCTAATAGTCCTAGCTATTGATAAGAATTTTTGTGCTATTTTTACACTAAAGTAGTACGAAGCCTGACCTGCCTTGAGGTGTAAGTTTCGCAAAAACAAACACCAAGGAGCTGTTTAACGTAGGTTTAACTTTTTAGGTTCAGCCCATTTGGAATAATGGATTATTCTCATTTTCCAGCGTTAAATATTGTCACCAGACAGTAAGTAGAGTTTCAAAAATTATGCCTTTTAAAATAAAAAAATCCTATTATCAGATTCAGAACCATTGTTGCACAAGACTCATTTATGAAAAAAACAGATCTTATTGAATCAATCTCAAACTCTTGTAACATATCTCGCACAGAGGCAAAACGCTGCGTTGAGGTGATTATTGATGAGTTGAGTAAGGCAATTATTTCGGGCGAGGGTGTTGAAATAAGAGGATTTGGCGGTTTCTCAAGAAAGCACCGAAAAAGAAGAGTGGGCATCAACCCAAAAACCAGGCAAAAGACAGAGATTGCTGAGAAATATGTACCCTTTTTTAAGCATGGAAAGCAGCATAGGGAGG